>Ga0326512_10004465_pt1 | contig 10162 bp, 16 predicted proteins | sample 1_2617_0518_D_FD_203652 | JGI IMG/M metagenome (GOLD analysis project Ga0326512, IMG submission 203652) | Bovine rumen microbial communities from UC Davis, California, United States - 1_2617_0518 | ecosystem: Host-associated > Mammals > Digestive system > Stomach > Rumen | place: USA...
CTCCAGACCATCCCTTGAAAGGCGTACAGACAAGAGTAAGACAGTACAGAAAGTTGAATACTATAAAATAATTGGTGGAAACAAGGAGGAACTTGAGGATTATGTTGATAATCAGCAGGAAGCGAATAATGTTGAAACCAATAAGGTGATCAAGGAAGCAATAGGTAGAGAGAGTGACTTTGACTTAATAATGTCAGTCACTGACAAGACGTTGGATGATCTTGTAGAAAAGAAAGAGACGGAGAGAGGAAGGCTTCTAGCAAGGTGGATAGGTCTTTTACCAATAGAGGAAAAAGATAAACTAGCAAGGGAGAAGTTCAACCAGGAGATCAAGCCGTTCCTTCTTTCAAACCAGTATAACACGGAGACGTTATTACAGGAGATACAGGCATATGAAATCAATATTAAGACGCTCAAGGGAGACAACAAAAAATATAAGGCTGAGAATAAGACTCTTGAAAAGGAGATCGAGACTCTTGAGGGGACTAAAGCGACTTTACTTTCTTCTAAAAAGTCTATAGATGAGAACCTTCTTAAGATTGATATAACGACACTTAAGAAACAGATTGAAAACTGTATAACTGAAGGTAAGAAAAAAGCTGAGGAACTTAATGCAATAAATAAGGAGTTGAATGAAATAGGAGAGGTGGATTTCTCAGTAGAAGAATTTGACAAATTACAGGACGATCTCGTAAGACTCAATGGCGAGAGAGTTAGTGTGGGAGAGAGATATAAAAACACCACTCATAACATTCAGCACCTTAAATCAAGTGAGGTATGCCCTACCTGTGGAAGAAAACTTGATAATGTTGACAATACAGCTAAGATCAAGGAACTTGAGGCAGAACTAGCGAAGATCGAAGAAGAAGGTAAGAATAAGCGTACTGAAATAGAGAATGTTACCAAGAAGATCGATGCCAAGAAGAAAGATAGGGAACTATACACTAGGAAGACAACCATTTCAATGAAGAAATCTGCTCTTGAGGTCACGATAGAACGTCTGAGGGGTGAATATAAGGAGAAGAACCAGTTGCTTAAGGAGTATAACGAGAATAGTGAGGCAATTGAGAAGAACAACAAGATTGACATGGATATTCGAAACACTGATGTCATCATCAATGGTAAGAGAAATACAAGGGATACCAATCTGTCCTATATCACCAAGAACGAAACAGAGGTTAAGAACGAGGAGAAACAGATTGCCGATAGAAAAGATATTATTGCGAAGATTAAGGAGGAGGAAGTTCTAGTGAAGAACTGGAAGATATATATTGAACTTGTTGGAAAAAATGGTATATCGAAGATGGTTCTCAGAAGAACCCTACCTATTATTAACGCAAGATTGTCACAACTTCTCAATGATGTATGTGACTTTGATGTAGAGGTTGGTATTGACGCAAAAAATGATGTTACGTTCTATCTCATAAAAGACGGTGTCTATAAGAATCTGCATGGCGGTAGCGGTTTTGAGCTTACAGCAGCTGCACTTGCTCTTAGATCGGTTCTTGCTGATATGTCAACAATTCCACGTTGTGGAATGCTTGTTTTGGATGAAGTATGGGGAAGAGTATCAAAAGAAAATTATGATAATATGAAAAATCTTATCACAAAAATCGCACAAAGTTACGATAGTATGATACTTATTAGTCACCTGGACGAGATTAGGGATTGGTGTCAGAACCATATTGTCGTGAGAAAAGAGAATAATGTTTCAACTTTGTTGTTGAGACAGAATGTTTAACAATTTAAATTATGAACCAATATGCAAATGATTTTACGCATACGGTCAGAGTCTACTATGACGACCTAAAACACACTAAGCCACTTACGAGAATCAAAGAGAAACGTCTCATAAGACTCTCTAAGAGGGGTGACACTAAAGCTAGAAATGAATTGTTAGAGGCTAATCTAAAATTTGTTTTCGACGTGGCTAAGAAATACTCCGGTAGGGGTGTTCCTATGGGAGATCTTATATCAGAGGGTAATTTGGGACTTATAAAGGCTATAGAGAAATTTGATGAAAGTAATGACGTGAAATTCATATCTTATGCTGTGTGGTGGATACGTCACTCAATGCTTGATGCAATACAGAAAAGAAAATTAACAGAGTCTGTAGAACTTGAGTCTGGAACAAGTAACGACAATGTATTTTCCGCAAAATTAGCAGACGATGATGAAGATGAAGTTGACTGCTATAGTTCATTACCATTCGAGGATGAAAACGATACCCACGAGAATATGGACAAAGAGAATGCATTTATAAACAAGATGTTAAGTAGCCTTAGCCAGAGGGAAATGAAAGTTATAAGTCATTACTTCGGTATAGACGGTAATAAGAGAATGAATCTTATAGAAATAGGAGAAGAACTTGGCATAACGAGTGAAAGGGTAAGACAGATAAAAGGTTCTGCAATAAAGAAGATGCGTTCTAATGCATTGTTATTCGATAATGTGGAAGATTTTATGTTTAAATAATATTTATTAGTAATAAACGCTATGGCAAAGAAAGAAACAAACAAAAAGACTACAAAAAAGTCAACAAAGAAAAAGGTTGTGGAGGAAGCACCTATAGAGGTACAGCAATTCGAAGAGGCTGCTCCAGTAGAGGTAACTGAGGAAGCAGAACCAGAGAACGTTGAGGTAACACAAGTTGAGGTGATGAATGGCGATCCTACTGTTGTTGTCCCAACAGAAGAGGCTGAAACGCCTGTAGAGGAAGAAGCTCCAGAGGAAGAAGAGGCAGCACCTGTAGAAGAGGAAACTCCACAAGAGGAAATAAAACCTAAAACAAATGTATTCAAAAGAATGTTTGGATACATCTGGAACGGTCAAGAAATGGATTATTAACAAAATATGGAAGAAAGGGATATTACAAAGAGAATGCTTGATAAGCTCAGAGAGGGCAAGGATAGACAAGCACGTGAAGCAGCAGAGCAGTTTGTTGTAGAGAGTAAGGAAAGTGACAATTTCCTTACAAGATCAAAGGCTCTTATGGAAGAGGCTGTCAAAAACAATAAAAAAAAAGTTTTGACAGAGGCTGAAGCCGAGGAGGAGTCTGGTGATGAGTCTCACGATAATTATTTTGAGATAAGACCAAATACGCCACAATTTGGTGATGTGAGAACATCACAGGAGGATGTGCTAAAGAAGACCATCGGCGAGAATATTGCACTTGACGAGGGTGCTCTGAAGTATTATCCGGATTCTGATGATATGACTCTTGAGGGAAAGATCAGAACCCTCAATATGGAATTTCAATTCCGCTACAACGATCCATCCGGTGATGGCGTGTACGTATGGACAGAGGCAATGCAGCTAACAGAGACTAATACAAAGACGCTTGGAAAGATCAGAAATGCCTTCCTAAACTGGAAGGACAGTATTACACAAGACGGCGACTTGATGATGAAATTAAAGAAGGCTGCAAATAAAGAAAAGTAAATGAAGAAATGCAATCGGAAGCGGTTGCATTTTTTTGTTTATATATGATATTTATTAGTAAAATATTGTGTATATGAGGATGTTAAATGAAAACAGGATAGATCAGATAATCTCTGAGGAAATAAGCAAGACAGACGTTGAAAGGACGGTTGCCAATAAGCTTGCGTCTTCATATGACTCAAGGGAGTTCAAGAGGGCTGTAAAGGAAATCGTCGCAGACGCTATTGAAGACCTGTACAGAACCCTTTTCAACAGAAGCAGCAGTTGGAGAGGAGGAGTTGTGAAGTAATGAAAGTAGTATATATAAGTGAAAACAAGATACCAGAGGTGAAACGACTCCTAGATGAATCAGAGGAGAAGATGTCGTTTCTCTTCTTCTATGAGCAGATAAGGGATTTCATAAAGGATTTACTCAATGATCCGATGAATGCAGTTCCTGGACAACCTTTGAGGATTAGGGGACTTCATAACGGAAAGTTGAGGAAGATGCTTCGTGATGCCAATATCATTCAGATGAAAGAGAAAATTGACGAACCTCATAGTGAGGAAACAGGAGAAATTGAATCAAGGTACTATTTATCTTATAAAGTCCCAAAGAAGGACTTCAAGAAAAAAATAAGAAGACTGTACCAGAAGGTATTTGAGAATAATTAATTAAAAGTAATATATAAAATGGGAGACAAAGTTAGAACATTGGATTACTATGGCTTCGACTACGATAGCACAATGGTAAAGAAGGATGAGAACTATAAGGATGAAACCTTTGAAATCTCTAAGGCAGGTGAATTGATTAATGAGAAATACATCAAGAACGATGATTAGTTTTGAATTTGATTATTTTACTGAGCCACAAATGATGGAGGCAAAAAAACGAGAGGAAAAAAGCCCTTTGGACACTAACAGTAAGCCAAACCCTAAGAAAAGAACAAAAAAGATTAAAAGGAAATGAAACAGATAATCAGACTTACAGAGAGTGACCTCCACAGGATTGTGAAAGAGTCTGTACGTAGAATCCTTAGAGAATGCGGTGACGTTGGATCTGATGTTATGATTGAAGACGGCATCGATGAAGAAGGCGAAATAGCTGGAGCAACTAATGCTCAGAGTAGCGGACAGGTTCTTAAAGGATCTGGACTTAACATTAAATCCAATGATAAAACATTAAATCATGACGGGCTTTGTGATTTTGAGAGAGTATGAAACAGATAATCAGACTTACAGAAAGTGATTTACATAGGTTGGTGAAGGAATCTGTACGTAGAATACTTGCAGAGACTGACGCTAGTGCTGCCGGGGGTGGTGCTCTTGGTGGTTGTAATATTATGAATGGCACTTCTGATGAGACTGGTGGTGTTGCATACCCATTCGGAGGTGGCGGTAAAAAGAAGAGCGTTGGTGGAAATCCATTCAACCAGTCACCAATCATAAGGAGACCTTCTCCAGTTGGTGAGCCTACCAACAAGAAGGAGAAAGGTATTGATATGAGTGATGCTATTGACAGAAAGGGTGGAAAGAATCATTCTATTGCTATGAATCATGTAGGTAATAAAAAGAAAAAGTAACTATGTTGGATTACGAGGCAAATAATGTATATAAATAAATTTCAATAATAATGCATAATATGGCAAAGAAAATTATTAGACTTACAGAGAGTGACCTTCACAGAATTGTGAAGGAATCCGTACAGAAGATACTTGTTGAAGAATATGTTATCAATGAGGGCGTAGATGAAGGAATAGGCAATTGGTTAAAGGGTGCTGCACTTGGAGGTATGATGGCTATGTCACCTATGCAAGGTAATGCGCAAACGCAAGATTATAATCCTAATAGGCAAGATAGGAATAGTGTAGAGGCTCTTACAAAGCAATATAACAAGACATATAGTATAAAGGAATTGGTACAAATGTTTCCACAAGCCTATGTGGATAGAAATGCAAATCCAGAGGTGTGGATAGAAAATGCTAGACAAGGAAAATATACCCCAACTGTTAAAGATAATGGTGATGGTAGATATAGGACTATGATGGTTGCTTATATAGCTGCAAAGAATGGTCAAAATCCTTGGGATGCTCTAGTTAAAAGATATTGTCCAAACCAAATTGGTAAGACATACAAGATTGGAGATTTCTAATTATGATAGATTACGAAGCAAATGAAGAAACCATCAAGAAGGTTAGAGAAATAGACGATCAGCTCCAGGAGGAAAGGAAGAAGGAAAAACCAGATGGAGGCAAAATGACAAGGCTTATGTTTGAGCAGTTGTTAAGAGGAATGTATATAAATCAATTTCAATAGTAATACATAATATGGCAGAGAAACTTATAAGACTTACAGAAGGTGACCTTCATAGAATCGTAAAGGAGTCTGTAAATAGAATACTTAATGAAGTTAAATATCATTATGATCCTAATAACCCGGAAGAATATGAGGAATTTGATTCTACTAACCCTAAAGATTGGAGGACACTAGCTTATCTTAGAAAATTGAGAAGGATTAGTCACGAAGACCCAAAATCTGAATATTATGAAGATCCTATAAAAGGTCACGAAGCTGCATTTGAGAAAGAAGATAAAGCAATGAACGCCAATAATTATAGTGGTAGTTGGGTTTCATCTACTATGGCTCATAAGCTTGGGAAAAAGGATATCTTTATAATGCCAAAAGAAGATAGAGCTTGTATAAAAAGGGCAAGGAAAATTGCAGATAGACAAGGTATAGATTATAAAGGGAGAGGATATAAGCTTAAATAATAATATAAATAAAATCAAATTATGGTAACTAAGATTAATGTGGGCGAATTGAGAAGAGTCATCAAGGAAAGCACCAATGAATTCAAACCTGTTATGTTCGGTGATAAGGAGACCAAGAAAATCAATGATGAGGCTTACAACGACATCAAGAAAGAAACCGATAAGTATGATGGTGGTGTCGGAAAGAAGAAGCAGAATCCTGGTGGTGGTATCTCCGCAACAGATAACAAGGGAATGCACGACTTGACTTATGACAACATCAATAAGCCATTTATGGACAGGACAAAGTCCCAGATGAAGGGATACGTCTCAAAGGATGCCGAAGACAAGCATAAAAATGATGAATTCGGTAATGCTACTTTCGACAATAACGGTAAAATCTATGATGCAGCAAAGGATCACGCCAAGGCAGCAAAGCAGGGCAAGGACACAGCAGCTGAGATCGGTCTTACAGGTAGCAAGTTGAATAAGAAAGACATAGAAGACAATGACAGCACTATGTACGAGAGTAAGAAAATTAAGAGACTTACATTTAAGACCCAGTTCATTTCAGAGGGACACATGTTATCAAAGATCCCAGATGAACTAAAAGTGGAAGGCAAGAAGTTCATTATGAGGGATACAGCAGACAATGAGTACCTCGTTGAATGGAATAGCAAAGAACCACAGGTAACCAAGAAGGTCAATATGACCTTGGTCAATGAGCAGAAGGATAGAATCAAGCAGCTTTGGGGCTACAAGAGCGCAGAGTCAATGAGGACAACACCTTCATTCAGAGTACAGGAAGGAAACGAGTTCAAAGACATGGTTGATAGGGCTAGGAAGTTAATGGATTAATAACGATTTAATTAATAGAATAGAATGAAGAACAATGACATAAATATTAATTTAAATCAACCTAGTGGCGATGATAAAGTTTCATCAGTTACAAAAGCTGTAAAGAACGCTGCTGATACAATAGCAGATGCTTCGTGGAAAAGAATTGTTAAAGTATATTTTGTTGTGTTTTTCTTTCTAGCCACAGCGTTGGGTGGGCTTTTCTTGTATAAGTTTACTACTGATAAAGATGCAATGCATGAAGCAGCCCTTAGAATTGCAAACGCTGAAAAAGAGGAAAGCCTCAGAGAAGAGGTTATCACCCCTAAGATTCAGAAAAACCTTGATGCAGTTCTTTATACATTAGATGCAGATAGAGCGTATTTGTTAGAATTCCATAATGGTAAGAGGAATACTACAGGTCTTCCTTTCCGTTATATGGATATATCATACGAGGTTACAAATCAAGAGAGTAAAGCGACAAAGATTGGTATGTTCTACCAGAATGTACCTACTACATTGTATAGATTTCCATCATATTTGCAAGAACACAAGTATTATATAGGTACAATTGATGATTTTGCAAAGGTTGATGAAGATCTAGCTAAACAGATGGGTACTAATTTCGCAAAGTATTTTGCTGTTGTAGCACTTAATAGTGATGGTACACCTCTTGGTTATCTTGGAATAAGTTGGTGTACATTGGAGAATGTACCGGATAGTAATCTTATTAAAGATAAACTCTTTATGTATGATAAGACATTCTCACAGTTGCTAGATATGCGTGTACAAATGAGGTTAAACGATTAATATGATTAAGGAAATCTTAAAGAAGTTTTGTAACAAATACTCTTCATGGATAATCACATTTCTGATTGTCGTGATAGTGGGGTTGGTGGCATATTTCAACTATAAGCTTCACGAGAAGCAAAAGAAAATAGATGAGATAGAGTTCACCGACACCACTGGAACGTATCACAAGGTGTATTACGAGAAGAAATTCAAGGAACTGAAAAAAGAGAACAGAGAGTTGTATGATTCTTTAAAACAATATAAGGATAAGATAGACTATATTGTACAATTCTATCACGAGAAAGAATATAACACTGGTCAGAATCACAACAAACCTGTCGTAAAGGACAGTGTTATCAATGATACTAGTTTCATTAAAATCCCTAACGTATGTAGGACATACGAATATACTAGTGAACCGAACGATACATTCCAATATAAATTGAATGTAAATTCGTTAACAGAACCTAACTGGTATTCCATACAAGCAAAGGTAAAGAATAAGTTTACCATCGTTAACAAGGAAGAGGGTGGTGCTAATCATATAACGATTAAACCGGAAAATGGAGGAACTATAACAGATCCTACGGTTTGGAAAAAGAAAGAGAGTAAAAGTTTCTTGGATAGATTTGCAGTAGGACCTTCTGTTACAGCAGGTTACGACGTAGTAAATAAACAATGGGGAATAATGGTTGGTGCTTCAATCACATATGATTTAAAATAACATAAAATACTTGGAAATACTTTGTTTTCCAGGTATTTTTTTTATCTTTTATAAGATGCTTAATTATATTTCAGATAACATTGGCTTTAAATCAGATATTATAGTTTCATCTGATAAAAAATTGAAGGTCGGTATTGTTGATGCCGACCTTTTGGATCATGGCACAAAACATCCAAACCTAGCACTGATGAAGATATCAGCGTTTTGTAAAGGGTATGGGCATAATGTCAGACTTATATGTAGTTATGATGAGATAGATAACAATTGTGAGTATGACGTGGTCGTTCTTTCAAGGGTTTTCAAATTCACAAAGATACCAGATTTCATCAGTTCATTGATCGAGAAACATCTAATTTATTATGGTGGTACAGGTTTTTTTGAGATAAATGGGCCTAATCTCCCAGATAAGGTGGAACATCATATGCCAGATTACGAACTTTATTATGAATATATAGAAAAGAACACCGGGGGTGATGAGAGGTTAAAAGAGAAAAATTGGCATGACTATCTAAATTATTCAATAGGGTTCATGACTCGTGGTTGTATTAGACATTGTGGTTTTTGTGTTAATCGTCTCCTAAATAAAGTTGTAGAATGGTCTCCTGTTTCAGAGTTCCTTGATGATAATAGGAAGAGAATTTATCTGTGGGATGATAACATTATGGCAGCTCCACCAAAAGTATTTTCAAAGGTAATAGATGATCTGAACAAGACAGGAAAACCATTTCAATTCCGTCAAGGACTAGATATACGTCTTATGACACCCCAAAAAGCGAAATTGCTGAACGATGTTAACTATTATGGTGACTTTATATTTGCTTTTGATCACTATAGGTTAGACGATCCAAATGAGAGAAAACAAGTTGAACAGACTATCAAAGGTTTAAAAATATGGCGTGAATATTGTAAAAAGAAAACGAAATTATATGTTCTTGTTGGTTATGACGGACAAGATGTAAAAGATATAGAGGGGGCGTTTTACAGAATAAAGATCCTAATGGAATATGGTTGTGTCCCTTATATTATGCGTTTTGAGGATTATAATAAATCAGAATTCAAGGACTTGTATGTACAATTGGCAAGATGGTGTAACCAGCCTGGTTTGTTTAAGAAAAAGAGTTTTAGACAGTTTTGTGCGATGGATGAGGGAATTCACCAGGGTCTCAAAGATGTTGACTATGACGATATTATGAGTATTCCTATAGATAAACTCAAATATAAAAATTATTGGAAATGTTTTAGAACAATGCTTGATTTCGAGAAAAGATTCCCGGAAATCGCCAAGAAGTATTTTGATCTTCGTTTTGAAGATTTAAGGACTGATATATAATAAAATACTTGGAAATACTTTGTTTTCCAGGTATTTTTTTTATATTTTAATATATTTAAAATAATAAATTAATTAAAAGTTATGTTAACATCACTATTATTACAAATAAAGGTGTTCCTATATATAATGGCATGGTTCACCATCATACTAGATGCGTTGCATATTGTTAGCGTGTTTCGTTTCAAACAGGGTAAGTTGTTTGCTACTGATAGAGACCTTACGTTATTCGGTGTGTCACTCGCATATATACTAACAATATTAATCTGCGGGTTCTAATGAAGAGTTTACAAGAGAGAATGGATGGGATGA
>Ga0326512_10004466_pt1 | contig 10161 bp, 8 predicted proteins | sample 1_2617_0518_D_FD_203652 | JGI IMG/M metagenome (GOLD analysis project Ga0326512, IMG submission 203652) | Bovine rumen microbial communities from UC Davis, California, United States - 1_2617_0518 | ecosystem: Host-associated > Mammals > Digestive system > Stomach > Rumen | place: USA: California...
TGCATTCGAAGGCTTGATGTTGAATACAGCCATTCCTTTCTTGCTGTTGTCAACCTTAGCTTTCTTTTTGTTCGTCTTAACCTTCAATTCGTACGTTGTAGCAGATGCTACTTTCTTCGTGCCATAGTCAGCAAAGACAATGGTAGTAGGCAGATAGTCTGGATGTTTGATGCCCAGTCGTTTTGTGCCATTGGGCAAATAAACCAGATACTCATTACCCGTAAACTGCACATTACCCATTACCGAACCTTCGAACTCTGCACCAGGCTCCTTCAATGCGACTTTCACCAACCCACACACCGTTCCATTGATATCCTTACGTGGACTCAATGCCGCCGTCTGGTCTTTAGTCATCGGCTCGAACTTCTTCACCTCTATGTCTTGGGCAGAACCAAAAATTGGAACTAAACTAGCAAATAATGCAACTAAAAAAATCTTCATTATTACACTCTACTAAAAGGTTTGAAATGCTTAGCCATAATATACAATAAATATAGAGCCTGTCTATACCAACAAGTATATCAGGCCCTAATTACATGAATTAAATCGTCCACGCACTATCATCAGAAGAGTTGAAGGACTCACTAGAGAGTTCTGACTTCAAGGCCTCTGCAGTCATGGAGACTCCTTCGCTAATATCCAATCCTTCGATTTGAGCAACATCAACAGATGCATTAATCGGAGTTCCTTCGTTAGTAAAATTCGCTTGGTATTTTGCAATTAACTCTTCTTGTTGTTTGAGAGATTTCTTTTGGGCTTTAGCTGCTTTGATGTCTTTCGCACTTAAAGCAAGGCCAGCAACAGCACCCGCAGCTCCACCAATCAAGGCTCCAGTTCCTTTTCCTTTACTTGCTAAAAGACCTCCTGCTACACCAACCGCAGCACCTGCACCGACTTTCAGCAGTATATTTCCAATGGCTTTGTTAAGCTTCTTGTGCTGTTCCTTAACAGCTTCCGGACTACGTACATTATTAAATTGGTCAACCAACAACACACGCACCATAGGAGTTCCATCCTCATTCAACAATGGTTTGCCATCTGATCCAGTCACTGTACGTTTCTCTGCATGATAAACAGGAATTTTGTCCCATTTCAATGGTTTCGCAGCTGCAGTATCAGTAGAAGCCGTATCAGCAGGAGTGGAAGACGTAACTTTTTCTGCACTTTTAGTTAATTTTTTCAGAAAACCTTGAGCAGAAACTTGACTAGTAGACATAGCCATCAAGGCCAAAACAGCGAGACTCCTTACAAATAATTTTTTCATAGTTTTTTTGTTTTAAGTTTATAAATAGTATTTAGTATGATGAAAACATCTTTAGTCGGAACCGACGCTTATTATAGGTTCCTTGGCTTTGACTCAAAAGTTCTTTCAAATCCATATATTGGATTCGTATCTTATCGTCATAACCAATAGGGCGGAAAAATAATCCTGTGGGTATTGACTTCCTATTCAATTGAATATCAACCTGACCTTCAGCGTCAGAAACGCCTAGTTGGGTATATTCATTCGACTTTCCAATCATCTGCTTGAACTTCTTGTCATTGGCATAGTCCTTTTGTACTGGTGGATTTTCTCCATTAAATGCCCACACCTCTACATTGGGAAGCTTTCCTGCCTCATAAAAGCCAGACTCGTTATTTACCCACTTGACGATGGTAAACAATACTTGAAGAGGCAAGTCCTTAATGAGATTCTCTAATTGCGCAATACGACCTTCATAAAAATCACTCTGGTTGTATCTGTTTAAGACCTGAAGATATTCTATAGCAGCTGAGGCGTAGTCAACAAGTTCTTTCTGAGAACCGCCACCTGATGCCTTCAGTTCTCTGATTTTTCCAAATGCACCAAGTACATATTTTTCATAAGCAATACATGTATCACATTGGGCGATGTTACTTTCGATAGTGGGAATAAGGTCAACCACCACATCGTCAACAGACTTCGCATTCACATAAGATCTGCGAGCATCTACATATTTACGGAGTGAGTATAGTCTGCTTCCTTCTGCTATCATGGCACTGCTCTGGGTTACATAAATCTTGCTCAAGTCAGGAATATCAAGGACAACCTTATACACACACTGACTCTGAATAGGCATGTTAAAAACGATCTCACCAGGTTCGTAATTCTCATGACGGAACTTAATTTTTTTGGCTCCTTCAGGAACATATACTTGATACTCACCTGGTTGGTAAGAACAATCGCCCACAACCCAACCGTCAAACTTCATATCCTTTACTGCAGGAACAACAACACGGATGAGCGCACAGTTAACTCCATTGACATCTGGTCTTGGATGCGTACGTGCAGCCAAATCATTTGGAAGGTATTCCATCAGTTTAACCTTAATTTCCTGTGCGTTCGCAAGAGACGTAATCAGAAAGAAAGTAAAAAACAATAAAGTTCTAACCATATCACTTTTTTTAGATATCGAAATCACTTAAGCTAAACACTTCGTCCTTTGGCAGAGGCTTACCTCCAATCTTATCAGGTTGCCAAGTACGAACATGGATTTGAGGAGCACTTTCGTTGGTAAAGTCCCAAAGAAGGAAAAGGTATCCGTCATCATGATACTTACCACTAGTCCATCCTTGCAAGAGCGTAACACCATAGAAATTGGGATTGACAGGATGGCGCATGACCTCAATCTCGTCAAAAGTCACCTTGATGTAGCTATTGCGAGCAAATACACCACGAAGGTTCTTGATGTACTGTTCCTTAGTTTGCTTGTTATACTTAATCTTGGGGGTTGAGAATCCTTCTGAATGTTTTTGTTGGATAACTGTACCAGTAATAATCAGCGCATCATCGCTGAAAACCTGATTGAGGAAGTTAATATCCTTCTGGTTATAGGCTGTACGGAACTGCTCTACATAGTCAAGTATAAGTTGGCGACGACGAAGGTCTGTCAATTCAAGATTGCTCTTAATGACATTCATATAGAGATTCATAGAGATACTGAGATAAAAACTCTCCACATTGCCTTGTTTGTCAAAGCTGATAACTGCCTCCTGATACTCGTCTTCATTAAATTCGCGTTCGCCTGTGGGTTTCATTTCCAAAGGGATATTACGTACTTGATATCCCGTTCCCGTGGTGATGCAATGTTCTACAATGTCATCATCTGTACATTTGAAGGGTGAGTTCTCCCAAAGCATTGCCATTGACATCTGCACTCTTTGGCCAACTCCCATCGCAGAGAAATTAAGATTTCTGCCTGCCTCTTGGGCTGCATTAATCTCTGTCAGCATCTTACTAACAGAACTCTCTATCTTTGACTTGATGGTAGCGTTGTCTATTCCGTCTGATACAGAAAAAGAAACATTATCTGCATGACCAGAAAAGGCAAACAAGCCCATAATAAATGTAAAAAGTAGTTTCTTCATTGTCTTGTCATTTTAGTTGGAACCAGATAGCTCCACAGTTCTTGTAATTCTTTATGTTGTCTTCTTTTAATGTATTCAAATTGTACTGCATTGCACCACTTTTTCGAAGTATTGCAGATATATTGCCTTGCTTGTCGTAGACAAATAGATGGCAATCTTCATTCGTTGGCATCGTTGCATATTTACCATACGCATTCAGTTTTCCCTTACTCTTTAGATCTTTGATATAAGGTTCCACATCATAGAAACTTCGTATTAGTTTCATCTGTTTTTCCTCTGGAGTCAATTCTAATACTTGTTGTTTTTCTTCAACCCGTGGTGCATCTTCTGTCACAATGATGGCAGGCTTAGCCTCAGTCTGATTTGGCTTAGTGGCAGGTGCCACTTCAAATACCGTAACTTCGCTTTTATCCGATACTGCTAGAATATCACTCTTTCGCACGTATACAAAAGCACGATAAAAGTCTCCTCGACGTGTTTCTAATTGGATAAAGTGTTCTTTAGCCTTGACAATGCATACCTCAATACCTTCTGAAGGATGTTGCTCTCGAACCCAATCACCAACTTTCATCTCCAAGATGGCACGAGCTCCATTATAAGCCTCGTTTAGGTCTTTCATCGTTGCCTCGGCATAGATAAACATAGTGTCACGTTTTACCTTATTTATGTTCTTAGCCACATCTGCAGCTGTCGTTTGCGCTATGTTAAACAACATACAAAAGAGGAAAAATGATATCACTAACAGAAACCGTTTCATTACCACTTTACTTTTTTATGAATTGCTGATTCTTTCTGATACAAATCCTTCACATTGTGAACAGGAATATAGGGAGTCATCTTAACCTTCAAAACTGCATTCTGGTCATTGATAAACTTATCTGGAATGACAACAGATAATAGATGGTGACAGCCTAATTCCTTGCATTGAACAATGACTAAAGCCAAAACGCCATCTTCACGCACTTCTTCAATAGCAAAAAAAACTTTCATTCCCCACTCCACACAATAGTTCAGCCACTGACTAAGCGAAATAGTGTAATTGATTGTAGTCATACCATAAACAGACTGTTCAACATACATGCGATAGTCTCTATTTGCAATCAAACCATGAAAGAGATTGGCTGCTGAGTATTCCAAAAGATTACTATCAAAGACTGGCAGATAGTCCTCGCGTACCTTATTATAATATATAGCATCTGTCAAACTAACCAATCCAAGAGTGTCATTCTGAGATTTGAACAAAGATTCACCCATTCGCTCTAGATTTGAAGGAACTGCTAGTTGTTCAGTTCTTTGAGGTGAGGCAAGAATGAAATCTTTAAATTGTTTTAGCGCAACGTTTTTCTCTAGGCCTAATAAGAGGTCATACTGAGCAGGAAATACTATATCAATAAAAGGTTCATCACCCTTCATCCATTTTACCTCATAATAGCGATCAAGCAAATTGATAGAGAATGGTGTACTGTCACAGACTTGATGTAAGTCTGAGGGTTTACCTTTGCGAAAAAACACCTTGTCATCTGCCATCTTAGTCTGTATGGTAGTCTGCTTTACTGTAGACAACTCATGAAAGTAACGCTCAAGAAAGTCCATCACCACCACTTGAGGCTTTGGTGCGACCTTCTTCATCTCAGGGCTGAAAAGTTTCAAACCCTGAGATAATGCGGAGGCACACCATAATGTCAGTAATAGTATACAGACTGAGCGTCTTATCATACCGTTTAACTTTATCTACCAATAATCACGCTACCCTTCACCTGATTGTCAGAACCATACCAGATGCCTTGAACCAGATGTCCGTCAGCCCATTCACCAATTACGTAGTCGCCAGCCTCAGCAACACGACCTTTGGGATCCTTGCTATCAATGACATGAGATGTCTTAAATACCATACGTCCATTCACATCATTGGGCCAACTACCTTTGAAGGTAGCATAGCCAAGATTCTTGGAACCTCCTGATGCGGCAGGTTTGGAAGCGGCAGGTGCAACGGACTTTGCTGCAGGCGCTTCCTGTTTCTTAGCATTAGCAGCCTCAACTGCAGCAAGACTATCCTTTAGTCTTTGATTCTCTGCAGCCATCTTGGCAGTTTTGATGCTATCGCTGTCAACAGGAGCTACTGCTACAGGATCCTGCTTGGGGGGCTCCTCGCCACCACTCATTGCGAAAACTCCCGCAATAATAGCAAGCACTACCACTACACCTGCAATAATTGCTATGAGTTTCTTATTTGGTCCACCACTTGGTTCTGAAGACTTATTTCCAAAAGGAATTAAATCCTTACCACACTTCTCGCATTTGAAGTTTGACTTCTCCGCTTCTTGTATCTGGTCGCACATTTCGCAATCTTCATTGCGACACATTCCTTTTATTTTTGCCATATTATTTACAATTCTTTAAGTTCGTTATTAAATATCTCAATTGCACGATTCTTGTATTCAGTATACAGAGGATTAAACTGATTTCCTTCACACATTGTCGGGAGAATAATCTGCTGAACAACATTACCAATAGACTTACGCAAAGCAGCCTTCTGGTCATTGCTTCGAGCTTGTTTCTGCAACTCCCTCTCAACTTGTAATGCTAACATCTGATATTTTTTGAAATCATGAGCCAGCACATCAAGGCACCCGGCGAAGTCTTTTGACAGAGGAACCCAGTTAATATCACTAAAGTCATCGGGAATGTTCATCGCAAAGAATTTCTCTCCAGTTACAGGATTTTGCTGAGGAGTTATCAATTGTAGAGCAAATGCTAACAACAATGGTTTCTTGACGTTTTCGAGTATTTCTCTTGAATCCATTTCAAACAATGGAGGTAATGGCTTCTCGAAACTTTCTGTATGAAGAATCATCTTATTCAAAGCTTTCTCCGGAGATGCTAACAGACGATCATATTTCTCCTTCAGAGTCTTCATGTTCTCTAAGAAACGAAGAGGGAATCCAGAGTTTGCACAAACAACTACAATCTGATTTGGCTTATAATTCTCTGAGAGGTCTGCATCTGGAGAAGGCGTAAATCCAGGAACATTCTGAACAAAAGCCTCTATCAATTTATTCTTAAACGCCTGAGTAGAATCACTTTCTGCCTTTGGCAAAGCAAGTTGTACCATATTCTGCATTGCAGGAGAGGTCCCTGCAATAATCTTACCTTTCTCTTCTGGATTGAACTGAACATATGAACGGGCGGAATTAACAGCATCCTTCACGAACTTCTCAATCTTATCATCAGAATTCAACTCTACCTTAAGTTTATCAAGAATGTTCACTCCTACCATTCGACTCAACGGGTCGTTCTTTGCGGTATCCTCCATTGCTGCTCTGGCATTCTTGGTGCAAACATCCAAAATAATATCCGTAGCTGTATCGTAATCTGTAACAGAATAAAGATTAGCAAAGGTACGTTCGCCATCTTCGCCAATACCTTCAATCATCTTGGTACGAATTTCTGCTGCATTACTGCTTTGGAATTCCTGATTGATAGCATATTGCTTTGCCAAAGCTTGAACTTTCTCAGGGTCATACTTCTTTATCAGACCGTCTTCTTGAGCAGCATTAATCTGACATCTTGAACCAGCCTGTTTAACCACTTCTGTCAAAATTGCATTCATTTCATCCTTAACTGCTTGGATGCCTTCAATCATACTACCAAGTTCAATCAAAATCTCTTGAAGCAAAGAAACCGCATATTGATACGATTCAATACGAGTTGATGTGATATAGTAATTACACTTGGCAGTCTTGAAAGAAGAGAATATTTTGGATGATGCATTCGTAAGTGCATCCTTTATCCAGCCAATATTATTCCATGCATCATTTGCCTCTTTTATAGCCAATGCTTGCTCGTTTAATTCAGATTCCAGACGTCCGATTTGCTCTTTGAAGGCTGTAATTCTATCGGAACAATCTGTACGAAGCAATTGGGCATATTTCTCTATTTCCAGTATGCTCTTGCTATCCTTACTACCACTTGCCCATTCTTCAAACAACAAACCTTCAATATGGCGACGGATATTACGAGCATATCCTTTTAATTCTTGACGCTGAATCTCAAAGAATTTCTTAACGCCATGAGCACGGAAGCTATTGGAATAATAATCATCTGCCAAATGAGTAAATTCAGCTAGCCATTGTTTCTTTTCGTATTGCTGCTGAACGAGTCCGGCATCCTGTTGTGTTCTGTCTTCCCAAGTCAAAGTGAAATCCTTCCAACGCTTTGTGTGCTGAGATTCGACTATCGGCTTTTGCAGTGTTAGATATGAGTTCGACAACTTAAATCTTTCGCGGTTTGTGGTATTCTTTATTTCATCTACAAAGCCTGTACCAACTTCTTCCAAAGAGCACTCACCATATCCTAAACCATCCTGCCACAGATTATATGTTAACTGTCGAGTAGCCTGAATAGCGTATACATAGGATACATATTCATCAATCTCGCTTTCTGGATACTCAATACGAGATATACCAAACGAGAGGAATTTGCGACTACGATTCTTGTCACCGTTTTGATCTTGTTCAGGGCCTGCGCCATCATTCTCGCAACCAACAAGACGAGACATCTTGCCCGCACCATTACCCATGTTTGCTACGACAATAGTTTGGAACATAAAGTCTGCGACTGAAGAAGGAAGACCGGTACTTAAATCAAGTATCTTACCAGCCTCATTCACATTACTATATAAATAGGCAGCCTCAAAAGACTCACTTCCCTTTAGCAATCTCTGTACTTCCTGCGTAAAAACGTCCTTTTCACCAGTCACATCAAGAGGATGATAATGGCCTGTACTAATTGCATTCAGTTCTTGTAAAGCAGCATATCCATTAGCTTGATAAAAGCCACTATCATGGTCTGCAAACACCATATTCCGTTCTGGTACGTATAAGAACAAGCGGATTTTGAAAGAATGCGTTGATTCTTGATATGGATAAGACTTACGTATCTGTGAGATTGCATCAACTATTGAACCAGAACCAGTTCCACCTGCTAATCCAGCACAAATATGGAATGTTACATCATTATCGCCAGAAGATTGTTGTAATCGCCCAACTGCACCTTTTACTACAGAATTAAAATTGGAGATGCTGCTCTTATCACTAAGGTTATTTGCTATCAAGATTCTACCTAGCCTACGTCTTTGTCCTCCGATACCTGCAGTAATCAGAGGCCCCATATGCTGATCTATCAATTGTTTGTCTTGCTGATTGATAAAACACTGAAGTCCTGGATACATATTCAGGTTTTGCAACATACTTGCATTGATGCCATTGATGGATACTTTTTGAGCTTCACCTAAATGAACACTCTTTCCCATCACCTTCCAACCACTTCTATCATTCAAATCAGCAGGGGAAGAGTCTACATACACATAATCCAAGAACACCCCGTGTCCAGGGTCATTGCTCCTAAACTCTTCGTAAACTCTCTTTCGCAGTTCACGTAGCACTTTGCCACCTGTACCACCTAGTCCAATAATTAAATGATTTGCCATAATATTTTGAATTTAGAATTTAAAAATCATCATAACTAACTGACCTCCTTAGATTAGAAGATACATATTTCTTTTGCCGAGACATACTTCTGACTACACATATAGCGCCTACTATTACAAATCCCAAACACCAAAGGATACGGCGGAAGATATACCAGCGCATAAACGAATGCAGTTCATCAGCCATAGCATGAGGAAGTTCTTGGGCAGTATAGCCTGAGAACTCACCACCACTAATATAATTTTGTAAGATAGGGTTCCTATCTATGATTTCTTTGATTAATATGTCTGTATTTCCCTTTGATATTTCATCAGTGGCTTCATACATATTATTAACTATATTGGAGATTTCGTTTTCATAATAGTCTGTGGTTTCAATTATTTTAAGGGAACCTACAATTAAAACGCACTGAAAAGAAAGAAACATAAAGAGGACTGCTCCTATCAAATAACTAATGGGTGAAAACGTTGCATCCTTATACCATCCCTTAATAAGGAATACGAACAAGGACATACAAATAATGGCAATCAAGATTCCCCAAATTGCACTACTAAAAGAGTATTTCAGTATATCAAATAATGCCCACAGCATACTATTTAGGCTCGTTATTGGTTTTTATTAGACAGATAAGAAGTGGAGTCTCTCGCCATCCTGCTGTAGGCTCTAGTAAAACCAGTAAAAAAACAAAGAAACTGTTCACACCCTTGGAGGATATACAGGAGGTGAGCCAATAATGGCTACATCAATATTAATCCAAACCAAGGAGGAACGTGTTACTATCACCTGTTTTACTTTGAAGTTTACCAGACTTTTCAGCACAGATGAAAGCTAAACGCTTCCTTCAATTGTCTGCGACGGATTTTCCGCCACGGTGCAAATATAAGAAAAATTTGGCAAACGACGTTCATTGTGAGCTGTATTTTTTGCAAAAGTACGGAAAAAATCCTAATTCAAGTACTCTTCGCCCCTATTTTTTGTCTAAAATCGTGAGACAAACAAAAAAAAGGAAGGTAATGAAACCGTGACAAGTAGTCACGCTTTGAGCAAAATTCACATTCTATCGTCGAAAAGTGTGATATTTTACACATTTTTCTTCGATAGAGTGTGAAATATCGGATTTTATCATTATCTTTGACTTCGTCGAAGGTAGGCTGCATCTCAGAAAAACTCAAATATAATTTGGTTATTTGCTCACTTATTCGTAATTTTGCAATCTGTTAAACAATAGAGAAAATGCAGAAAACTGAAAGTATGAAAACTTATCTGAAACCATTAGCCTACGCAG
>Ga0326512_10004467_pt1 | contig 10161 bp, 9 predicted proteins | sample 1_2617_0518_D_FD_203652 | JGI IMG/M metagenome (GOLD analysis project Ga0326512, IMG submission 203652) | Bovine rumen microbial communities from UC Davis, California, United States - 1_2617_0518 | ecosystem: Host-associated > Mammals > Digestive system > Stomach > Rumen | place: USA: California...
AACTCTCAGCACCGGTCAAGGTGAGCTGAAGGGTTATAGCAGCACGTTCTACATTATCAAACAAGGTTCAGCATTTTATGTTACCTATGATGTTAACGGCAAACGACTCCATACCTTTGGTGCTGCGTCAGTTGGTGAGATTCTGGCTGTGTCGGGTGATACCTTTACGAGTCGCCAAGGGGCGTGGGTTTATACTTGGGACAAAGAGGGTAAGAAGATAAATACGAGGGCAGCTAAATAATAGTAACTATGGATATTATACATCAAGGAGAATGTGGTCAAAATGCCAAATGGTCTTTAACTTCGGAAAACACCTTGATTATTTCCGGTGAAGGAAGAATGAAGGATTATGAAATTCGTTCATCATTAGGCATAGGAGGCGAAGGTCCATTTATGAACGTGATAAACGATGATTATTTAGTCCCTTGGAGAGATTATAGCAATGACATTACACAAATTGTAATAGAAGAGGGCATTACATACATTGGTTCCTTAGCTTTTTGCAACTTTCAATCTCTAGAGAGTGTTATTTTACCTCATAGCCTATCAGAAATCGGTATATGTTCTTTTGCAGTATGCCCAAATCTACAGGAAATCAACTTGAATTCCGATATTTCAATAGCAGAATGGGCGTTTCGTGGCTCTCCTTTGTTAGACAATACCAATCCAGAACCCTTGGATGATGCTACTAAAAGAGATTTAGATGATTTAGACGAAATAAAAAATGAATATGACTTTTGGGGCGAACCTACAGAAGAATCTGACAATCTGTTCCAAACCAATAGGCCACATATAAATATAACTAATACTGGCATTTATTACGATTATGCAATAAAATCCGAAAATGATTGCGGTATTTATAGATATGATCGTTTATTTCCCCAAAGCCAAATTCATAAAACATGGAAAGACTGTTTCTTTTGTCCTGAAGCAGAAAATTATTTTCAGAAAATTTATCTTGACAGTTATAAAAAGAGAGAACTGTTTGCAAATAAGAGAAAACAAGAATCGATAGAAGTTGATAACTATTATCTAGCTTTAATAATCAGGAAAGCAATTGCAAAATATCAATTCAATCAAAATGTAGCAAAGCTTAGGGATGAAGTAACTGATAAAGACATAGAAGCTTATATAAAAACAATTAATGAAGAATTAAACCAAGTAAAATTTGGTCTCAAGGAATCAGAGTCATTTAAAAAAACGATGTTTTGGCTTTGGTTGTTTTTAGAAAACAATCTTGATTGTGAGAACACCTTATCCGGTCTTGGATTTGATAATGTAAAACAAATACATACGTGGTTGAATTCTACTAAAGGCATTTCTTATTCAGATAGTTTTTATAATCTTAAAGAACCTTATTTAGCTTGTATGGAAAAGTTATTGGAAAGAAATGATCCCCAAGTAATAAAGACGTGGTATGTCATTTCGAATTTGATGCCACCAGGCTATGATGAGTTTATGAGATTAGACAAGATGTACATTCAAGAATTACATACAAAACATCTATGGTTAATTAACAATTTAGAATTTGATGTTAAATTTAAAATGATGTTACCACCATGTTATATTCGTAATTGTGGGAATACGGACATATTCGGAAAATATGTTATAAAAAATTTGAGAAAGGATATCATGAAAGAATTTCCTCTAAATTCATTGTATGTTGAAGATGAATTGTTAAGAGGAGCAGATAGGCACATTTGGGATTTTTTGATTAATGATAAAAATGACTTGGGGCCATATATAAAGAAAGAAATATACAATGACAATAAGAAAAATGAGATTTTAAAATACATAGGCTTATCTGGCGGCGAAGATGAAGAGGGTGTAAACAGTAATGCTGAATATAATCCGGATGTAACAGCCATAGATAACTCTACCTCTCACAGTCCTGCAAAGTTGGAATCAGATGATAAAAAAACACGTTATTCTGAATTAAGAAAAGAGCCATACTATGAACAAGTGAAAGAGTTTTTCTCAAATACAGATATTTATGACAAGAAGGGGCTTGATGAAAACCGTAAAGGTCAGGAAAATCAGAAAGCATCTGTTTATATTCGTAGATTTTGGGAGGATATATATTATATAGCCCAGAAAGTAGAACACAAAGCTGATTTGGTGGGATTTATGTATATATTGTATGAGTCCAATTGCTTCAATTGGAGCAAAATGATTAGCATTCTCCTTGATAAAATGTATGATTTTTATGGCAATAGCGATAACACATCGATTGATTCCGCTTCTGATGCAAAAAAGCAAATGAAAGAATTGGAAAGAATATTTGAAGACAAAGAAAAGCCGCAATGGAACGAAATTAGGAATTATATTCAAACAATGTTTAACATGATGTTTATGTGTGATTTGAAATTTGAGGAAATAAATGACAATTTTAAATCTCATGGAATAAAATATGCATCATCACAGTTCTCAAAAAACAATGATATGTTGGAGTTCGCTGATACATTTGGTTATGATTTAAATACGAAAGAGTTAGAAAAAATAAAAGAAAGCCGGAAAAAGATGAATGAGAAAAGAAAGGGAAAACGAAAATATGTTTCACCACATAAAAGGACAACTTCATATGATGAAAACGAACTTTCTTCAGAAAATACACAATCCTGTTATGATTGATCTAAATATTCTATAAAGAAGATAATATAGAATTGGGATGTCGGGAGTAGACATCCCTTTTTGGGGTCAGCGCCATATTGAGCAGAAGTTCAATATGGCGTTTTTTTTATTTTATTGTAACCTTCACTATATTTCCACCATTTGAATGGCAAAAAAGCATTCAAGCAAATTCTTAAAAATTGTTAATTATTTGTGCTCGCGAATATAAGTTTATAGGACAATCACACTTGAATAGGAATTTTTGCCATTCAAAAAAAATATTTATTGAATGGCAACATTAAGAGTAGAAAGCAATCTTGACAAGACAATGCTCCCTAAGAGTTCTTTGACATATTGAGACAACAAAACGAACGGTCTGAAGCTGACCATGTTCCTGTAAGCCTCCTTTGATAAAGCAGGAAGAACAATCTAATTAAAATAAATGAATAGCCATATATGGGGTGGCATCCCATTTTAGGTAATCGTCCGGACGTAACTCTCATCGAGAGGTAGTGTTCCTGAACCTACTTCTAGCGAAGTAAAGGCACTTATCTCAGCACTTGGTACTTTCACAAAGGAGAAATACTGAGATATGGAATAAAATGGCCAAGAGCCAAACAACTGTCCCATTTCCAAATGGGACAAATGTAGACACATTTTCATTATAAAACAAAAATAATATGAAAAAAATTCAGAATAAGGCATTTGCGGCGAACAATAGTAACCCCTTTGCTACGGAGAACCCCTTTGAGGCAGAAGTAAAGAACTGCGTTGCATGTTCTGGTAACACACCAATTAAGGTAGAATTGTTCGAGAAAGACAATCCCTCTGCCATCGTGAACGACGATTTGGCCAATCGCATTGCCAAGACGTTCAAGAAGGAAGTTGACTATTTGGTTGAAGGAAATTTCGACCTCGCTAGTCCTGACGAGATCAAGCATTTCGTCAAAGCAGTGGACGACTACCATGTCTCGCATCATGTTAAAGCGAGAGGATTTTATAACTACCTGCACGACCTGACTCATTTGTGCTCATCTTTGGGTGTTAAAATTATTATTACTATGAACGCACCTAGCTGTGGTATTAAGAAGGTCTTTATCTTCTCTTATGAATACAAGATTATTACGGAGGGCTGCTATGACCTGCTTGAAGGATTTGTCTTTACTGACGAGACTTATCCCTTTGCTTGCAGCGAAGAATCCAACTTCTACAAGATTAATAACAAGATGTTTCGATCAATACCTATTGATGATTTCACTGATATTATCTATGAGGCGTTGGTAATCGACAAGGAGCCGGCCAAGCTCGCTAATTGGATTCTGGAATTTAAGAGTAAGTTTTAGTTCACAGTAATTAACCGGAGAGCCTTGAACCTCTATGGGAATAGGCTCTCACAAAACAAAATGAACAATGAACAATATCGAAAAAAACTCCACTGAGCAGGAGAACAATAATGCTCAGCTTAACACAAACATTTCTATGAATATGCAAGAGACAAGAACGGACGGCCAGTCCGTCACCACAGAGAGTGTAATGCCGACTGAACAGACAAATGTTCAGCTCCCAACTGTTGAGGGAGAGGTAGTTCAGCAGGCTGAAGATGCAGCACCAAAAAATGATAATTCGTCTTACGTCGAAACTCTTCTTTCACTCGTAGGTGACAAGTTGCCGAAAAAGATCAAGTACATCGTTATGTACAGCGATGCAAAAAAGGCAGACCTTAAGGCTGTATTCTTGAAAGGCAATCGAGAAATCTACAACGCCCAGCTCGAAGTGCTTTGGAAGAGTGCAAAAGACCAGAAGCATTTTTCCAATGGTTGCTACGTTGTGCCACTTCGACCTATTCTGGAGAAATTCCCGAGCATCGAGGCATACGACCTTGATGGTAATCAGGTCACTCTGGACTCTCCAGAGGTGGATATGTGTCTCGTAGTGTATGATGGCCAGCACCGTATTGCAGTGTGTGAACTTCACCCTGGCGAGATCGATGTTCTTCTTGAACTCAACGAGTTCGATGGCTGCAATCCATTGGACACCATCAAGCAGATGAATTCCTTCTCTAAGAACTGGAGTGGTACTGATCTTCGTGTTTCAAACGTTGGCTCAGGAATCAGTACCAACAAGCTCTATGAGGAGTCGGAAAATCTTCAAGACCGTTACGGCATTACTTCCAAGCTCGCCGAATATGTTCTTACCTTTCAGCGTGAGGCTACCAAAAAGAAGGATCTCGTCGAAGGAAAGGATACTACTATCTATGTTGACGAACATGGTAACAGAGGCCGTGGTATCTTTAATGCAGCCATGACGAGCTTCGGTGGCGCAAAGGAGGTCAAGAAGATCGAGTTCTTTGATGCAGTCGTATCTACTTACGTCAGCGTTAAGGATGCCGAAAAGCCAACCTTCGCACGTAACATGAAACTTTTCATGGGTACTATGGCTGAGCCTATGCGTGAAAAGGTGAAGAAGCTTATCACGGATAAGGACTATGGAACGCTTAAGAGCGAAATCAACAAGGGTTATACGGACTTCTGTTCCGCCGGTCATACCGAAGAAACCCTTTTGCAGATGGAGGCTGACGTGGATAAGGCTACCGCTGACTATGTGTCGGATCTTCAAAAGAAGAACCAGGAGAAGGCAGCCAGAAAGCCTCTTAAGTCCGGGCGTGTCCATGAGGTCATCCAGCATAACCGTACCGTCGAAACAAAGATTGCTAATGAGAAGTCTGCAAAAGCTACTGAGAAAGCTAAAAAGGCTTCTCTGGAAGATCAGGAAACACAGGTCGTGGTCGATGATCTTAAGAAGGAATCAAATCTTTAGATGACGGTTCCTGATGATGAATAATAACAAATCCTCCTATGTAAACGGACTCTTCGGCAAAATCCACCTGAATGTCCTGACAGATGGTGTTGTCCTTGTCCAAGACAGAGCCGACGGTACAAAAAGTTCCATCGCTTTGTCAATAGCTGACATCGACAAGCTGGCAAGGGCTCTATTCGTCAAGAAGAAAGAGCTTTTGCCATTCCCCCCACCTAAGAGTGCCGTTCCTGTAGCTCCAGCTCCCATCAAGACGAAGCAGCCCTCCTCGTACATGGCACAGCAGAAAGCCCAGTATCAACAGGCTTTTGCCAAGTGGAGTCCTGACGAGGAAGCCCGCCTCCAAGATGAGTTCGCCAACGGAATGACTATCCCGGAAATGGCTGCTCTTCATGGACGCGGCGAAGGAGCTATCAGGAGTCGTCTGGTGAAACTAGGACTAATTAAAGAATAATGTCATGGCGAAGGAACGTATTACAATCACACCACACGCCACCGGTAACGGCTTTGACATTCCGTTTCCCAATGGCACATGCCAGATCCCCGACACCCCTGGAGGCTACTATGTCTCTAGCGGGTGTGGCTCTGGCAAAACAGAGAGCATCAAGTCCCTCATACGTCAGAAATTCTCTCAGGGCATACTCTACTGTGTCGATACGGTGGCAGAGTGTCAGAAGATGTATCAGTGGGTACACGATGAACTGGTCACACCGGGCATTATTACCGATGCTGACGTGATGATGATCAACTCCAAGTCCAAACTGGAATCCATGAAGACATATCAAGACCACCCGGAGAAAATCTGTGACGTTCAGATCTTGATAGTCGTACAAGTGAGGTTCTTCGTCGAGCTGGTAAACTACTTTCTGCTCTACAAACCGAGTACCAAGCCAGCACCCTTCGATGGTGATTTCAGGGGACTAATGGCAAGACCTGATCTAAGGAAATACATTATCTTCGACGAAACCCCCTTGTTCTTGAAGGCATTCGCCACACTGACCAAAGGCGAACTCAGTCCGTATGTCATCGATCGCGGTGGCAAGTGGATCTGCAAAAGTCCACAGGAGATCAGACGTATATATGATGATTTCATCAAGGGCGACTCCAAAATGGACTATTGTCATAAAGATAACGTCCTGGGGCGAATACTGAACTCTGTCGTGCTGTCGATAATACCACGGCTGTTCGATACATGGATGTCCCAGAAGGGCAAGGATTATAATGTCCAGTTCTGGCCGTCTGACCTCGTACAGCCAAAGATGACCTCTCATGTGATTGTCTACGAGGGTGCTGGCGACATCCTGATTGGTAAAAGCGACAAGTTTCTTGGCATCGACCTTACTCCAAAATATAACAGTACGGTAGAATTTCATCCGTTCAGTTTCGGCCTTACCCGAAAGAAAGAACCTGATGCCAAAGAATATCAATCCTTTGTCGCCAGTATCGTCAGTATAATCCGTGCTATAATCCGTGCTGCTCAGGGCAAGACACTTGTGGTCATTTGGATGGACTTCAAGACCAGCCGACTCACCGATGTCCCTAACGACAAGTACACCGGTCAACTGAAGGACTCCCTACTGACAGCAGGCATCCAAGAATCAGAGTTCGCCGTCACCTACTATGGGGCTTCCGACACAAAGTCCACCAATGAGTACCGTGACTATACCAATATAGTCCTCGCCGGTCAATGGGGACTAGGGCCGTCGGTGATAACGAAGCTGAAAAATGCCTTCCATTGCCAGGACACTTGCATGGAGAACTATATGCTCTGGTATTACGTTCAGCTGATACTACGGATAGGCATCAGAAACAACCACGGAGGTACCTATCACGTCTACTATTCGAGTGACCACCGGGACACCTTCATTGATCGTATCAAGATATATCTGAACTACAACATCCTGATACCCTCGAAGATCAAGGCGAACACCCCATTGTGGGAGATACTGGTCGGTCAACAGAAAAAAGGCAGCTACTACCTGAAGGACATAAGAAAGCTGGTGCTCCATGATTCTGGTCTAAAGAGTGCCATCGAGTCCAGAACTCCCTACGCCATGAACATCTCCTTGCAGAAAATCGGTGCAATGATACCCAAGAAGAAAAAACTGCAGAAAGATAACTACAAGACTCTGGTCAAGTTCCTTGGAAATCTCTCAGTTCACCTCAATATCTGTCGATAGCCAAAAGTCCCCTCGTTTTGGATGGATGTTATATTGTTATATATAGAGAGTGTAAAATGAGGGGACTAATGTATATGGTCTTATATTCCCAATAATCCCCATAAAGGGGAAAACAGTAAACTGAGAGATCATCAGTCATCAGTTCAGGGTTTATCCCTGAAGTGATGATGTCCCTTTGCCTTGGCAAGGGACAGAGGGAGAGAAGAAAGAGATTAGTCCCACATAAGTCCAAGGCCTTATGTGGAGACATGACAGCTTAACCTGAAGGTTAACCTGTCACGGGGAGATATAGAGGTTTTTCTGTGATTCTCTCTGTCAGGGGAATATCTCCAAGAAATACTATGGGTAGTATATGTTTGGGGGTATTTTTCAGGAATGAAAGGATTGATGTTAGATTCGTTCTATCCTCCCTATGACATCCATAACCTATGTGGGGACTACACATAAACAATATATATTTACACAAATTTTGAAAAAATATGATTAAAGAAGAAAAACCATTGTTTCAGGCAACTATTGGTGACCTGAAAGAGATGATTGAGGAGATGCTTACACCTATGAGTGACATCCCCGAAGAACCTCAGAAAGATGTTAAGAAACATCTGGTTTACGGCTTAGCCGGCTTGGCAAAACTCTTGGGAGTATGCAAGTCAACGGCATCAAAGATCAAACAGTCGGGCCTCTTGGATCCAGCGATTAGTCAGCACAAGAAAGTAATCGTGATTGATGCTGATCTCGCCTTGGAACTGATGAAAGCCAGGAAGAATGCTTTATCCAGAAGAAGACTAAGAGCGTAATTCCTCTCTTTAAAAACGGGGCCGTAGTCATGTATGGCCTCGTTTTTTTTTATGCTATTCTTTTGTCAGCTGTTCCTGTATATAGGAAAGCACTTCTTTTAGGAAATCCTCACTGGCATCGTCTAAAAGATTTATAATCTTGCTACGATACTGGTTCTTATTCCATTTTTCCATCTGAAGTGCCTGTGTTTCAGTAGCTGTTTCTATATACGGCTTCATTGTACTATAGCTCTTGTGGCCAGTACATTTCATGACGGTTTCAGCAGGTATTCCCATCGCGAGACTACACGATACAAAGGTGCGCCGGGCATCGTGGTTGCTTATAATGTCACAGAACTTGTGAGACTCTTCTTTCCTTTCGGTACCAATATAGAAGACTTCAGTGATGATACGGTCTATTCCAGCCTCTCTGGCCGCATCCTTAATCGCATCATTCAGCTTTTGAGCGCTGGGAATGTCGAATACAAGGTCATTATCATTTTTCTTGTCCTTATACCTCTGGAGAATAGCTTTAGCTTCCTCAGTAAGCGGGATGTACAAGTGTTCCCCTGTTTTCTTCGCATACATTTCGATACGACTGTCAAGAATGTGGATGTTGCTCAAACGAAGCAGATCTGATATTCGAAGACTGGTGAATGCCATGAAACACCAGTAGTCTCTGGCACGTGAGAGTCGTCCACTCTCATCATGTTCAAACTCATAGTGAGCGAAATTCAGAAGCTCGTCATAATGCAGGAATGTTACGGTCTTAGGTAAGACCTTAAGATTCGTTTCAAAGTTAAGTACGGCGCTAGGGACGCTATAGCCCTCTTTTGTGTCAATCCATTTCAGAAACCCTTTCAACATCGTTACCTGTTTGTTGATAGTTCGGTTTCTATAATTGTTTTTTATGTACCAGTCTCTTAGCTTGAACATATGCTCAACTGTTATCTTGTCGGGACGAATCCCCGGATTGGCTTTGGTAATATGCTGGAATGCCTGTGTGTACTTCTCTTTTGCCTGATCATCCCAGTTTTTCTCTTTGCCGCATTCATCCAAGAACCAATTAATCATCTGCTCCATCGTCTTCTTCTTTACGATGGTAGTCTCCTCTTTAATCTCTTTCGTCCTGCCAAGAGCTTTATTTACCATTGTCTTTAACTCATCTGAGGTAGGGATGATATTGCGAAGGCTACACTTCGAGAAAGCCGAATCAATCTCATCCTTAAAATCAGCGATACGCTCATTGATTTCAGAAGCCGTAAACGACATATTGCGGACTGTATGTATCGTTCCGCGTTTGGCTTTATGGCTGTCCTCGTCCCATTTGCACGGGTCTGCATATACACCAGTGATGAAAGATACTTCACACTGTTTGGAGTTCCATCGGACTTTGATGGCCACCTGTCCATTGGTCTTAATGAATGGACGAACTGAATACTTGATCTTTATCATGTCTTCTTCTATGTTTTGTCATTTTATAGAGTGTACTAAGTACACTCTTGTTATTGTAAGCTCCTCTTTTATGAGCTTTCGTTCGGCAAATTTACATAGAAAAAAAGATATGTGCAAGTAGTCCCCCCTTCGCTTGGATTACTATAATCTATTGTAGTCCACAATACTACGGTGAACGTGTGCAACCGTCTGATTACCAGCTTACTATATGCTTTCTGGGCGTATTATGCTCTGATATACAATCTCCCTCTCTCTCCGCTAACAAAATTTGAGCAGTCATTGACTGCTCTTTTTTGTTATCATAGAGACAGGGCGTCTCACCCACG
>Ga0326512_10004468_pt1 | contig 10161 bp, 6 predicted proteins | sample 1_2617_0518_D_FD_203652 | JGI IMG/M metagenome (GOLD analysis project Ga0326512, IMG submission 203652) | Bovine rumen microbial communities from UC Davis, California, United States - 1_2617_0518 | ecosystem: Host-associated > Mammals > Digestive system > Stomach > Rumen | place: USA: California...
CTGTTGAGCTGGGTACACGCCATCCGCTCACCATTGTTACTAACGAGATCATTGACATCTTCTCACGTATGGGCTTTGTACTGGCCGACGGTCCTGAGGTTGAGGACGACCTGCATGTGTTCACCCGCATGAACTTTGCTGCAGACCACCCTGCCCGCGATATGCAGGATACCTTCTTTGTATCACAGCATCCCAACGATGTCACCAAGAATATCCTTCTGCGTTCGCACACCTCCAGTGTACAGGCTCGCGTGATGGAGCAGATGCACACCGAGGACGGCAAACTGACCGCCCCCATCCGCGTTATCTGTCCTGGACGCGTATACCGCAACGAGGCTATCACCGCTCGTGCTCACTGCTTCTTCCATCAGGTGGAAGGACTGTATATCGACAAGAACGTCAGCTTCACCGACCTGAAGCAAGTCTTGCTGTCGTTTGCCCGTGAGATGTTCGGTGCTGACACCAAGATTCGCCTGCGCCCGTCGTACTTCCCCTTCACTGAGCCCTCTGCCGAGATGGATATCTCATGCTTCATCTGCGGTGGCGAAGGCTGTGGATTCTGCAAGCATACCGGTTGGGTAGAAATCCTGGGATGCGGTATGGTAGATCCCAACGTGCTGGAAGAGTGCGGCATCGACTCTAAGATTTATAGCGGCTATGCCTTTGGTATGGGCGTAGAGCGTATTACCAACCTGAAGTATCAGGTGAGCGACCTGCGCATGTTCTCTGAAAACGACGTGCGCTTCCTGAAAGAATTTGAAGCAGCCAACTGATGAAACTCGTATTGATGACTCAACCCACGTTCTTCGTGGAGGAAGACAAGATACTCTCGTCGCTTTTCGAAGCGGGACTGGACGACTTGCATCTCTTCAAGCCCGGCTCATCACCCATGTATTCCGAGCGACTGCTGACGCTGTTGCCCGACGAATATCGTAAACGCATCACCGTGCACGACAACTATTATTTAAAAGAGGAGTATAAGTTGCGCGGCATACATATCAACGATGAGACGACCCCTGCCCCTAAAGGATACAAGGGTGACATCAGCAGATACTGTACCCATCTGGAACTGCTGAAAGAGGCCAAGAAGAATGCCGACTACGTGCTGCTGAAGTACATCTTCGACAGTCAGACGGAGCCCGACCAGAAGGCTACCTTCACGATGGACGAGCTGAAAGAGGCCTCGCGCAAGGGACTCATAGACCGCCACGTGTATGCTCTGGGCGGCATGAACCTGGAAACCATCAAGGCTGTCAAGGATCTGGGCTTTGGTGGCATTGTTATCAGCGGCGACCTCTGGAACCGTTTCAACATCCATCAGGAACTGGAATACCAGGCACTGATAGACCACTTCTGCAAAATCAGAAAAGCAATAGGATAAAACGTAAGTGTTAATCTACAAATCATAACCCCAAAAGATGAGCTCAAACAAAAACTACATGGTGTTTTCAGGTACTGCCACCAAGTACCTGGCTGAGAAAATCTGTCAAAGTCTAGGATGTCCATTGGGAAAACTTCAGATTACGAAGTTCTCTGATGGCGAGTTTGCCGTATCCTACGAAGAGAGTATTCGTGGACGCGACATCTTCCTGGTACAGAGCACGTTCCCCAATTCTGACAATTTAATGGAATTGTTGCTGATGATTGACGCTGCTAAGCGTGCATCGGCTCGTACCATCAATGCCGTCATCCCTTACTTTGGCTGGGCTCGTCAAGACCGTAAGGACAAGCCACGTGTCTCAATCGGTGCCAAGCTGGTAGCCGATTTGCTGAGTGTGGCTGGTGTTGACCGTGTTATCACGATGGACCTGCATGCTGACCAGATTCAGGGATTCTTCGACGTTCCCGTTGACCATCTCTATGCTTCTGGTGTCATCCTGCCCTATCTGCAGAGCCTGCACCTCGAAGACCTGGTCATCGCCTCTCCAGACGTAGGTGGTTCAAAGCGTGCCAATACCTATGCTAAGTATCTGGGTTGCCCGCTGGTACTGTGCAACAAGACGCGTGCCCGCGCCAATGTTGTCGCCTCCATGCAGATTATCGGTGAGGTAGAAGGCAAGAACGTAGTCATCATCGACGATATGGTAGACACAGCAGGAACCATCACCAAGGCTGCCGACATCATGAAGGAGGCTGGTGCCAAGACGGTTCGCGCCTGTGCCTCACACTGTGTGATGAGTGGTCCTGCTAGTGAGCGCGTGCAGAACTCAGCACTCGAAGAAATTGTCTTCACCGACTCTATCCCCTACTCGCAGCGTTGCGCTAAAGTGAAGCAACTCAGCGTAGCTGACATGTTTGCAGAAACCATACGTAGAGTGATTAACAATGAGAGTATTTCTGACCAGTATATTGTTTAATTTCCTCACCATTCTCTTGGTGGGATGCCAGTCGCAGACCTATAAGCTGGTGGGTACTGCCGAAGGATTGGCTGATGGCGACACGCTGTTGCTGACCTCTGACATGGTTAATGGTACGCCTAGCGACACCATCATCATGAAGGACAACACCTTTTCTTTCAAAGGGACTGCCGAGGAAGAAGCGGCTATCTGCATGGTCTATAGTGCCAAGAGCAATGAGATCAATGCCGCATTCATCCGCGAGCCAGGCGAGATTACCATCCACCTGTCGGCTACTCCTGGCGCCTCACGTGTTGGCGGCACTCCTTGTAACAACGAATGGCAACGCATGAACGACTCAGTGATGGTGATTGGGAAGGAGATCAACCGCATTGCGGAGCACATTTATGGCAATAATATTGAGCAGGAAGAACAGCAGCGCGGCATGGATGAGATTGAGAAGCTCAACAACCGCTTTGCCAAGGTCGTCGTAGATATCACAGAGAAGAACATCGCCAATGAGTTCGGCTATTTCCTGTTGACCTATTATCCTGAGGAACTGATAGACAACAATACACGTCTGAGTCTTATTGAGAAGTTGTCTGACGAGCGTCGCAAGCGTCCTGCCATTCAGAAGATAGAGGCCAGCATCCGCCGTTCAGCAAAGACTGCCGAGGGGGCTACTATTCCAAACTTCAAACAAAAGACTCCTGAAGGCGAAGACCTCGCCATCATGACGGAGGTGGCCAAGAACAAGATTACCATCATTGATTTCTGGGCATCGTGGTGCGGTCCCTGTCGTCAGGAGATGCCCTTTATGCTGTCGCTCTACGAGAGCAACAAAGACCGTGGGCTTGGCATTGTCGGCGTCTCGCTCGACCAAGATAAGGATTCTTGGGTTACTGCTATCAAGAAGCTCAAGTTGCCCTGGCCGCAGATGAGCGACCTGAAGTACTGGGACAATGAGGTTGCCAAAACGTTCAACATCAACTCTATTCCCCACACCATCGTTGTCGACCAGAAAGGAAAAATTCTGCGTCGCGGACTGCGTGGCGAACAACTCAAGGAGTTTGTGGAAAGCGAACTGGTGAAATAAGCCATCAACAAGACAAGAAGATAAAGGCTCAGTGGGAATCCCTACTGAGCCTTTCTAATATGTAGCCTGTAATGGTCTGTCAGTTCTATCTGCATCACCTTCTGGATGTCATCGTCTGCAGGTGTCAAACTCAGCGCGACGTGCCCCATCGTGCGGCGCAAGTTAAGCTCTACACATGGGTGCAAAAATAATTGAGAATTAAGAATTGAGAATTGAGAATTGACGATCATCATGTCGATGCCGAAAGGACCGACATAATCCTCCAGTTGGACGTTCTTAATAATGTGTTGCTTGATTTCGTCAAGCAATTCCAACGACACATAGCGAGCCATCTGTTCACGCTTCGACTCTTCTGTCGCCAGCAGGTTACCGATATAGGCACCGTTCTTGGTGTGGAACAGGGAGAGGCCCAGATAGTGCACCTTGCCTGCGGCATCTACCTCAAACTCCATACCGAAATCTTTCACCTTATTATAAAAAGGTTCTATCATCACGCTTCCCTGCGCTTTCACCATATTGCTAAACCAGTTGGCCTGTGTCGAAAAAGGAGTCTGCGACTGTGACAGGAAGCGTAGTCCACGGCCACTTGACGACCATGGAGCCTTCATTACCACAGATCCATAGATGGACAACAGGCGCTCCACCTCAGTAGGCTCTGTACACTCAAACGACTGGCCAACCGTTCCTTCTGTACGGAGTAAGGGCAACAATTGAGAAGCAGTTCGACGATGAGACAGACGTCGAACCATAGCCACATAGTCTTCTGAAGGGACTGTCTTGACTCCATAGCGTAGCAATTGTGCACGCAAGGCCCTATCCCAGCCCCACGGACTAACACATCGGATGTCCAGACTTGAGAGTTGATTCTTCGTCACGAAATGGGGACAGAGCGTAGTATCTGGACGCAGATGACGATATCCACAGAGTGCCTGTTCCACATTGTCGACGAGCACTGCATCGTCTTCTGCCGCCCATAAGGCAGGCAGAAACGCCAAATCAGTTCGCAACTGCCGTCCGGCATGCGGAGCGGTAAAATTGCTGAGGTCCGATGCCAGTGCTATGTCGTGCTCGGGATTGAATACATGCAACATCTTCATCAGAGTGCAAAGTTACTAAACATTTCCAACATCCTACCAAAAAAAACGAGGGAAAAACAAAAAAATCAGCTATTTCCTTTGCACTCTTCGTCTTTTTTTATAACTTTGTACCAATTTAACGAATAACCCAAAACAACAATGGATTCCGTAAAAATACTCAGTGTTGACGACGAGATGGATCTCGAGTTGCTTCTGACACAATATTTCCGTAGAAAAATACGCAAGGGAGAATATGAATTCTTTTTTGCCCATAACGGTCTCGAAGCACTGACCATCTTGCTCAACCAGAAAGATATTAGCATTATCCTTTCTGACATCAACATGCCCGAAATGGATGGTCTTACGTTGCTCACCAAGATCAACGAGATGCAGAACCCTGCCTTGAAGTGTATCATGGTTTCGGCTTACGGAGATATGGGTAACATCCGTTCGGCCATGAACAACGGCGCCTTCGACTTTGCCACTAAACCCATCGACCTTGACGATTTGGCCATCACCATTGAGAAGGCCGTAGAACAAATCGACTACATCCGCCGTTCACAGCAGGAACACGACCAGCTGGAATCGCTGAAGACCGACCTGGCCGTAGCTGCAGAAATCCAGCAGGCTATTCTTCCACGAATCTTCCCTCCATTCCCTGAGAATGATGCAGAAATGGAACTTGCCGCCCGCATGATTCCCGCCAAGGATGTTGGAGGCGACTTCTACGACTTCTTCCGTATCGACAAAGACCGTATCGGACTGGTTATAGCCGACGTAAGTGGCAAGGGTATTCCCGCCGCCATCTTCATGGCCGTCAGCCGTACACTGATACGCACTGTGGGTATGCAAGGCATTACATCAGGTGAGTGTATGAAAAAATCTAACGAGCTGCTTAGCAAGGAATCGATTGACTGTATGTTTGTCACCGTCTTCTATGCCATCTACGACATCACGACAGGCGAGTTCGTCTATTGCAATGCAGGTCACAACTCACCAGTCATTATCAAGGCCAACGGAACCGTAGAGATGCTGCCCGTGAGCGACAACTGCATGATAGGAGCCGTCAACGGCCTCGACTACAGCAGCCATCAAGCACACCTGGATGTTGGCGACACTTTATTGATGTATACAGATGGCGTCAATGAAGCCATGAATGAAGCATCTGAAGAATATGGCGACGAGCGTATGTTGCATTTTCTGGGGCACCAAAGCGGCAGCGACTGTCAAACCATCATAGACCAGCAACTGGCTGACGTGAAAGCCTTTACCGGCAATGCAGCACAAAGCGATGACATCACCCTAATGGCACTGAAACGCAAAGCATGAAATTCTTTGGCAAGACAAGCACGCTCGCAGTCTCCTGTACTGCCCTGATAATGGGAATCGGATTGGTAGTTCTTTGGCATCAATATGTTGAAGAGACCGAGAAAACCCGTCAACTGGAAGAGCAGCTTGTCATACTGACAAAGCAAGAAAAGCAGTCGGTTGTAATGCAGCGCGTCAACGCTCAGATGGAGGAGATTGCCAATCAGGAGCGCCGCATCAGTGACGAACAACGTGAGAAAGCAGAGCATCAGACGGCTATTGCCGAGATGATGCGCCAGAATGCCGAGAGCGAGCGACAGAACGCTTTAGAGGCAGAACGGCGAGCTGTGGCAGCCTCAGAGGTGGCTAAGAACCAGCGTACGATTGCTGACCAGCAGCGTATTGAAGCAGAATATCAGAAACGTGTAGCCGATACGTTAGGTTACCTCACTCTTGCCAGACAATTGGGCGATGTCGCTATCAAACAGATGAAGTCGGGCAATCAGGAACTGGCAACCCTTCTGGCCTATGCCGCCCAGATGTATAATATGCGCTATCGTGGTAACGACTATGTGTCGGACGTCTATCAGTCGCTAGTTATGTGTAGCAATTCCAGACACAACTGGTCCCGTCATAAAGGAATTGTTCACGACCTGGCATTCTATAACGACGGCACCAAGCATTTTGTCACCTGCAGCGGTTATGGCGAGCTCATGGAACACATCGAGTCAGGCGGTCGTCTGACCACCACCACGCTGTTGCAGGACAGTCGTTTCGACTTCCGCGACGTATTCATCAACCGCACCAAGAAAATCATCTATGCTGTCAGTCGTACAGGTCACCTGGTGTTAAAAGGTAATAACCTCTTCAAGGTTATTCCTGTGGACAACCTGGGAACGCTCATCAAACTAGAGCCGTTAAACAACGACATGCTACTGGTTGGCGAACGCGGCATGGCTATTTTTGACATGGAGAAGAACGCCATTACACGTACCTGCCAGCTGCCCTATAAGGTGGTGTCAGTCCATCGCTACGACAATTACCCCTGCATCTTCGATGACCATCAACGCATGCTCCTTATCAAGGGCCTCGACAAAATAGAGAGTACAAAACTTCCTTTCGACGGACAAGTGACATCCTTTGCCAGCAGTAAGAGTACAAAGATCAAAGCCTATGGCATGAATGACGGCAGCATCTGGTACGTCAACCCTCAGGGCAAGATGCAGAAGCTGGTAGGCCACCGTTCTCGCGTTACTAAGATGAAGATTATCAACTGGCGCATTCATTCTGCCAGCTACGATGGACTGTTGAATCTCTGGATTGTAGATCGTAGCAAGATAGAGCCCATGCCTATCATTCAGAACGATGGATGGATAATGAACTTCACCTTCGACGACAAAAAGGACGCCGTTTGGTGCAGTGACCAGAAAGGAAACATCGCTGAGTCGCTCATCTCCATCCCCATGATGCGCCAGATGCTGAAAAACCGTCTGAAGCGCAATATGACACATGAGGAATGGGACTACTACATCGGAAAGAACATTCCATACGAAACCTTTATCGGCAGAAAGGAGGGACAGCCATGAAGAGACTACTGCTCCTTACGCTATTTATTACACAGTGTTCTCTATTCACAGCGCTGGCACAGGGCATTCCGTTTATTCGCAACTTTACCGCTACAGAATACGGAGGCAACAGCCAGAACTTCGACATCATGACGGGAGAGAACGGTATGGTGTATGTGGCCAATTTTGAAGGACTCCTCTACTTCGACCAATCAGAATGGCACATGCTGCATACTCCCAGTGTGACACGCATCACAACCCTTTTCCGTGACTCTAAAGGCACCATCTGGACAGGCGGATACAACTATATCGGTTATCTGACAGTGTCAGACAAAGGACTGCCGCAGTTACATAGCATTGACAAACAGAACGTTTTCCAAGGCGAGGTGCAATGGATCTGGGAGAAGAGCGGACACATCTATTTCCTCGTTAACGACAAGAGAATATACAGCATCCGTAACGAAGCCGTCGTATGGGCTGCTGGTGAGAAACTTCCCAAGAGTGGAGCGTCGACTTTCATCGGTGAAGACCATATCAACCAGTGTCAGGAACTGGAGCAAGGCTTCAAGGCGCTGACCACTGATGGTGCTGGCGTTATCTTCGTCAACAAGAATAATAAGGAGCTGTTTCGTATTACAGAAGACAATGGTCTCTGCTCGAACAATGTGAAATTCATCACCTACGACGGACATGGCCATGTCTGGGGGGCTACCGATAATGGTATTTTCTGTATTGCCTTCCCTTCCATCTATACCCATTTTACTTCCAACGAAGGCTTGCGTGGTGAGGTCGTATCACTTTACATGTGGGGAGACAGACTCTATGCCGGTACCCAATATGGAGTGTATTATCTGCAAGGGAAGCACTTCGTCAAGATTCCTGAGATTTCCTATATCTGTTGGCAAATGGTCCAGCAAGGGAAGAGTCTGCTCGCTGCTACTGCCGATGGTCTCTATCGCATCAGCGAGAACGGAAAGGTCAGCCACCTAAGCACAGACAACGTGATGTCATTGTTGGTAACGGACGGCGGCTACTATAGTGGAGAGTCAGAAGGACTATTCTTTACCTCCACCAATGGCATACGCAGAATTGTTGGCGACATCGATAAGGTTGTCAAGATAGAGCGTGACGCACAAGGGGTGCTATGGGTACAGAACTTGTATGGCCACATCTGGAAAAGTACTGACGGACACCGTTTTACCCCGGCTCTTGATATTGAAAAAGAAACAGCGACTATCGTCAGCTATCACAATAAGGTAACGCTGGTTACGCCACTGACGGAGAAGCCCTTCCCTTACCCGTCTTTCAGCTATGCAGACAACGAAGACTACCTCTGGCTCACCAACAACAAAGGTAAGCACATCTATGCTATAAAGGGTGACAAACGCAACGAACAGATGTCGAGCATCGTCTATCCGCTTATGGATTTCTCCATCCGCGCTATGGCTCATGAGGGGCCTCTGGTATGGATGGGTGGTGACAGGGGCATTACCGTCATAGGACACACCTATCAGGATCCTCTGAGGCAAGAGAAGCCCCAGCTGCGCATCCGCTCTATCTACCTACACGGAAAAGACAGCATCCTATGGGGCGGTTGTGGTGAACAACCTGAGAAATTACCCAACTTGTCCGACAAGGATAGTCATATCACCTTCTATTTCTCTACCGACTACCAGTCGCTCCTATTGAAAACGCTGTATCGTACACGTCTGGACAATGGCAACTGGTCAACATGGGACACAGAAACACATGAAGAGTACTCCAACTTGTCGTATCGCGAACATTTGTTTGAGGTACAGGCGCGCGACGCTTTCGGACGTGTCACAAATGTATCGAGCATTCAGTTCTATATCACTCCGCCCGTCTACATGCGCTGGTATTTCATGCTGTTCTACATCCTATCAACAGTAGTCATCATCTATCTGCTGGTACGTCTGCGCCTCTATCGCCTCGAGCGCGACAAGCGTCGTCTGGAGCTGTTAGTCCAGGAACGCACCTCAGAGGTGGTTCGTCTCGAGAAAATGGCAACTGTTGGTAAGCTGACACAGGGCCTGATAGACCGCATCCTGAATCCGCTGAACTATATCAACAACTTCGCAAAACTCTCGCAGGGACTGGTGAAAGATGTGACAGCCAATATCGAGGACGAGAAGGAGCACATGGACACAGAGAACTACGAAGATACCCTAGACGTATTGAGCATGCTCGACGGCAACCTCCAGAAGGTGGGTGAACACGGTGCCAACACCACACGCACGCTGAAGGCCATGGAGGAGATGCTGAAAGACCATAGTGGAGGCATCGTTAGCATGGACCTGAAGGCACTGCTGAAACAGACGGAAGAGACGCTTCGCCATTTCTATGAGAAAGACTTGGCCAGTGGACCCATCAAGGTGGTGTTCAGTATTCCAACGTCCGAGGTGCGCATCATGGGCAATGCCGAACATCTCGGCAAAGCCATTATGAACATCCTTGGCAATGCTGTTTATGCCATCAACAAACGCATCGCCCGCGACCACACAGAAGGAGAAATCCGTGTGCTGCTGACCACCGACGAGCAATATGCCGTCATACGCCTTCGCGACAATGGAATCGGTATCGAAGAGACCATTATCAACAAAGTCTTCGACCCGTTTTTCACTACGAAGACCACGGGCGAGGCATCGGGTGTAGGTCTCTACCTTAGCCGTGAGATTGTGCAGAACCATGGAGGCGACATCACGGTACAGTCCGAGAAAAACGTGTATACAGAACTAACCATTACAATACCCCTTGAACGA
>Ga0326512_10004471_pt1 | contig 10158 bp, 9 predicted proteins | sample 1_2617_0518_D_FD_203652 | JGI IMG/M metagenome (GOLD analysis project Ga0326512, IMG submission 203652) | Bovine rumen microbial communities from UC Davis, California, United States - 1_2617_0518 | ecosystem: Host-associated > Mammals > Digestive system > Stomach > Rumen | place: USA: California...
TCTAAAAATCTCCAATCAAAATAAATATCTCAACAAAATCGTATTTGAAAATTTCAATTCCCTAGAAATAACAAAATGCTATGTTTGAAAAATGAAAGAGGCTGACAATACTTTTTAGCCAGCCTCTAATTTTAACTCACATCTAATAAATAATTTATTTTTATCTTCAGTTTCAACACGTTACCAAAAAGATCTGCACTTTTTGACCTTTTTTTTAAAGTCCTGTTTTTTTTATTAAGCATAATAGCCGTGGTAGGTAATTATGCAAATGAACATAAACTCGGAAATGCATCGCACCTTATGTATTTTAGGTGAACTTTTAGGTGACGAACTATTGTCCTCTCTTCTAGAGCATAAGCTTGAGGAAATCATGCTAAATCCTGATGGCGGCATGTTTGTGCACTATGTGTCAGGAGAAATAGAGAATACTCTTAACCTAAACCCACAAAAAGCCAACGCTTTGGTCAAAACTATCTGTTCACTCAAAAGCGGAGAACATGTAAGTGAAAGTGCCATCGTCGATGGTGAAATTCCACTTCTTAAGGTGAGATTCAGTGCGGTTCTGCCTCCTCTCGTCAGATCCGCAAGTCTGTGTTTACGATCACTGCATGCACTTACTATTCCTTATGAAGAACTAGTTGATAATGGCTTTATAAGCCGGTTTTTCTCAGAACTTGTCACAAGTTTACTAAACTCAAAGGCCAATATTCTTATATGCGGGCAGACCGGTTCTGGAAAAACCACTTTTTTGAATGCACTACTCAATACACTTCACAAGACAGAACAGCACTCAAGGCTTATTACCATTGAGGATACCCCCGAACTCAAACCGGAATTGAAAAACATGATCAACCTTTATACCACCAAAAACATCTGTATGGATGAACTTGTAAAGGCTACTTTACGTTTAAGTCCCGATCGCATTGTAATTGGTGAAGTGCGTGGTTCTGAGGCCTTGCACATGATTGATGCGCTGTGTACCGGACATCGTGGCTCCCTGGCTTCATTACACGCAGGATCAGTAAAAGAAGCACTAGAGCGCCTAAAGCTGCTCATGATGATGCATCCTTTGGCACCGGAAAAAGGTTTGGAAAAGATGATTGCCATGGCTATCAACGCCATCATTATCATACAGAAAAAACCAAAGCGCACAGTGCGTGAAATCGCAGTTATTAAAGGTTATGAACACGGCGAATATCAGTACGAAAGCTATCTCGATAACAGTTAAAAAAAATTTCAGTGAACAACTTTATTGTAACTAACTTATTCAGGAGGCGGTTATACCGTAACATATGAAATCTTTTTTTGTAAAATATCTTATCTTTGTTGGACTTATTATTTCCTGCACGCTTGTGCATTCAGCAGATACCTCAGGTTCACTTCCATACGAAACCTGGCTTAGAACCATTCAGAAATCACTCACGGGACCTGTGGCATTTTCCGTATCAATTATCGGTATAGTCTCATGCGGCGCCACACTTATCTTTACCGGTGGTGAAATCAACCGCTTTATGCGTTCTTTGGTCTTTATCGTACTGGTGATGACTCTGCTTGTTGGTGCCAACAGTTTCATGAGTCAGGTTTTCAACGGAGCGACCATTAAAGAGACTACCCAAAACCCAGAACTAAATAATAAGAGACCTGACAGTCTTAAGGCCAATCAGGAAGAACTCATGCTTTTTGATCTTCAACAGGAGAAACTGTCCAAACAAAAACTCCTCTCCCCAAATTCGTCATTGGGTACAGACAATATCAGTATAAGCGAAATGCTGCTTTTAAATGAAGATCCTGAAAAATTATGCTGATTAGCCATACCGTACACCGTTCACTGTTAAGACCGCAGACTTTTTTAGGCTGTGAACGCAAACCTTGCATGCTGCACCTTTTTGTGTGCCTTATTATCGGCGTATGCTCCTTTTCCCTTAAGGGTATAGTCCTCTCTTTGGCTATTGCCGTCACAGGATATGTGCTGCTTTTAAAAATGGGCAAAGAGGACCTCATGTTTAGCAGGATTTATGTACGTTCGCTTAAATACCGCGGTCTTTACAGAGGAAAAGCACTTATTATCAGGACAAATTTGAAATAGAGAAATTATGCTTTACTATTCCATACTCTTTATGACAAGTCTCGCTCTCTTAATGACTCTTGCTGCAAGTATGCTACTGCTATCAAAGATCATAAGGGCGGTGCCTTGCAGCAACAGTCAAAAGTGTTTTTCTGATCTTGTTGACTATGCTCTTTTAGGCCCGCTAGACATTCTTATTTTAAAGGATGGCTCACTTATGAAGTGCTATGAGGTATGCCCCAAATCAAACCGTTACCTTAATACCGAAAGTCTTCTGCAGTTTCATGAATCTCTCAAGAATAGCATTCGCAAAATAAGCGCTGACTATATTCTCAATTTTGATCTCATAAGACATGAAGAGAAAAAAGACTGTGATACCACATATTTTGGACAGGAAAACGGGAAAAAACTTTTTCTTTCAAGACTAAGAACGAACTGCACCTTCAAAACCCGCGCCTATCTTAGTATTACCAAGAAAAATACAGGACTTTACGCCCAAGATCTTTTAAGTCTTCTCAATGATGACAGTCCCGTAAAGAATAATACCGTAAAAATCCTAGAGGAATTTGCTGTTTTCACTGATGAAATGATACGCGGATTTACACGTCAGGCCAGTGTTCATCCTCTTACCTACACTAAAGAAGGTGGCATACGCTCTACGCATGAGAGTCTTAATTTTCTCTATGAATGTATTTATGGAAAAAAAAGAAGCCTGTTCTATGACCATGAGCGGGTCTTTTTGGATATGTACCTTACAGGAGGAGATTTTGAAAGCGGAACCTGTCCCAAACTCAATGACGAGTACATCGGTATTGTCGCCATTGATGCTCTACCTAAGTGCACGAGCCCCAACGTACTTAATTTTTTAGGCTCCCTGCCCTTCAATATCCGTTTTTCAAGCCGCTATATCGGTTTTTCCAAAATGGAATCTGGGCTTAAACTTGAGTTTTACAAAAGACTATGGGTACAGCGGCGCCGTTCCTTTTTAGCGCAAATTCTCGGCAATCCCGATGACAAAAAAGATAGCGACGCTGAAGAAATGCTGCACTCCATTGAAGAAGCCAAAAAAGGAAGTCTTCAAGGAGAACTCACCTTTGGCTCATATACGGCACTGATTGTCGTACGCGATCGTCTCCTAGATCCGCTTGAGAAAAAACTGCAGTACATCATGCAGAAACTTGAAGATCTCGGTTTTCTCGGACGAATTGAAAACTACAATGCCACTGAAGCCTTTTTGGGATCACTGCCTGGACACTACCATGAAAATCTGCGCCGAGCAATGGTGGCTGATGAAATTGTCGCCGATCTGTTACCGCTTGATGTTCCGTTTAGCGGAGAAAACTGTTCTCCTAACCCTTTTTACGGAAAAAATGCCCCACCTCTCATGTATGTGAAAAATCAGGATGGAGATCTCTGTACCTTTAACCTCCATACCCATGACAACGGCAACACCTTAGTCGTGGGGCCTCCAGGCGGAGGCAAATCGGTATTCTTAGGTGCACTTATCACCTCGCTTCTACGTTATGAGGATATGCAGGTTTTTGCTTTTGACAAGGGAGGATCCTTTATGGCGCAATGCCTTGCCTTAGACGGCACACTCATCAATCTTGAAGGAGACAGCATCAGTCTCTGTCCTCTTGAAAATCTTGATGATGAAATAAGTCTAGGACGGGCCTTCAACTTTATTCTGTCATTATTTGCAGAAATAAATCATCCCCTGTCTAGTGCTGACAAGAACAATCTTATGGAAACACTCAAAATCATGCGTGATACGAGAAGTATTCATAGAACACTAAGTGAATATATTAGGATTCTCAATTCAGAGAAACTGATGGAAGCGCTTTCCGTCTTTACCCGTGAGCAAAATGTCACATCCCTTTTAGACGGTGAGCACAATCCGATACTTGACAAAAAACTCTGTGTTTTTGAGTGTGAACGCTTTTTTGAGGACAGAAATCATCTTATCTACCCAACTTTGCGTCTTATCTTCAGTCTCATCGAAAACGAGATCATGATGCACAAAAGTGCCGCCATAATTATTGATGAAGCCTGGCTCATGCTCAAGGATGAATGCTTTTCAAAAGAGCTTATAAAGTGGATCAAAACACTGCGCAAATTCAATACTCCCGTGATTTTGGCAACACAATCGCTAAACGATCTCTCAAAATCAAGTATCCTCCCCGATGTTCTTGACTGTGTAAAGACACGTGTCTATCTGCCTAATGCAGATGTCAAAAGTGAGTCTTTACAGTCTCTCTACACCAGGATGGGACTTAATGAAAAGGCTCAGGAAGAAATTTTTATGGGACTGCAGAAACATGATCTTTTTTTACAGAAAAACGGGATCTTCATGCCATTTTCTCTCATGCTCTCCGAATGGGAGCTAAAACTGCTCTCCACCACCATGAGGGACAGGGAACGCATTCTAAAACTGTACAACACCTATCAAAGAGGTTTTATATGGAAACTTTAAACACCGCTGCACAAACCAAAGGCAGTACCCCCGACAAGTTTTTTAAAAGATTCTTTCACCAGCATGAACACGAAGCACCATATGAGAGTTCGCCTGCGGTACTGTCTGACAAAAACAGCCTCTCCTATGAAGTTTGTGCCAAAAACACGCTACTAGGGTCTTATCTTAAAGGTAACGTCAGTTCCTTGCTGTTGGGACTTCTGGGGATTACCATGGGTTTTGCGGCCCTGCTTTATACGCTTATAAAAAGCAGCGACCCGCTCTATCTCCCCTACATAGTCACCATTGACCGACAGGGAGCACTCATAAATCACGCTACTACTGAAAATCAGAAGATCCCAGAAAACGCCCGTACCGCCTTTGTCTGTGATTTTATTGAGGCCCTCTACAGAGTCTCCCCAGACCGAGAGTATCAGATTAAGTTAATCAAAAGTGTCTATGCAAGACTTGATGACAATTCACAGTTACGCAATTTCATTGACACTCACTTTGAGAAATCGGAGATGCTGTTTTCAAATAAACACTTCAGTCGTGAAGTAGTTATCGAATCTCTCCTAAAAAAATCCACAAAGACCTATGAGTTGGAGTTTACGCTTAGAACAGTATTGAAAGATACAAAGCACCAAGAAAGCTTTCAGGCCCTCATCATCATAGATGAAAAACACACAGAATCAAGGCCTCTTGAGGAGTTACGACTAAATCCCTTAGGACTTTATGTAACTTTTATTGAGATCCATAAAAAAATCATTACCAAGAGTCAAATAAATGCATCCTTAGAAAAGTAATCATAAGTTTTTTAAGGCTGAAAATTAAGGAGGAGTGTAAGCCTTGGGGCAACACTGAACAATAAAAAGGAAAAACTATGAATACCATTAGAATACGTAATGAAAAAAAAGGAAATAACTCACCTTTTGTCCTCAAATACACCTTAAGTGTATTAGGCATTTTAGGTTTTTTAGTATTATGCATCGAGAGAAAAGTGGCAGGAGATGAGCTTTTAGAACTCTATGAAAGTTCAGATAATGGCAGTTACCTTGATGCAGGTGATCAAACAACACTGCATAATCTCAAAAGACTTGAAGAAAGAAAATTAAAGGCCAACACTTTTGTGCCAGGAGAGGTGCAATTCACCTTTGGCAGTGGTGTTCCCACCATTGTCTGCGCCATCATGGAATTAAGCGATATTGCCCTTGAAACCAATGAGCGGGTTTTAGACATCAAAATGGGTGATACCGCCCGCTGGTCCCTAGATACCGCCACATCAGGTTCAGAGTACGGGCGGGTCGAACATCTTATCATCAAGCCCCTTGACAGCGGCCTTAAAACCTCGCTTATCGTTACCACCAACCGACGCACCTATCATATCAAGTTAAAGTCAACTCTAAAAGATTACATGCCGCAGGTGGTATTCACCTATCCCAATACGGGCATCAACCTTAATCGCCGCATCACGGATACGGACAATTACTACGTAAAAGAACCCTATTACCCTCATGAACCAAACCTCGAGGATGACAATATGCAAACTATTGCCCTAAGAGCGTCTTCAAAAAAGGACATTCCTCAAAACGGCAACGCTGTGCGCAACTACAATTATCACGTGGAGGGGGCAGACTGTGTGCTACCGGTAAATGTATTTGATGACGGCAGTAAAACCTATATCCAGATGGATGATAAAAAACTTGAGCAGGAAATGCCAACCGTCCTTGAAATTACCTACAAGGATGGTTTCATCTTCGATGATGAAAAAACTACCACCGTCAATTTCCGTATTGATGACAGTACTTTTGTGATTGACGGGATCTATAAGCATCTGCGAGTGCAGAGCAACAATGGCGGCTTAAACAGTTATGCCGATGTCACAAGGATAGAATCATGAGTACTATGCTAAAAAGCGGTGATGTCAGCCGCAAACCGCTCCTAATTGGTCTTGCGCTCCTGTTCTCCTTTGTACTCTCCTTTATCATTATTGCCCCAAAGGAAGGCCCAAAAGACAGTAGCGACACTCCTCTTACGGAGAATAATCAAAGTTCTGACTATGAAAGGAAACTTGAACAGCGGCTCCATAAACTAGAACTTAAGGATAAGTCCGATAGTAACAGCAAAGACATAAAGAGAAGTCCTGTAACTTATCCCCCATATTCTTCAAAAGACGAGGAGAATCCCAGCATATCCTATAACAGAGAAGCCTTACCTTATGAGGATTTTATAAAGGATTATGTTATCTTTTTGGAGCAGCAGGAACTAGATGAACCATCATTAAATGAAAAACATGAGGAACAGAAAAACCTAAATGAAGATTTAAGCAACAGTCTTTATGAGGAGTTGAATATAGAGCCTAAAAACAGTAAGCCCCTACCATCAAGAGAAATGGGAGAGCCAAAATCCGACAGCTCCAAAGAGAGTGCTGCCTATAAAGCCTTAAAAAAACAGCGCGAAGAAGCGTTTTTTAGAGCCTTAGGAGCCTCCTCCTCGGTTACAACTCATTCCTCATTGAAAGAAGAGGTTAATCTAAAAGAACCTGTAGTGCCTATGAACCATAAATCCTCTTCTATACATGAGTCCCATGAGGACAGTGCACACAACAATTATAACCTGAAACGCTATGAAAACTTGGCCATTCACAATACCATACTTGAAAACGAGGTCATCTCTCCGAAAACCCCCTATGCGTTGATGCAGGGCACCCTCATTCAGGCAGTACTGTTAACAGGGATCTCTTCAGAACTGCCAGGACAGGTTACGGCCATGCTTACTAAGGATGTCTATGACAGTATCAAAGGCAGACATCTACTTTTGCCCCGCGGTTCAAGGCTTATAGGTCAGTATGATTCACGACTCTCTGTAGGGGCGAAGCGTCTTTTTCTTGGATTTACCCGTATTATTTTTCCTAACGGAGACTCTTTAAATCTTGGAGTGATGCCTGGACAGTCAACGGATGGCAAGGCCGGTTTTGATGCCGAGGTAAACAATCACTATTTTCAGGCTATCCTATCCTGTCTCATGCTTTCATCCATTTCCACAGCCGGCGACACCATTGAAACCCATACCTACAGAAACGGGACTGAGACTGTAGTCTCAAGGCAAGGCAGGGAGTTTAACAACAATCTTAATAATACCCTTGGAAACCTTCTAAATAACAGTCTTAATCTCTCGCCAACCCTGACCATCGAGCCCGGATACCGTTTTTCGATAGCCATGACCAAGGATATCTTCTTTAGAAACCCTTATGGTCAGAATCCTCAAAGATATCTAATTCCCTAATATGAGTAATAACCTATGCACAGATTATATTTAACAAAAAAAGACAAAAAAACCTACAGTTACCGCATTTTTTTTGCCGATCTGCTTCATTTTTTCATCACTCTTGCGGCTCTCTTTTTGATCTTGTTGCCGTTTGCCATAAAGTCATGTGAGGCACGGGATAATGATTCAGAAACGGTTGATAAAATAAGTACTTCCGTGGAAAGCACGCTAAATCTCCTTGTAAATATGTGTGAGGACAACCAAAAACGCACGAGGATGATTGAACAGTATCTCAATGAGCAAAAAGATCATAAGGAAACTCAGGAAACTATGCACTACAAGGATGCCTGGCGCGAGGTCAAAAGTCTCAATCAAAGTGCAACACTTCTTCTGGAGGCTTCCTACGCTATGGCAAAAGAACAGGTTTCAGGCACAAATAATGAGATTGACAGGCTCAAAGTAACAACCTGGGAAGAGTGTCTTAAGCATGAATGTTCCTTTAAGAAAATGAATGCACTTTTAAACAAGAATACTCTTACTTATCTGCGCAAAACCAAAGAAAGTGCCTTAAAAACTGAAGAATATCTTAAAGACAATCTTGAGACGCTAAAGGATTTTAACGATGAGGCTCAAAAAACCCATGGGATTAATGACACGCTTGATATGTTAAATAAGGTTAACTCGGCACAGGCCACAGCACTCGTGCAGTTAAACTCACAGTTTGCAAGCCTTAAGAACTTACGTACAAAAGAAATGGAAGACCAACTGAATCTTGAAAAAATTAAGGAAGAGGCAGAACTGCAGTTCTTCACAAGTAAAGAGGAGCAGAACTCTAACCATATGCAGATGCGTCTTACGCTGCATAATAGTAGAAAATCATAGGAGAAAATATGTCAATTTTAAGAAATAACCTCATACTGTTTTTGGTGTTAAGTATTATTCTTATACTGTGGGACAATGTATGTAGCGCGGATACACTCTATGAGGCCATGAACTCAAACCATGAGGGGATGTTAAACACACTTACTCGCAGTTTCGTAAGTCAGGTGGCCGAGACTACAGAGCCTATAAAACAGGCATCACGGAGACTGTTTTTTATTCTCCTGCCTATTTCCATTGTTCTTTGCGGAATTCGTACCGTTTTTATGGACGGCACCGTACAAACCTTCTTCTATGAACTGGTCATGCTCTGCATTCTAAGCGGCATCTTTTTATTTCTTCTAGATAACGGACAAAGTATCGGCATTTCCATTATTGATTCATTTCTCAGTCTCGTTGACGATGACAAAAAAGTAGGACCATCAGAACTTCTAGATCTGACTGTAAATATGGCTATGCTCTTTTTTAAAAGCAGGCTGATTTCACTGCACCATCCACTGACATCATTTTATCTATGTCTGCTCATTACCGTTTTTACTGTTGTCATGTTTCTGGTAGTCATAAAATTTATGTGTGCCTTTGTGGGGGCCTACGTACTGTGCTATGCCGGAGTATTTGTTCTAGGCTTTGGAGCCTTTAGTCATACACGAGCCTTTGCCATAAATTATCTAAAAATGGTCTTATCCACAGCTCTTGAACTGTTTATTCTTATCATCATCATAAAAAGCTCCTGCAACCTACTTGTTGACATCTATCAGTCGGCAAAAACCTCAATTGATGACAACCATACCTTTGAATTTACCGACTATTCGGTAATTCTCTTTTTAGCACTATTACTGCATTCGCTATCATCTTATCTTCCAGGACATATTGCATCTCTTATGGGGGTAAATCAATCCTCAAGAGGACAGGATGGAGTAATTAGAAAACTAATTGGAACAGGACGTATGCTCTTTAGGTAAAAGTAACAACGCTTATCTCATTTTACTTTTGATTTTAGTTAGCAGTTAAATATTTGATACAAATCACATTTTTATCAACATTAAAATTCATTTTTGTATTTTTTTTAACGCTAAGTTTATACACAGCAGAAATTTTTGATTTCCATTACACTATATTTGATTTTTAGGATATGTAGTTATAATTTATTACATAAAAAGTTTTTTTAGGAGTAATAAAAATGAAATCATTAGAAGACTACAAGACTTTTATTTCAAAAGTAAAAAACTCAAGTTTCCGAAAATTAATTTAAATCGGGTAGGGAGAAATTTCTCTCTCCCACACCACCGGACGTACGGTTCTCGTATCACGGCGGTTCCTATTGAATGTTGCTGTATGTTATTCCTTTCTTGTGGTTAGTATGCTCGGCTCCTTTAGATAATACTTTCGATACGTCTATCCTCTTATCTCGAAGGTTTCCTTTGTTTTCTGTCGTTCATAACGCATACTCTCAACTTGATTAGATATACAGCCAATAGGTTCGGCCCTTCATCGT
>Ga0326512_10004472_pt1 | contig 10157 bp, 18 predicted proteins | sample 1_2617_0518_D_FD_203652 | JGI IMG/M metagenome (GOLD analysis project Ga0326512, IMG submission 203652) | Bovine rumen microbial communities from UC Davis, California, United States - 1_2617_0518 | ecosystem: Host-associated > Mammals > Digestive system > Stomach > Rumen | place: USA...
ATCTGGTGAATATGTTGATTCTGTGGGTGAGTTAGTAGCTATTTGTGAAAAAGATGGTTTTATTCCACGTTATTATTTAGGAGAACCTAATGATAAAGTAGATTAGACTATTATTGATATGAAACGTTATACTCGCACTTTAATCACAGAAGAAACTAATCTTGGTAATCTTATCGAGGAAGCTATTAAGAATAACCAAAAAGAAGATGAAGAAGAGCGCAATTCTAAGGATACTGATACTGGATTATTAGATGTTGAAGAATTAGAAGAGCAATTGCGTGATGAAGATTTTGAAGAGTATAGTGAATTTTTAGATAATGAAGAAGCTAGTGATGCTGACCTTTTAAATTTCTTAACTGAAAATGGGGGTTAGTAATTATGGCTTTACAAGACTTATTAGATATTAATACTAAACGATAGAAAATAGGTTTATCTGAAGAGCGTATTGAAGCTATAAAGCCTGCGCTCAGAGAGTATATTGCGTTTTGGCGGGAATATCCAGATCTTTTTGTTGACTTCTTAGTAAGAGGGCCTCGAACAGAGGTAAAAGAAGGAGAATTTCATTTCTATTTTTATTAGAGAGTTTTTCTTCGTTGTGTTATGCGACACCAGTATGTGTATGCGGTATTCCCTCGAGCGTCAAAAAGTGGCGCCAATATTATTTTTCACTAATTGTGGAAAATTTTGGACAAACTTCTCTAATTGTGGGAACTCTAAATTCATATAGAATATGGACAAGAGAATCCAGAGTAAATATAAAAGAGGAGTATATTTAAATATGTATAAAAAAATTAGTAATTATGAAAATTATTTAATCTATGATAATGGAGATGTTTTAAATCTTAATACTAAATAGATATTAAAAGGTTCTATTGGTGAAAATGGATATAAATATTATAGATTATCTAAAAATGGAAAGAAAAAAATGTTTTACGCTCATCGTTTAGTAGCGGAACATTTTATTAACAATCCTAATTTATTACCTGTTGTAAATCATATTGATGGAAATAAATTAAATAATAATATTTATAATTTAGAATGGGCTAGTTATAGTGATAATATGAAACATTTTCATAATGCAATTAAAACTAATAATTAGAATAAAAAATAGGAAAAATATTCTTATGATTTACCTAACGAAAAATGGGTTATAGCAAGAGATAATAAAAATTATGAAGTTTCTTCTTATGGTCGTATTCATAATTTAAAAACAAATAATATTTTACATCCGACAGAGACTTGTGGTTATTATAAAGTAAGACTATCAAAAAATGGTGAAACAATTGATTGGTTAGTTCATAAATTAATATTTTTTTCATTTCATCCTGAATTAACAAATTTAAATAATTATTGTATTGATCATATTGATGGGAATAAACATAATAATAATTTAAATAATTTACGACAAATTACTATAAGTGAAAATGTAAAAAATGCTTATTATATTCAAAAAACAAATTCAAATACTAAACCTGTTAATTAGTTTGATAAAAATAATAATTTATTGGCAACTTTTCCTTCTTGTAGAGAAGCAGGCCGTCAATTAAAATTAGATAGTAGTAGCATTACAAAATGCTGTAAAGGGAAATTAAAAACTACAGGTGGTTTTATATTTAAATATGCTTAATTTTTATAAATCTTTAACGACTATCCTGAAAAGTCTCCGAGGGGTAATAAATAGAGACAATAGGAGTAGGGCGCAAGCAAATGGCGTGGGTGAGAGTCCCTTAAATCGAAAAGAGAAGATTTATTATATTTTATAATAAATGTGAGATAGTCTATTCTTATAGGAAACTATAAGCAGTTCATAAGAGAACGTAATGGAAGTTGCGATTCCATTAGAATATTAAGACAGTAAATCATTCTTATCTGTTATGGCATTAATGGTTAGAGCAATCCTTTATCCTAGAGCTAATTTATTTGTTACCTCAGGAGGAAAAGAATAGGCTGCAGGTATCTTAAAAGATAAAGTAAATGAAATATGCACTTTGATTCCTGCGCTTGATAGAGAAATTGATCGAAGAAGAGGTAAGACTCTTGAAGGTAAAGATTATTGTAAATATGTTTTTAGAAATGGTTCTACTTTAGATAATATTGCGGCAAGAGAAAGTTCTAGAGGTAAACGTCGACATGGTGGACTTGTAGAGGAGTGCGTTGGTGTTGACGATTAGATTTTACGAGAAGTAATTATTCCTGTTATGGCAATTCCTCGTCGTTGTATGGATGGTAGCACATAGGAAGCTGAAACATTAAATAAAAGCTAGGTATTTGTTACTACGGCTGGATATAAAGGAACTTATCCATATGAGCGTTTAATTGGTTTCTTAGTGCGTATGGTTACTTAGCCAGAACGATGTGTGGTTATTGGCGGAACATGGCGATTACCAGTAGAAGTAGGATTACAGAGTAAAACCTTCATTAAAGACCAAAAAGATGAGGGAACATTTAATGAAGCTTCTTTTGAGCGTGAGTATGAGTCACGTTGGACTGGTGACGTTGAAGATGCGTTCTTTAATTCAGATATGTTTAATAGAAATCGTATTTTGAAACAACCCGAGTATGAAGCTTCTGGTCGTTCTAGTAAAAATTAGTATTATATTATTTCTGTTGACGTAGGTCGTAAAGGCTGCGATACTGTATGCTGTATTTTTAAAGTGTCTCCTTAGCCACAAGGACCTTCGTTAAAATCATTAGTTAATATTGAAATTATTAGTAATGAGCATTTTGGCGATTAGGCTCTTGAATTAAAAAAATTATTTTATAAATATAATGCAAGAAGAATTGTAATAGATGGTAATGGACTTGGAATTGGTTTAATTGATTATATGGTTAAGCCTTCTATAGACCCAGAAACAAATGATGTTTTACCTGATTTTGGAGTATATGGCGGAACTCAAGATGATGCGGCGGATGAATATAAAAAATATAGAACTTCTGACTGTGAATAGGATGCTATTTATATTATAAAAGCTAATGCTCCAATTAATACAGAAGCACATGCTAACGCTTAGGTAAATTTGTCTTCTGGAAAAGTAAAAATGTTAATTGATGAACGTGATGCTAAAATAAAATTATTAGGAACTAAAGTTGGTCAAAATATGAAACCTGAAGAAAGGTCAATTTATTTAAAACCATTTACATTAACTTCCATATTAAAAGAAGAGATGATGAATCTCAGAGAAGAAAATGAAGGCACTAATATTATTCTTAAATAGGCTAATAAAGGTATTAAAAAGGATAAATTTTCTGCGTTTGAATATGGCTTATATTATATAAAAGTAGAAGAAGATAATAAAAAGAGAAAGAGAAGATTTAACGCTAAAGAATGGATGTTTTTAAATTAATAGAAAGGAGAGGTTAAAATGCGGGCTTCAAGAGGAGAAATAAAAATTGAAGAAATTTTAAAAGAAGCAGGATTACCTTTTAAAATGGAATATAGTTTTCCAGAATTAAAAAGTGAAAATGGCAGACCTCTTCGCTTTGATTTTGTTATATTTGATGATGATGGAAATATTGATTTTATTATAGAATTTCAAGGTAGATAGCATTATGAAGCGAGTCAAAAATTTGGTGGAAAAAGGGGCCTTTATCAACAACAACACAATGATAACCGAAAACGAAGATTTTGTGCATTACATGAATTTACTTTAATTGAAATTCCTTATACAGAAGAAAATTTGATTAATTATGATTATATAATGCATAGAGCAGGTTATTAAACGTTTAGAAAGGAGGTATATATTTTGGATATTGATCATTTATCATCTAATGAAAATCCTTTTTTAAATAGTGATCGACAAACACGCATTTTTAGTAAAGGATTTGATATGCTTTCAAGTAATAAATACATAAATTATCGAACAGCAGATAATAATTTTAGTAAGATTAAGGTCGGAGTTAAAAATTTAGAAGATGCTGTTTTAGAATTAGGAGAATTAAAGAAAACAATTCCACAATCTCCTTATTATAATAAAAGAGAATTAATGAAAGCTATCTTAAAAAATGATTATAAAAAATTAAGAGAATTTTCTAGATTTTTTTATAAAATAAATGGTATTTATTCAAAACTTTGTCAATATATATCTTTTATGTATCGTTATGATTGGTATATTGTTCCAGAGATATTTGATGACAATGTAAAAGAAGATAAAGTATTAAAAGATTTTTCTAAATTATTAAATTATTTAGATAATAGTTATATTAAAAAGATTTGCGGCGAAATGGCTTTAAAAGTTCTTATAGACGGGTGTTATTATGGTTACTTGGTAGAATCAAATGATTCAATTATAATTCAAGAGCTTCCCGCAGATTTTTGTAGAACTAGATATTCTGTAAAAGGTATGCCAGCAATTGAATTTAATATGGCTTTTTTTGATACTTTTAAAGATCTTAATTATCGAATGAAAGTTTTAAATTTATTTCCGAATGAATTTAAAAAGGGATATGTCTTATTTAAACAAGGAAAATTACAACCTGACTATTAGGATTATCCTAGTTAGTTAGGTTATCAAGAACGTTCTGGAGGTTGGTATTTACTTACTCCTGGTTCTGCGTTTAAATTTAATTTAAATAATAATGATATTCCACCTTTTATAAATATTATTCCTTATTTAATTGATTTAGACTCTGCTCAAGATTTAGATAGACGTAAATAGATGCAACAGTTATTAAAAATTATTATTCAAAAATTACCACTTGATAAAAATGGAGAATTAATTTTTGATGTAGATGAAGCAAGAGATATTCATAATAATGCTGTCGCAATGTTATAGCGAGCTATTGGAGTAGATGTTTTAACTACTTTTGCGGATGTTGAAAGTATTGATATGTCAGATAAGAATACTACAACTACAAGAGATGATTTAGCAAAAGTTGAAAGAACAGTTTATAATGCGGCAGGTATTTCAAAAAATGTTTTTAATACAGAAGGAAATCTTGCTTTAGAGAAATCTATTTTAGAAGACGAGTCTACAGTTAGAAATTTATTATTATAGTTTATAGTTTTTTTTGATAGAGTGGTTTAGACTAAAAATTCTAATAAAAAGAAATATGCTTTTAGATTTTATATGTTAGAAACAACTCAATATAATTATCAAAATTTATCTAAAATGTATAAAGAGCAAGCTTAGATGGGACATTCAAAAATTCTCCCTCAAATTGCTTTAGGTCATTCTTAGAGCTTTATTTTAAATACTGCTTATTTTGAAAATAATGTTTTACATTTAACCGAATTAATGTTACCTAATTTATTAAGTTCAACAATGAATTTAGCAGATTTATTGGGTAAAAATGAACAAAATAATAATAACAATTAGCAAAAGAAAACAGGAGGACAAAATAAATAGGCTTCTGATAAACAAGAAGCTGGTCGTCCAGAAAAAGCTGATGATCAAAAAAGTGAAAAAACGATTCAGAATAAAGAATCTATGAATTAAGGAGGGTTATAATGAAACATACTAGTGTATTAAAATTAGATTCTCCGATTGAATTTATTGAAAGTTCAAGAATAAGTCCTTTCATATCAAAAGTGCAAATAAAAGTCTGTTATGTTGGAGAAGAGCCAAACAGAAATCATGTTATTATTACTAAAGACGTAGCAAAACAAATGGCTCCTAGTTTACGAGGATGTCCAATTGTAGGATTCTATAATGAAGCTACTGGAGATTTTGAAGAGCATAATAAATAGATTACTATTTCAAATGGAGAATGGCGAATTAGTGATTCAACTACTCCTTATGGTTTTATTGATTTAAATGCAAAGATTTGGTTTGCTACTTATATTGATGATAATAAAGTTGAAAGAGAATATCTATGCACTGAAGGATATGTTTGGGATCATGCTTATCCAGAAGCAAAAAGAGTTTTGGAAAATGGTAATAACCATTCTATGGAATTTGATGAAGGAACTCTTGATGCGACCTGGTCAAGAGATTAGAATAGAAGACCTCAATTTTTCATTGTAAATGAGGCGCTTTTATCTAAACTTTGTATTTTAGGAGAAAATTATGAGCCTTGTTTTGAAGGTTCTCAAATTACAGCTTTTTCTTTAGTTGTTGATAAATCATTTCAAGAGAAAATGTATTCAATGATGAATGAAATAAAAGAATTATTAACAGAAGGAGGAACGAAAGTGTTTACTACATATGCAGTTGAAATTGGAGATGCTCTTTGGTCTGCTCTTTATAAATATATTGAAAGCACCTTCCCAGATGAACAAAGAGAAGGATGTTCAAAATATTCAATTGAAGGCATATATGAAGAAGAGGGTCAAAAGTTTGCAGTTTTAAACGACCATTTAAATACGAAATACTATCGTTTAAACTTTTCTATTACTGAGGTGGAAGGATTTTCTGCTTAGGGGGATCTTATTGAAGTAACTAAGACTTATACTCCTGCGGCAGAGACTCAATTCTCCGCTACCGAGGTTGAGGCATATATAATGGAATATGTCAAGAAAAAAAATGAAGAAAAAAATGAGGACAAAAAAGATAAAGAAGATAAAAAGAATTCTGAAGATTCATCAGAAGATAAAGAAAAATCTGAAGATGAAGATAAAGAAGATACTTCTAAAGATGACGACGATGATGAAGATAAGGAAGAAGATAAGAAAAAGAAAAAGTTTTCTTATGATTCTTTAGAAGAAATTCCTGAATATGTTGAACTTTAGAATAATTTTTCTAATCTTGAATCCCAAGTGTCTAGCCTCAATGATACTATTGAGAGCTTAAATAGCGAACTTGCTACTTTACGTGAATTCAAGCTTAAAGCTGAGCGCAAGGAAAAAGAAGCTAAGATCGCTGAATTCTATATGTTATCTGATGAGAGTAAAAAAGATATCCTTGATAATATTGACAATTATTCTCTTGATGATATTGAAGCAAAACTTTCAGTTATTTGTTTCCGTAATAAAGTGAGCTTTAAAAATGATGAAGAAAGTGCGGGAGACCAAACTACTTATTCTTTAAATGGAAATGAAGGAGAGGATCTTTCTGTTCCAGCTTGGGTAAAAGCCGCTTTAGATACTGCTAAAACTTTAAATTAATAAAGGAGGAAATTTGAACGATGATGTTTAAAGATTTTTTAAATAGCCGTATTCCTGCTGGATATAAATCTCAAGCAAAATATGTTGAATTCGGCTATGGACAAGTTGAACCAAATCATCTTTCTGCTCAAAGAACTGGTCAAATCTATGCTCAGCTCCCTGCTGATCCAGCAATTAAGATGCTTGAGCAAGGTCAGTTTGTAAAGTATGATTATGCAGCAGATGTTGCTGGTCAGAATGGCGTTGGTAATGGTATTGGTTTGGTAAATTTCACCGGAGCAGGTGAATGGATGCTCGTTTATAACGAGATTAAACTTTATCGCGATCATCCAGATGGAACTAAACAATGGGATTGCGAATTTGTTATGTTAAAAGACGATTATCAAGCTCGTATTTATAGTCCATATGATTATGAAAATGCTGAACTTGAATATAAAGATTGGCATAGACTTAATGGAGTCGATGAAAAAGGTAATACTTCTATTACTCTTAATCAATATGTAACTCTTGATGTTGAAGGTCAAACTGTTACTATCGGTGGAGATCGTTATGCTGTAACTACTGCAACTATTCCTGCAGAAGGCACTCAAGGTGAGGAAGGTTATAAACCAGCTTATCAAGCAAAAGTATTCTCTTATAAGGGAACTCAATATGAACTTGACGAGACTGGAACTTCTAAACTTCAAGTTCCTGTTGAATATCCTTATGATGATGTAACTAAAGATGTTGAAGATATTTATGAGTGGGGCTTCACTAATGATCCTTGGAGACGTCTTGGTATTTATCATGAAAAGAAAATGCCTACTGGCACCGCAATGGTTCCTCGTGTCTTTAAGACAAATGTAGGAGATTTATTTACAACTAATACTGTTGATGAAACAACACTTGCTGTTGGAGATATCTTAATGCCAAGAACTACTGATGGTATTCTTGTAAAAGATAGCACTACCGGTGCAGATACCGCATCTGGTATGAAATGGCAAGTTGTAAAAGTATATACAATGCCTGATAATCAAAAAGGCGTAAAAGTAATGCGTATCGCTTAATGAAAGGAGAGAAGAGTAATGTTAGATAAAAATAATCTTATTGCTTTAATGAAGCAAGTTGCTAAGGCTGACCCTTCTGCTCCTGTTGCTTATAGTTGGGAAGGAGAACAACTTTCTTACGAAGCTCTTAATACTACACTTCGTAATGAGCTTAACGAGTTAGCTGGCACCTATAGTCAATATCGTGAAAATAAAAACCTTATTTTCTCTATGATTGAACAAACCCTTGATGAGATTTTACCTAAAAAGGTATCTCAAAGATATGATCAATTTGCTGAAGTAAAGAGCTTTGCTCAAGGCGACAAGGCTGTATTCCGTCGTCCATTGAACAATCGTGCTCGTGCAAAGCAGTTTATCACTCGTGTTGGACTTGCAGGTATTTATGAAGTATTCAAGCTTGGACCAGCAGAGAAAGAAAGCTTCGAAGTTCGCACCAGTGCTATCGGTGGAGCTGCTCAAATCGGATTTGAAGAGTTCCTTGATGGACGTGTTGATTTTGCAGAGGTAACTCGTATTATCATGGAAGGTATGGACGAGCTTATTTATAAAGAAGTTGCGGCTGCTCTTAAGGCTTCTATTAATCAACTTCCACCTGCTAACCGTGTTGCTGCAGTTGGTTTTGATGAAGGAGCTATGGATCGTTTGATTCAGATTGCTGCTGCATATGGAACTCCAACTATTTATTGCACTTATGAATTTGCAGTAAAAATGATTCCAAATGAAGCTTGGCGTTATACCGAAGATATGAAACGTGAACTTTGGGAGACTGGTCGTCTTGCTAGTTATAAAGGAACTAAAGTTGTTATCTTAGAGCAAGGCTTTGAAGATGAAACTAATACTCGTAAAGTAATTGATCCTGGTTATGCTTGGGTTATTCCTACTGGAGCAGATGGTAAACCAGTAAAAATTGCTTTTGAAGGTAATACAATCGTTGATGAATTCGATAATAAAGATCGTTCTCGTGAGATTCAGGTTTATAAGAAGGTTGGCGTAACTGCTATTCTTGCTAATAATATTTGCTGCTATGTTGATACCGCTCTTCTTGGTCAAATGATCAATTGGAACCTTAATGGTGTAGACGGTAATGTAGCTACTTATGATGGTCGTGCAAGCGGCAATATCTAATAAAATATAACGGTAAGGGGGAGTTGGGGATATTCCCCTCTCTCCCTTTTTTCATTTTAATAAAGAGATAAAGGAGAAAAAAATATGATTACTGAAAATACTACTTATAATGTAAAAAATAGAAGTTCGAGCGTTGTTGTTTACAGAATTCCAGAAAGCAATCTGCGTCGTGAATTTGCGCCCGGAGAAACTAAAAAAATTCCTTTTGGGGAATTGGAAAAACTTACTTATCAACAAGGCGGAAGAGAAATGCTTGAACAGTTTTTACAAATTGTTGATGAAGCTGTAACTCAAGACTTAAATGTTCATAGAGAAGTAGAATATGATATGTCTGAAAATCAAATTAAAGAGTTATTATTAACAGGCTCTATAGATGCATTTTTAGATGCTTTAGATTTTGCTCCAATGGGAGTTATTGATCTTATTAAAAGTTTATCTGTTTCATTACCTTTAACAGATTTTAATAAAAGAAAAATCTTAAAAGAAAAAACTGGCTTTGATGTTGATAAAGCTCTTGCTCATATTGAAGAAGAAAAAGAAGATGGTAAAGAACATATTCAACCAGTTTCTCAATAGCGCAGAGTGCAACCAGCTACTTCAAATGGTCGTCGAACTACTACAAATTATAAAGTGGTAAATAGAGAAGCTATAAAGCCAAAAGAATGATTAAGGAGGCGTAAATAGTGAATACACAATTTAAAACTATTTACGACCGCTTTCTCGGAAAAATAACTGATGATATGTATGTAGAATTAACTCCAGAAGACACTCTAAGAGATTTACAAACTTTATTAATAGATTCTTTACCTGGTTTTGAGTTTCCACGAATTCCTTTAGATGATTATACTCTTTAGACGATTGTTAAACCTGCAAGTGAAATAACAGATGAAGATTTTGTTTGCGGTCCAGTATGGCATGAATTAACTTTAGAAGAAGACGAAGAA
>Ga0326512_10004473_pt1 | contig 10156 bp, 10 predicted proteins | sample 1_2617_0518_D_FD_203652 | JGI IMG/M metagenome (GOLD analysis project Ga0326512, IMG submission 203652) | Bovine rumen microbial communities from UC Davis, California, United States - 1_2617_0518 | ecosystem: Host-associated > Mammals > Digestive system > Stomach > Rumen | place: USA...
CCTGGGGAATTTTTATTTTGGCTATACTCTCAAGCTCGCTATATATATCCTTTACCTTGCTAGGCTTTCCCTTCTCCTCTTCCCCGAATACGTCTCCGCTCATGTCGGAAAGAGTTATAAGTCCCCCGCTTCCTTCTCCGAATAAGGTTCCGTTAAGCTCTGGAAGCTTTATAGCCTCCTTCCTTCTCTCCTCTCCGAATATATCTTCACTCATGCTAGGGAGTACTACGTACATTCTTGGAAGGCTCTTAGGGTTCTCCCCTCTCTTTATAGCCTCCATGTACTCCGTAACTTCCTTCCTATCCTTGGAGAATATCTGCTTACTCAGAGAGAATATAACTCGGTTTTGCATAGCTGAGAGTTTTACTATATTCCCCTCTCTATCTATAGAGCCTTTGGGAAGTAACTCCTCTATACTATGCTCTTCGTTGAACTTCTTCTCCAGGCTTCTAGGGGTTATAATCATATTACCCGTAAGAACGTTAGATATTCTTCCAGGGAGTTGTATCTTTGCCCCTCCGCTCTTCTCCTTACTACTAGAATAGTCAGGGTTCGCTATTGGTAGAAGCTGCTCTCCTTGGGGTAGAAGCTGCTCCTTCATGTTCTTTATAATCTTATCTTCTTCCATACGATCTAGAAAGCAAAAAGCCTTTTATACTCCTCAGCCCAAATATTCTTTTCTCCGAATATATCTAGGGTAAGCGGGAGCGTGTTATAGTCTATAAGTAGGAACTCAGCCTCAGCCTTTGAGGTAGAGTAGAATAACGGGAACTCCTTGAACTGCCTCTCGTCTCTATCTCTGTGTATCGTAGCCCTATATTGTAAGAGGAACGTTGTTTCCATGTCCTTAAATTCCTTTGGGAATAGTTCTGGGGTTCCTACCATATCCAGGAACTCCTTAAGGGATTCTATAAAGCTCTTTATCTGAGAGAGGAACTTTTTCAGAGTGTCTATAAGCTCAAAGAGTGCTTTATCCGTTTCCTCTATATTGATTCCATAGATTCCCCCTTCCTCTAGTTCTATCCTGGGAGTGAGCATTGCTACGTTCTGGTAGTCCTGGAGTCTCTTTACTATCTTGTGGAGTTCCTTCCTGGTAGTCTCCTCCTTCGTGCTTACTAGGGCTTCCTTAGCCAAAGGGGTAATTCTGTTTAGGAAGTCTGCCGTATAGCTGAGAATATTCTTCGTTCTTAGTGTTGTACCTATATAGTTGGCATAGATATAACAGTTACCATTTATAGCCCTTATCCTATCCCCGTACTTCTCTATAGTGGAGTATATTGGTAGGTATCTACTAGCAAACTCTTCCCGCTCGCTCCGTGAGAAGGTAGAATATACTATATCCATTTTCTTTTCATCTATAGCGTATTTGAAGGGGGAGCAATCAAAGTACGCTTTTACCCGTCCTTTGAAGTCTAGCCCCTTGATACGCTTTTTGTATTCCTGGAGTTCCTTGGGAAGTTTCTGCTTTCCCTCTTCCTTCTTTGCCATATATCAAAATTTTCCGTATTCTGGTACTACTATTTTTAACTTCTGTAATGCAAACTTTACGGAAGTAAAGCTCAATCTAGGGGGCAAATTATACAGTCTCCCTTACCTGGTGTAAAGTTCTTCCTTGAGTACTCTACACACTCCTCGTTTGTTCCCTCGAATACTATTTCAGTAGAGCAACCGTTCACTATTGGGAAAACTCCGTATTTTGTTGGTTCTTCCTTTTTCATAACACTAATATTTTTCGTATTACTTATATTTCCAATATTTCTTAATATTCCATTCGGAAGGATAGCCTCAGCAAAAGAAAGATATTCTAGCCTCCCTGGGAGCGTTTCTTCCTCCCTCCTTGGTATTTATCCGCAAAGAGGAAAGAAGAGGCTCCAGGGGCTTCTCTAGGGGTGTCCGTGCTTCCTGGTGTAATGATGAAGGAAGGCTCCCACTATCCAGAGTATAACAAAAGCTATATACTTCATACTTGCTGAGGCTGCTTCTTAGAATAGATCGTCTAGGCTCTCCTCCTCAAAGTCTCCGTTTATTACTCCGTGCTTCTCCTCATAGCTAGCTATAGCCTTCTCCAGAGCCTTCTCCAGAATATCCTTTTGTAAGCGTCCCTCTCTCCTGGCTATATACTTGAGCTTCTGTACTATCTCTTTCCTTACTCGGAAGGTTCTGGCTTCGTACTCCTCTTCCTTGGGTCTGCCTTTTCCTCTCTTCTGGGGAGAAGGAGCTGCTTCCGTGTGTTTGTTACTCTCCTGGGGTTCTTCGTTGCCTCCTCCCAGGATATTGTCTATTACGTCCAAACTTACTTTTTTCTTACTCATAATCTTATATCTTTATTGTTTATATTCTGTTATCGTTAAGCTTCTCCCAGAGGGAAGGGAAAGAACGTGGGAGAGGTCTTTCTTCTCCTAGAGAGCTTCCTATCCATTTCGGCTATAAACCTATCTGTTTCGGCTAGAAATTTAGCGTGCTCCCTATCCTTCTCTCGCTCTCGTTCTAGATACTCCTTAAATTCGGCTCTCTCCCGTGCTATCTCTTCTCTGGCTTCCGTTAGGCTCTCTCTAGTTACCTCCTCAAAGAGTGGAGTAATAGCCCTTAGCTCCTCTTCGCTTAAGCTGCTCATAAGTTGAGCGTGGTCTGTACGTCTATAGTCTAGGATTTGCCTAGCTATATCTTTAAGCTCTTCCCTACTCTTCATAGCTCTTTACTTTGTGCGTTTAAGTATTTCTTCCGTGAGGGCTAGATAGTCCTCCGCTCCGTGAGAAGAGGGAGCGTAAGTTACTACGTCCTGGAAGTGAGCGGGAGCCTCAGCTATTGAGATATTTTCCCGTACCTTGGTAGTGAATACTATTTCCTTGAAGTTCTTCCTCAAGCTCTCCTCTATTACCTTGTTAAGGTTCCTTGCTCCGTACCTGGTTATAATGATTCCAGATAGGCTTATATTCGGGTTCTTCCTCTTCTTCACTCTCTCCAGAGCGTCCGTAAGCATTTTCAAGCCTCGGACGGGGATAGCCTCAGCCGTTACGCAAATATAGAGGTCTGTAGCTGCTATAAGAGCGTTAAGGGTTACTATTCCCAGGGAAGGGGGGCAATCTATTAGAACGTAGTCGTATTCGCTCTCCAGGGGTTCTAGGAGTATCTGTAGAAGCTCTGCTCTATCTATATTCTCCGCTATCTTACTCTCTATTCCTACCATTTCCAGAGAGGAAGGAACTATATACAAGCTCTCCGCTATCTGATAGACGGGGAGCGGGGCTTCCTCCGCCATAGCGTTATAGATACTCTTCCCAGGTCTCTCCTTGAGGAAATAGTCTGTTAAGTTCGCTTGTGCGTCTAGATCTACTAGAAGAACTCTCTTTCCCTTCCTGGAAAGAATAGCTCCGATATTGGCTACTGAGGTGGTTTTACTTACTCCTCCCTTGTGGTTTGCAAAAGCTATTGTTCTCATATTGTTATATTTTAAGTTCCTACTGTTAGAAGGGGAGATTTCCCTTATAGTAATACTTCTCGGATTCGTACGTAAGTACTTGCTCCGTTATTCCCTTCATGATTATTTTTTCTATTCTCTCCTTGCCCGTGTATCCTAGTTCCTGGAGCTTCTTCTCAAGTTCCCCGTAACTCATTCCAGAGGCTCCGATATTACAGAGTACAAAAATCTTGTCTAGTTCCTGGCTATACTCGCTAGGGGTCTCTGCTTCCTCCTCTTCGTCTCTGCTCCCCCTATAGGGTCTTTGTGCCTCTGGGTCTATCTTTGCGCCATTATCGTAAGTAGTACTCGTTGAGGGAGTAGAACTTATAAACGTAGTTTGTACGGGCTGAGGCTTGGGGGCTTCCTTGAGCTTCTGAGATACTTTGCCCGTGTTACTGCTTATATTCACTATAGCCGTAGAGTTCTTGGGGATAATACGGGATTTTGTGAGAAGGAAGTAGAGCTTTCCAGGGGTTCCTATCTCAAAGCCTGGTATTTCCTCTCCTACCTTCTTTTTCTTGTCCTCTATCTCCTTTACGCTCTTTCCCCTTATCTTCTCAGTACTACTCCATACAAGAATTATCTCGGAAGATTTACGCTCTATCCAGGAACTATCCGCTATACATTGGTTATTGAGTTCCAGGGGGCTAGCTGCCTCTCTTGAAAGTTGCGCTCCCATGATAATAGGAAGCTTCGTTTTTTGGGCTATAGCGTCAAGTTCTACCATAGCTTTTTTGAGTTCGTCAGAGCGGGAGTATTGGCTCCAATTTTCTACGTATATCTCTTGTACGTAGTCTAGAAGGATCGCTCTTATTTTGAAGTTCTTTACTGCAAACTCTATAAGGGCTATAAGCGTCTCTAGGTAGTTATCTTCTGGCTTTACTATCTTTATCTTTCCAGAGCGTCTAATACTCTTCCATTCCTCCTCCTTCTGGAAGAACTTCTCCTTTGTCTCGTTTCTCATATAGCGGGTATCTCCCTTCGTGAGCCAATCTGTAATAGTAGTTATATTACTCCCCTTTCCATACTCAGCCGTTAAGGTATCGTTAAAGAAGGAGTTCTCAAACTGTATATTTACATTCTGCTCGTTCTCCTCGTAAGTTATATAGAGTATAGTTTCTCCTTCGTTGAGGCTCTCCAAAGTGTCTAGGGCTATACTCTGGAGTATCTTACTCTTTCCGTTTCCCGTTGCTGCTCCAATAGTGGAGATAGCCCCAGAGGGGAAGGATAGGCTATAAGTAACTTCGTTTGCTCCCTCCTGGTGGTAGAGTTCAAACTTCGTGCTTAGAGCGTCCGTTTTCTCCTTGTAGGAGTTATAAAGTTCTTCCGTATTATCCTTGAGGAGAGAAGAGAAGCCCGTCTCCTGGTTCGCTTTCTTGAGCGTTCTTATAGCCTTCCTCAGCTTCGCTATATCGTCTAGGGTACTTCCCTTTCCTACCCTGGATATAACGGAAGGAGAGAGGCTTCTGAGGGTGTTTAGAGCGTTGATACGTTCTTCCTCGTTTCCTATAGTATTGAGAGCGTCCTGGAAAGTGTCTAGGCTCTCAAAGGTCTCTTTCCTCCCGTTCCCGTCTATTATAGAGGCTGAGGCTTCCTTGAGGGTTCCCAGGGCTTGCTCCGTACTTTCCCCCTCCTCTGCTTCCTTTACTCGCTTCTCCGTACTCTCTCGGATTCCCTTCTCTATCGTATCTATATAGTCCTGGAAGTCGGTACGTAGATAGGTATAGAGTATTTCCCGCTTATAAGGCTCCCTATACTTGCTAGCAAGGGCTATATAATCATCTATAAACTTGAGGAACTCCGTTTCACTCTGGGAGCTTTCCAGATACTTCTCCTTGGCTTTTTTGTAGAGCCATAAGCCCCCGAATACTGCCTTATCTATTAGCTCCTTGAGTTCGTCTATAGAGTGGTTCTTTAGATACTCGTCCGTGTCCTTACCTTCTGGAAGGGTAGCCGTGAGGGAATTAAGCCCCGCTCCGTCTATGTTCTGAATACTCTCCCCCGTGAACTGTTGCCCCGCTTCGTCAGCGTCTAGGAATATAACTACGTTCTTGTAGCCGTTCTTCCGTATAGCCTCAGCTTGCTCCGCTACGATCTTGTTTCCAGAGGTGGCTATTACATTGGGAAGCCCCAGGGCGGTAGCGTGTAAAGCGTCTAGTTCCCCCTCCATAACTATAACTTGCTCCTTCTTCTTGATGTTGCTTAAGTTATTGGGGAATATCCCGAAGGGGTTCTTATTCATATCTGCCCACTCTGGGAGAGCGTTACGATATTTCCCCGCTCCGTACTCTTTTTGAGCCTCAGCCGTTATATATCTACACTTGAAGCCTATTACGTGTCCGTTGGAAAAATAGGCTATAGAGAGAGGAAAGTCCTTTACCTTCCAGGCTATCTTTATATTACACTTCTCCTTGAGGAATTGAGCCTCCTCTGGAGAGATATAGCCTATTCCCATAGCCCTAATAAGCTCCAGGGAATAGCCCCGCTTCTCCGTGAGATATTGAAGGAGTTCCTTTGCTGCCTGGTTGCTGCTATCGAATAAGGCTCTTCTCTGCCTATCCAGAGAGAGGGCTAGCTGCTCCCGCTCCTTCCGTATCTCCTCCCACTTTTGAGCGTTCTCCCCTTCTGGGAATAAGTGAAGGATTCCCACTATTCCAGATATTTTCTTGATAGCCTCTATTCTATCTCCCTCTCCCTCAAGCTCCATATAGAGGGAAATAAGGTTCTTACTGCCTCCCCCTCCGTTCTCCGTTGCTACCTGGTAGTGAGATTCGGTTACTACTGTTTTATCCTTCCGCTTGCTCCTGGGGCTAGTCCCGTCTATATTGAAGGGGCTTCTCCACTTTGTCCCAAAGCGTTCAAACTTCATGCTAGGGAATACCTTATCCAGGTTCCGAAAGATAGCGGGGTATAACTCTTCATCTACGAATTTACTTAGTTCCATATAAACTCAATTTTAATATTTTGCTGCAAATATACTTATTTCCTTTTTCAATCTCCCAGGGAAGGAGAAAGTTTTGGAATATCTTAACACTCAAGAATATTTGATTACTTGTATTTCCGTAACACAATATTTCCAGAAGTCAGAGCCTCCCCTTCCCTATCCGCTCCCGTACCTGGGAAGCCGTATTCCGTATAAAGTTCATTCTTTCCGTATCATCTGTATAAGTGTTACTGCCTACTGTTACTTGCTTGAGGGGCGGGAGTTCCTTTACTACCCAATCTAGCTTCTCTCCCTCAGCATAAACTACTACCTTGGTATAGCCGTTCCTCTCATAAGGTTCTATAAGTACTCTTGTCTCCTTGCTGAGGCTGCTATAGGAAGCAAGTGAGAGTATTATACTCTTGAAGGTTCCAGAAGCGTAAGGAAGGGAAAGAGAGTAGGTTTCTCTCCCGTCCTTTATATCCAGGTACCAAAAGGGGGTATTCTTCCCGTTGAAGGATCGCTCCTTTATAGTGATGTCCTGGAGCGTCCCTTCTATGTTCTTGAAAAACTCTTGTTCCCCTCCCGTCAGGTAGTGAACTACTTTTCCGTGAGAGATACTGAGGAATACTTTCCTCCTGGTGTCCGTGTCTATTGTTCCTAGAGCCATATCTTTATATATTTAAGTTACTTATACTCTTTCTCAAAATACGAAGTCTAGAGCCGTTTCTGGGGCATTTGTGAGCCTCATTTCCCTCTCCTTGAGCTTCGTGTATCTCTGAGTAGTATTTACGCTAGCGTGTCTTAGTACGTGTTGAACTGCTAGAAGCGTCTCCCCGTGTCCTAGTAGTAGGCTAGCCGTAGTATGTCTCAGAGAGTGAGCCGTGTACTCCTTCCCGTCTAGTCCTATAGCCTTAAGCCCTTCCTTGCAAAGCCCGCTTATAGTCCTGGTGGAAAGCTGCTCTCCTTGGTTCTGGTGGGAGTTGCTAGTGAAGAGAGGCTCCCCGCTCTTTGCTCCCCGTCTGGTTGCTTCCAGGTAGTTCTTAATTGGAAGGTAGGTTTTATCCGTAAGGACTACGAAATTATAATCTCTACCCTTGTCCGCTTCGCTCTTACCCTTTCCCCAGATTTTGAGTACTCGCTGCTCCCCCATGTAGCAAATATCCCCTATTTGCGCTCTTGATACTTCTATAGTCCTTAAGCCCGTTCTCAGCATTAAATTAACTATAGCGTAGTCTCTGAGGGAGTTCCCCTTGAAGTATTCCAGAAGCTCCCTACTCTTCCTCTCGGATAGATATTGCTTCTCAAAAGCTTGGGAGCGTTGAGGGGTTTTTATCCCCTTCGTTATATTCTTGTATAGTCCCTCTGCCTCTATCCATTCATAGAACTTTCTCAGAGATACTATATAGCTTCCTATTGTCAGAGGAGAGAGCTTAAGCGTATTCTCCAGGTAACTCTTGTACTCTGCTATGTCCGCTTTTGTCAGCTCTGGGAGCCTCAGCCCCTCTAGATCTACCCAGGAGAAGAACTGCTTGAGGGTTCTCCCGTATAGTCTCCTACTGCTCTCCTTCACGTCTAGCCCTCCCAGGAAAGCCCCTATAAGGCTCTGTGTATCTCTGCTAGAGATAAGGGCTGCTTCATTCTTGAACACTTGTAACTCCATAACAATATATTTTCGTAACACTAATATTTTTCGGTGCAAAGATAATATAATATTTTTAATATTACAAGTATTTTTCGGAAATATTTTATTTTTCGCTTTATTTTTGCCTCTTCCGTTGCCCCTGGGAGCGTTCTTTCCATTCTCCCTATATACTTAACCATTTCAGTTAAAGAAGGCTCCAGAGGGGCTTCTTTTCGTGTTGAGGCTATCCGCTTATATACTCTCCAAAGGAGAGAATATAGGGTCTTTTTTGGCTTCTAGAGGCTCCTGGTGTAATTCTGGTATAATTTTAAGTAACTTTAATATAATTCGTGGTGATTCGTGGTGATTCGTGCGGATTCAAATTTCCCAAAAATTAGCCGTTTTGGTTAAGCGGGGCTTTTATATATACCCTTTAGGGAATATATAAGCCTCCGCTATCTCCTGGGGGATCTGCTCTATTCAAAGTCCTTGAACTTAAACTTTGGGTAGTATTTGAGCTGCTGCTCCTTCTCATACTCCATTCTGTATTTGATATAGACTACAGTAGGCATACAAAAACGCCTCTTGGGTAGGGAAGTGAATACGTTCCAAAGGTGGTCGCAAGGTCTATGAAGCCTCCGCTTCTTCTTCTTATACTCCTCCGCACTTAATTTGATTCCCTTAGATTTAAGTCTGGGGTAGGGGAACTTACAGAGACAATAATAGCCTTCCCTCAGTCCTTTCTCTCGCTCCTCCTCTGGTATCTTACCAATAAGAGGGCATTTCTCGCACTTGTCGGGCTGCTCCCTGGGGAGCTGAATAGGGGTAATAACTTTCCTTGGCATAAGATAATATTTATATTATTGGGTGCAAAGATAATAAAATATTTCCAATATTACTATATTTCCCCGTGTTATTATATTACTTTGTGTTACAATAATACGGGGATATAGTGAGCCTCAGCAAAAGAGGAAGCCCTTGAGTTACTCTTCCTCCTTCTCTGGGGGGAAGGTCTCTATTATCTTAATTCTCTCGGATATATAGAGGGAGAGTTCTTTGTAGTACTTCGCCATTTCGTCCGTTTCTCCTACTCCTCCCTCGTCTGGGAGTATAAGCCCTCTATCGTTATTACTCATCATCAGAATAACGTCCCTTAAGGTCTCCTTAACTGCTTTCGGGTTCGTCTCCTCTATCCATTCCAGGAAAGCCGTTAAGGTCTTGAAGTAGGGCATAGGCTTTTTAAGCCTGGATTCCCTCAAAGGTAGTACGTACTTATTGAAAGCTTCCGCTTGCATATTCAAACAATAGAGCAAGTAGAAAACTTTCTCCGCACTCCATAAACTGTTTAAAGTGTCGTACTCTGGATTAAGGAAGATAGCCCTCCTTATCCCCTTGGGGGTATCTTCAAACTTCGCTACGTCCCTCTTGGATTTGGTTACTCCTTTGGGTTCGTAAAGGGGTATTTCACTTTGGTACCTGGGTTCGGCTTGAAGGGATCCTTTTACTACTTCCGTTCCCTTCTTGGAAGCTGCTACTCTACCCTCCTGGGAGCTTCGTAGCGTTTTCTTGTTCTTATCCATGATTTTAATTTTTGTGATACTCTACCCTCCTGGGAGCTTCGTATCTATTAAATTCGCTGCAAAGATACAAAAAATATAAATACCCTGGATATTATTTTCCCGTTTTTAACAAAATAATGAAGAGGGAGTAAACTTGAAGCGTGTTTTTTCCCGTATAGTAGAGAGTTCACTTAAACTCAATAACAATATTTTTCGTATAAAGTTCGGCTGCTTGTGAAAGTAGCCGTTCTTTTTTGTGTCCGCTCCATGATGTCCCAGAGGTTCCGCTATCGCTCCAGGGTAGCCTCAGCCCTTTTTACTAGTTGCGCCTTCTCCCCCTCATTCTAGAGGGCTATCCGTTTTTGTGGGTACAAAAACACATCTTGCAGCTCTCCTCTTGTGAGTTCCATTCCGCTAGGATCTGCCTCCGCTTCTCCTGGAGTTGAGGCTTCCCCCGTTAGGCTTCTTGTAAAGTTTTCGGATAGCGTTCTCAAGCTTGCTTGTCTGCTTCATTTTTTAAGCGGGGAAGCCTAATACCCCTCAATGCACAATTTCGGGAGATTCTGGGGCTAGAAAATAGCAAGCTATAG
>Ga0326512_10004474_pt1 | contig 10156 bp, 8 predicted proteins | sample 1_2617_0518_D_FD_203652 | JGI IMG/M metagenome (GOLD analysis project Ga0326512, IMG submission 203652) | Bovine rumen microbial communities from UC Davis, California, United States - 1_2617_0518 | ecosystem: Host-associated > Mammals > Digestive system > Stomach > Rumen | place: USA: California...
GGCGTGAAAAACCAGCTCATTATCGTCTCCGCTCATGAGGGTGGGATTCCACTTGATGTGTTGACGAGGGAGATTTGACAAAAACCAGTCCATTTCTATCCAAATCGGACGAGATGGGCTGGTTTTGTTTTCAGAAGTCGAAGTAGGTGTACATCCGCACCTTACGCGGCCTCAACCTGGTCAGTCAACACCGGCACCGGGAAATGCGCTGGGTCGTTGATATGTCGAATTGTAAAGTAGACCACCGCGCGGCGCTCCTCCGGGAGCGTCTTTTTTTACGTTATGGATCTGGAAAACTGCAGATCGCTGTGATATACTGGCTTAAGTCATCAGACCGACAGCGGGAATCCGAAGGATTGTCCGCATTTGCCGTTAAATTACCGCGATGGCCAGAAACATCAAGGTATTCTTTTGCATCACCCGCAGTGCGGACACTCGGCGAAACCGATGTGAAGCATGTTGTTTTTGCCAAAGCTCACGGCGCCGTCAGGAAAAGGCAATCATGCGCGCGTATTCCTCCGGGGTGTTGCAGTTGGAGAGAAGAAGCGGATCAATTTCAAAGTGCAGGGCCTGAAAAGAAGCCTTGTCAAAGAGCCGCCGCACAGATGTTCGCGCGGTATTGAGAAGCGCGGCGCAATCGTCTGTGAGCGAACGGTCGTAAATGCCGATCAAAGGCTCAAGCTGCCCGCCATGCTCAGCAATCGTAATGCCGGAGCGGTGACGGCGCATGAGCTCGAAGAGTACCGCAAAGGGAACCAGCGGGGCATCAACGCTCAGAACGAGGCACTTGTTGTTTTTTGCCGCAGCAAGCCCCGACTTGAGCCCTCCGAGAGGCCCCAAATACGCACGCTCGTCCGGCACACACCGCGCGCCGCTCACCTCGCCTGTGCGGCCCGCGACCACAATGTCCTCAATACCGAGCGAGATCAGGCGCTGCACCTGATAATCGATCATGCGCATGCCGCCGAAGGGCAGCTCCGCCTTGCTGCTTCCCATGCGGGAGCTTTTGCCCCCGGCAAGCAGGATTGCGGAGCAGTCCCTGCCGCAGTGTGATAAATCGAGCAGGAAATCCGCGAGCCCGGCGGTGTCGTCAGGGGAGTAGACCGAAAAGCCCGGCTCGGGAGCACCCATGTCCGACACAAAGGCAAGCCTTGTAGAGGGATGGCAGACCGGGCTGCCCGACACACAGCTGCGCATAAGCTCCAGCTTCGGCCAGCGGGAGCCCTTGAAGCCCTCCAGGAGGATCAGGTCTGCCTCCGGAAACTGGCCGAGAAGCGCCATCTCGTCGACAGTTGTTTTGCGTACGAGCTGGTATTTTTCACCGTCAAAGACGGCGGCACCGACAGCCCCCGCCGAAAGATAACGAAAGCTGTCCGTACCGGGGCGGTCAGGCTCAAAGCGGTGCCCGTCGTGCTTAATGACGGCGGGGCACAGGCCGCGCGCGGTCAGCTCCGGCAGCAGGCCCTCGATGAGTCTGGTTTTTCCTGTGTTTTTTACGCCGGAAACGGCGACGATACAGGGTTTTGGTTTCATGGAAACACTCGCTTTCAAAGCTGTTTACAAGCACCGGGGGCCGTGATAAACTGTTTATCCCATTGGGAAGGAATGAACTCTATGAATGATAAATTGACCTATCGTGAGGCGCGTTCCGCGCTGCTGGAAGTCGTCCGGCCTGTCGGGACGGAGCGCGTGCCTCTTGCCGCGTGCGCCTACCGCGTTCTCGCCCGGGAGCTTGTCGCCACAAGCGATGTGCCGCCCTTCGACCGCTCGCCCTTTGACGGATATGTCTTGCGCGCGGCGGACAGTCTCGGCGCATCCAAAGAAAACCCGGTCACGCTGAGAATCATGGAAGAGATCCCGGCCTCCTGTATTCCAACGCATGCCCTGGGTGCGGGGCAGGCGTCCAAGATCCTGACCGGCGCACCGATCCCGCCGGGCGGTGATGCGGTGATCCCCTTTGAGCACACGGAATTTACCGACAGCACAGTGACACTGTTCAAACCTCTTCGGCCCGGTGAGAATATCGTGCGCAAGGGTGAGGACATCCGGCAGGGGGCGCTGCTCTCACCCTGCGGGCAGCTCATCGACGCCGGACTCATGGGCTCCCTTTCCGGGCAGAACATCGCCGAACCTCTGGTCTACCGACGCCCGCGCATCGGCATCCTCTCCACAGGCAGTGAGCTCATTGAGCTGGGCCACGATCTGCCGCTGGGGAAAATCCACGACACCAACCGCTACAGCATGGCGGCGCTGGTAAGCCGCCTAGGAGCAGAGCCGGTTTTGTACGGCAGCGTGGAGGACAAAACGGAGGAGATCGCGGCAGTCACAGAGCGGGCGCTTTCGGAGTGCGATGCCCTGATCACCACCGGCGGCGTGTCTGTGGGGGACTTTGATCTGACGCCGCAGGCCATGGAGCGGATCGGCGCAAAGATCCTGGTCCACGGTGTGGATCTCAAGCCCGGCATGGCCTGCTGCTACGGGATGTACGAGGGAAAGCTGCTGTGCGGCCTGTCGGGAAATCCCGCCTCCTCCATCACCAATTTTTACGCAGTGGCCTTGCCTGCACTCAGACGGCTTTGCGGACGCCGGGACTGCGAAATCAGGGAGTTTCCCGTCACCCTGGCTGAACGGTTCGGCAAGCCCAGCCCCGCAAACCGCCTTCTGCGCGGCTATTCCGATTTAAGCGACGGCACTTTGAAGCTCCGCCTGTCTTCCGGCCAGGGCAACGTGATGATCAGCAGCCTCATCGGCTGCGACCTCGCCGCCATCGTCCCAGCCGGGAGCGGCCCGGTGGAGGCGGGCACCGTCTTACAGGGCTTCTTCCTGGCGCTGTGACTACAGCGCCGCCGGATCACAGTCCGCGGCGGAGGCACGTAAAAGCTTGAGCTCCCGCAGGCAGGGCGTCCCATCGCGCTCCTCCAGGACATTCACGGACAGGGCAAGCTCAAGCCGCCGCCCGATCAGGCGCGCGGCGTCGGCCGGGTGAATCTGCATATAGCCGCCGCGTTCCTCATAGAGATAACGGCTGTTTCCGCGCTTGTCAAAGAGCTTTTTGACCGCAAGCGCATCCTCTCCGAAGGCCTTGACGGTTTTGAGATAGTAGTCCCGCTCAGAAAACAGGACGGTGGGCGGGATCAGCGCCGGGTGATTGTTCTGCTGATACATCTGCCCGAAGTTTTTGCTTTCCAGTGAGCAGTAGTGTACCCCGAGGCTGAGCTTCCGCTCCGCCGCGAAGCGGAGCAGGCGCAGAGCCGCCGCCTCGCTGCCGGAGACCGGCAGGCCGCCCGCATACCAGAAGTTGTACAGCGTGCGGTAGGGCGGGTATCTCAGGCGAAAGCCGCGCGCGCGGAAGGCCTCCGCGTTGTGATAGGGAAAACAGAGCTCCAGAAGGTTGACGCCCCAGATCCCGATCTCATCCAGACGCAGGAGCAGCGCGCGCATTTCCTCCTCCATGTCCGGCATGACCGGCATCTCCACCATCACAGTGGAAATATATTCCCGCGCAAGCGCCATGTTGGCGAGAACCTTCGCCCGAAGCGCGGGATCGTCCTCCATCTTATAGCTGAAGCGGATCTCGTCCAGTCCGGCCGCGCCCAGTCTCTCAAGCTCCGCCGCGTCAAGCAGGTCTCCCGAGGTATACAGGCGCAGGTGGGCGCCGGGCCAGTATTCACGCGCGAGACCGAAAAACGCCTCACACTCCCGCGGATGCAGCAGCGGCTCGCCGCCGGTGAGGGCGATGTGCGTGAGCGTCTGCCCCGCGCGGCGATAGGCGTCCAGCTCCGCCCGCCAGTCGTTTTCCTGCGCAAGATGCGCCTCAAAATTCTCCTGATTGGGATTGAAGCAGAAAAAACAATGCCGATGGCAGCGGAAAGAGATGTGGCTTGTCAGCGTGTTGACGCCCTGCCTGCAAACCTCGCACGCAGGGGAGAGGCGTTTGTATACAAGACTCGCCCCCTCACAGCGCGGCGCGATCTCCGGGAGGGTCCGCAGCGCGGCCCGCTCCTGCGCGATCTGCGTCTGCGGCGCGGCGTCTGTCTCAAACGGCAGGCCGAACTGTCCGACCTGCGCCAGAAAGCTCTCGTAGATATCCACGTAGATCCGAGCGTAGTGCCGAAATGTGGAATTGCGGATGCTGCCCAGGTTTTGGCGTGTGATTTCTTCCAGCATGTGCATCCCTCCCGGCGCTATTCTACTCTAAATTCTCCTTTCGCGCAACTGAAATGAGGTGATCCTGTGGGCTTCCTGAGCGAAAGCGTCGGCAGTGCCATGAATTTTAACAGCCGTCCGGCGCTCAGGGCCGGGCTCTGTCTGAACCGTCTGCAGCGCCGTGAGCCCTGCACGCGCTGTGCGGAGATCTGCCCCCACGGCGTCTTCCCGCTGAAAAGCGGCGGGGCCATGCGCTGGGAGCTGTGTACGGACTGCTCGCTGTGCGTCTCCGCCTGTCCAACGCGGGCGCTGATCCCCTCCGAGCCCACGCGCCGGGACTATGCGGAAGCTCTGGAGAGTGCGCAGGTCCGCATCACCTGCCGACGGGAGGCTGACGTCGGCACGCTCCGTGTCGGCTGCCTCGCCTCCGTCCCGTGGGAGCTTCCGGCTGTGTTCGCGCTGCGCGGAAAGCTGTGCCTGTATACGCGCGCCTGCGCCTCCTGCCCGCGCGAAATGCAGAGGGCGGCGGTGACGGCCGCTGTTGAGGCGCTGAAAAGCTTCCTCGGCCCCGGTCTTTTTCGTGAGCGGGTTCAGATCGTCGATGGAGAAGACACGCCGCTCGCTGTCCCGGAGGAGACGCCGGAGATGCCCGCCGTGACAAGGCGGGAGCTCTTCGGCGGCATACGCCGCCGCGCCGAAAAGCGGCTTTTCAGGGAGGCGGAAAAACGTCTCCCGCTCCTGCTCGGCGAACAGGCGGAGCCCCTCGCCGCGCGCAGGCTGCTGGCCGAAGCCGTCAGAGATGAGCGCCGGGAAAACCCTGGGCTGCATGTTGTTCTGCCGCTGCCGCGCTTCAATCTCAACTGCTTCGGCTGCGGGATCTGCGCGGAGGTCTGCCCCCATCAGGCCCTGTCCCTCGTGCGGGAGGAGGGCGGCACGCGCCTTGTGTATATCGAGCCGTATAAATGCACCGCCTGCTCGCTCTGTGTGGGGCTCTGTCCGCATAAGGGCCTGGACGGTCTGGAGGCGCTGGCGCTGCCGCACCTGGATAAGCTGCCGCTGGTGCGCGTAAAAAGCCTCTCCTGCGAAAGCTGCGGGGCGGTGCTTCTGCCGGGGACAGATCCGCCGATCTGCCGACGCTGCGCAAAAGCGGCGAAAAGCCGAAAATAGAGACTTTTTGTGCTTGACAAAAGCGGGCCGCAGCATATATAGTATACTTGATAATTTCCATATCGGTTCCAAGCTGTCCCTACCCTCCGGGCAGGTTCAGCCGATGAGTGGCGGGGGCAACCGCGCCGCTTGCCAGATTTGCGAAGGAACACCGAAAGACCCGCCGAAAGGCAGGGTGCGTCGGTGTTCCTTCTCTTCTTTTCGGGAGGTGAATGTGATCGACAGGAACGAAGCCTGTGAGCTGCTGCTCGTCAGCCGGAACTATCTCTATCAACTTCTGTACAAAGCCTTCGCGCGCGAGCCGGACAAGGCCTTTCTGGAGCTGCTGACATCGGAGACGACCCGCGGCTGCTTTGAGCTGCTCGGGGTCGGGATTCCCGAGGAGCTCTCCGCCGGACTCACGCGCCTGCGCGGGAAGGCGGACGACGCCGCTTTCACGGAGCGCCTGCGCGAGGAGTATACGCGCCTCTTTGTCGGCCCGCTGGAGATGGACGCCCCGCCCTGGGAGTCGGTCTACGTGGGCGAGGAGGGGATGCTCTTCCAGGAGAGCACTCTGCAGGTCCGGGCCTGCTATCACCGCTTCGGGCTGCTGCCGGAGGAATACCCCAGGGTGGCCGACGACAGTCTGGCGCTGGAGCTGGGGTTTATGGCCGAGCTTGCCCGGCGCGCAGCGGACGCCTTCGGGGCGGGGGACGCCGAAACGCTTGACGCAGCGCTACGGGGGGCGCGGGATTTTCTGAAGGAGCACCTGCTGGTCTGGGTTCCGCTGCTTGCGGAGAGAGCGGGTAAAACGGGGACGGCCCCGCTCTATCCGCAGCTTCTGCGGATTCTTGACAGCTTTTTGAAACAAGATCGTGAAACCCTGAATGACTTATTATCGGAAGGAGTACATGCACATGATTGAAGACGTTCTGAATGCAAAGTTCAGCCGCCGCGATTTCCTCAAGGGCACGCTTGCCGCCACCGCGGCGGCAGCCGGTCTCGGGATCGCAAACGGGGGCGAAAACCGTCTCAAGGCCTCCGCTGAGGGGACCGCGCCCGCGGGCGCGCCGGTCGTCAGCGACGCGGCCGAGGGCGGCAAATGGGTCGCCGCGCCCTGCTGGCACAACTGCGGCGGCAAGTGTCTTGTCCGCGCATACGTCAAGGACGGCGTCATTCTCCGCCAGGGCACCGACAGCTTCAACACCGACGACGAGGTCAACCGTCAGCAGCGCGCCTGCCTGCGCGGCTTTTCCCAGCAGTATCAGGCGAGGGGCCTTGACCGCCTGAAATACCCCATGAAGCGCAAAAACTGGAGCCCCGACAATCCCAACCCCGAGCTCAGAGGTCAGGACGAGTGGGAACGCATCTCCTGGGACGAGGCCGCGACCTACATCCATGACGAGATCGAGCGCATCAATTCCACCTACGGCGACAACGCCATCCTCACCTTCGGCGGCGGATGCTCCAGCCTTCTGAACAAGCTGAACATCAACTACCTCAATTCCTGGACCACCAGCTCCTGGGGCACCTGGTTTGCCCCCGGTGTCTTCGGCTGGGGCGACGGCTGCAACTACTACGACTGCAACAATGACCGTCTGGACTTCATGAACTGCGACTATGTGGTGGCCTTCGGCTACAACCCCGCCTGGGCGGCCCTCGGCAACGCCACCAACTACGCCGTCGCCTGGAAGAACGCGGGCGTCAAGTTCATCATCTTCGACCCCATCTACACCGATACCTCCGCCATTCTGGACGCGCAGTGGGTCCCCATCCGCCCCGGCACCGATATGGCCGCCATGATGGCCATGTCCTATGTGCTGCTGGAGGAGGACAAGGACGGCTCTCTCATCGACTGGGACTTCCTCGACCGATGCTGCGTCGGCCAGGACAAGGATCACATGCCCGCCGACGTCAAGTCTGACGAGAACTACTTCGACTATCTGCGCGGCGAATACGACGGCATCCCCAAGACCCCCGAGTGGGCCGAGGAGATCACCGGCGTTCCCGCCGACACCCTGCGCGAGGTCGCGCGCATCCTCGGCAAGGACAACAACGTGGCGCTTCTCTCCTCCTGGGCCAGCGCCCGCACCTATGACACCGAGCAGCTTCCCCAGACCGCCATTGCCCTCGGCGCCATGGGCGGCCACATCGGCAAGAGCGGCAACAGCGTCGGCCCCACCGCCTGGAACCACACCAACAACTTCGGCCCCCGTCTTGTCAAGGCGGGCTCCGGCGGCTCCTCCGGCGCGACCGGCGGCACCGGCGCGGCCACCCCGATCTGCGACAACCAGATCTGGAAGGCCGTCAAGGGCGAGGCCTTCAACCCCACCGGCATTTTCACCGCTCTCAACGACGCGGGCCCCGACGGCTGGAAGGACGTGGTCTCGGGCTATGACCTGACGAAGAAGGTCGAGTACATCAAGGCTCCCATCAAGATGATCTGGACCACCAACAAGGCCAAGCTCACCACCTGCGAGGGCGCCAAGGAGGGCGTGGAGGCCATGCGCTCCGTGGAGTTCGTGGTCGGCCAGGGCCACTTCCTCACCGCCACCAACAAGTACGCCGACATTGTCCTGCCCATCACCACCAACTGGGAGCGCGAGGGATCCTACGTCTGGGAGGGCTACATGAACCGCGACATCTTGCTCATCAACCGCGGCATGCTCGACCCCTTCTATGAGTCCAAGAGCGACGACGAGGCCATGATGACCATCGGCGCGAAGTTCGGTCTCGCGCCCGAGATGTGGGGCACCGTGTCCGAAAAGCAGCGCCTGTTCAACGCCGTCGCCACCTCCACGGTCATCAAGGAGGACGGCGAGAGCTGGGAAAACCTCGTCTCCATCACCGAGGACGATATCAAGGAGTGGGGCGTCGAGGGCGAGCCGCAGGAGGGCCGCGTCCCCATCGCCAAGTATATGGAGGACGGCCTCTACCGCGTCGACCGCCACATCGGCGACAACTTCGGCTTCATCCACAAGAAGGAGTTCCGCGACGATCCCGAGGGCCATCCCATCACCACCACCTCCGGCAAGATCGAGTTTGCCTGCCAGGCCTGGGCCGATATCCTCAACTCCCAGGGCTATTCCGAGGAGGAGTACAGCGCCATCCCGAAGTACCGCGTCCCGACCCAGGGCTACGAGGAGACCTTCGTGGACGGCAAGCTCGGCGGCGAGAAGAGCGAGTATCCTCTCCAGTGCATCAACCCGCACTACCAGCGCCGTTCCCACTCCATCTTCGACAATGTCCCCTGGCTGCGCGAGGCCTGCCCGAACCCCGTCTTCCTCGCAAAGAAGGACGCCGAGGCGCGCGGCATCGCTGACGGCGACACGGTGAAGATCGCCTCTAAATACGGCGAGACCCTGCGCAAGGCCTATGTCACCGCCCGCCTGATGCCCGGCGTGGTCGGCCTGCCCCACGGCCCGTGGATCCGCGTGGACGAGAAGACCGGCATCGATCAGAGCGGCTCCGAGAACTACATCACCGGCCAGGTCGCCCGCGGCCTCGGCTGCAGCGGCTACAACACGCTGAACGTCGAAGTGAGCAAGTACAGCGAGGAGATCCCCGACGACAAGGATGTCCCCCAGACGATTCTGTTTGACTGAGTGAGGAGGGTAAAACATGGCACAGTATGGATTCTATTTCGATCAGACCGTGTGCGCCGGCTGCCACACCTGTCAGATCGCCTGCAAGGATAAAAACCGGCTCGACGTCGGCACGCTCTACCGCAAGGTCCGCACCTTCGAGACGGGCGAATACCCCAACCCCGGCATCTATCACCTAGCCACCACCTGCAACCACTGCGACAACCCCGCGTGCGTGGCGGCCTGCCCCACCAAGCGCACCGTGAAGGACGAGGAGACCGGGCTTGTCTGCCATGACGACAACATCAAGTGTCTCGGCGAGATGTGCCAGATGTGCGTCAAGGCCTGCCCCTACGGCCACCCTGTCTTCATCCCCGAGCGCGAGGCGGTCGGCAAATGCAACGGCTGCATCGAGCTTGTCCGCAAGGGCGAGGAGCCCGCGTGCGTCACGAGCTGCATGATGCGCGCTTTGAAGTTCGGGCCCGTTGACGAGCTCAAGGCCCTGTACGGCGATGATCTTGTCACGGAGCTGCCGTGCTTCCCCGACGGCGGCACCGGCCCCAATTTCTTCATCAAGCCCAGCAAGTTTGCGGAAGCATCTGATTTTGAGGAAAAGGAGCCCTGAATCCAAGTAAAAAGGCGTTATCTCTGATAGCGAACAGCTGTTGAGAGGCAACGCCTTTCTTTTGGATCATCGCGAAGCTTCAATGAGATAAGGAAAAGATTCAAACGCTGCGAGCAGGGGAGCCCCAGCCGCGGAATAGTGAATCATGGCTTGTGTACCAGCCGGTAAACGCCCTTCTTCTCATGCTCGAGGACACCCGCATTACAGTATTCTTTGAGTATTCGCAGAAGATGACGATTGCTGACATTGAGCGATTTCGCAATGCGCGCAATGTCGGTGATGGGCTGCCCCGGCTCGGCCAGACGCAGGAAATGCGCGACGCGTTCCCGCAGTGACGAACGGTTTGAATCCGTTATGGCGCTCTGGAGCTTCTGTGCAAACCCGATACACAGACAGCGCAGAAATTTCAGCTCATTGAGCAGCGCATCCTTGCACTGCTCCAGATAGATCGCCGCGCTGAATACATCTGTTTTAGCTTCTGCAGACAGAGGAGTAAAGCCTGTGTCGAGAAACTCAATGTCCCCAAGCGCGAAAATCTGATTATATGCGCGTAAGCCTTGCCGTACACAAACGGCAGAACCAGGCCCGAGAACAGGGCAAAGCAGAGAAAGACGATAGGAATGATCTCAATCGATTTTTTGTTGCTGCGTTTTAT
>Ga0326512_10004476_pt1 | contig 10154 bp, 8 predicted proteins | sample 1_2617_0518_D_FD_203652 | JGI IMG/M metagenome (GOLD analysis project Ga0326512, IMG submission 203652) | Bovine rumen microbial communities from UC Davis, California, United States - 1_2617_0518 | ecosystem: Host-associated > Mammals > Digestive system > Stomach > Rumen | place: USA: California...
TTTAAGATACCTTAATTTAATAAGGTTTCTTTTGCTATGTATATATTCGTAAAGCCATCTGGATCTAACGTCACCAGCAACGATTATGATAAAAATTCTGCTGTAAAATATCATCTCAAATTATCCGAAAATATCGTAAAAGATATCTATGCCTGTCTTAATTAATACTAAAATAGTTCTCATTAAGAGGAATTTTTCATATAGTTTCTCCTATCCTTGTCAGTTGATAAGTCATACATAGCCATTGCGACAATTAAACATCGTAAGCCTAACTGATCTTACATCTACTCATCATGCATAATCAAGACATCATGACAAGCGAATCCCGTAGGGAGTTCTCTTATTAATATAAGCATAAAGTTTATAATATTTTCTTTACAAAACACACAATTGAAATTTATATAGGTATTAATATGGATCTATCAGAAACTTACGTAGCTAGACCCACTTCGCAGACTACTAAAACTGCTGTAAAGCAATCTGCAACCCGTGGGATATCTTCTAAAACTGGTGAAGTTGACTTAACTACTTTACAACAGGCTAAGGATAGTTATGCAACATTAGGATTTAATAAGGCTGAACTTTGGGATCAGAACACCATTCCTGCATATCTAAAAAGAATCCAATATTGGGATTCTTTTATTAAGACTGAAAGAGAGCATGAAAAGCAGCGTATAGAAAAAGTCATTAAGATTAATGAGCTTAAAGGTAATGCTAAGGGTAATCCTACCGTTCTTCCGAAGGATTCCCCATCACGTAATATCTATATGCTATTAGAAAAGAAGTATGGTAGAAATAAGCTCTTAAGTAGTGTAGATAAAGCTGCTGAAAATGCCGTAAAAGAAGCTCTACCAAAAAATGTAGAGAATAAAGGCATGATGGACATGCTATATGATTCTCTAACTAATCTAGTTATTAGAGAAGCTCGTAGCAATCTTAATGCAGTTGCAGGAGCAGCTAAATCCGCTGAAAATACCTTAATTTCCCAAGTTGGAACTTATGTAGACGGAAAATTGCAGTCTATTACACAAGGCATTAAAGATTATTATAATAACGCTAGAAATTTCCTTATGGATAAGCTGGAAGCTGGTCTAGAATTTGTACTAGATAAAAGTCGTAGTGCTATGGGCTTGGATTATGCTACTTATAATACTGTAATGAGTTCTGCTACTCAAGAAGCTATGGCTAATGTAGATAACATGGCAAGGCTTTCGGAAACCGTCCAAGGTCGTGTTTTACAGCAGGGAAATATATCCTCTAGAACTGCAGGTGTAGATAGCAATGCATCGTATATAGTAAACCCACTTGAAAGCAGACAGCTTACTAGTGAAAATATAGCTCAAATTAAAGGACGCCTTCAGGAAGAAGCTACTTCTATTATTAATCATATATATGATGTAATTGGCACTGGCATGTTCGAAATGTCAGGTAATAAAGAAGCTAATGATTATATAGTAATGAGCTTAATGGATGCTGCAAAGAATAGAATTCATACATTCGATTATGCAATAGATGTCGTAAGTCATAATGCTGCTGCCGGAAAGCTTATGAATTTCGCGGATAATCTTAGACCATCTAATATTATCGGATCTGTGCTTTATGATAATCCTTGGGGTGAAGAAAATGCAAGCGCCCAAAATGCTATAGGATCTGTTAGAAAGCTTATGAGCTTTAATAATTCCGATTCTATGGACTCATTTATAAAGGATGTAGGCGGCGATTTACTAAATCTTACTGGTAAGGAAAAAGATAGTAATACTATCGTAGCCCTGATGGATAAGAATATAAGAACACCAGCTTATAATTCTAACCTAGTTAAAACATCTGACATGGATGCAGAAACTATGACTAGTATGAGAAATGCTTTTGGCGATATGGCTGATGCATTTGTTAGGACTAGAACTAGTGGCAGAGTATTTGTAGATGTTCCGGGTAGAAATAAGAGCCTTAATCCATCTGGCAATAGTAAGAATCCTCAAATTGAGAAATTATATAGAGAAATTTGCGGCATGTTTGCTATCAATGAAACTAATGATACAACAGACGCAAATAGCTTATCGCCGGAACCTCTATGGGGAAATATGCGTAAACCTTCTGCCGATGGTAGAGGTGATGTATATGGCTTAAATTCTCTAGTAAAATCATTTAGAGTGAATAAATATATACCAAGTGGAGAAATTGACTATTTCCAGAACGGATTTTCTCATATATTCTTTGTGAAGCCAGATTTAAATCTTACGCAGAATGCAGTTGCTGCTATGGATATGACTGGCAATCCTATGCTTGGGGATATTATTACAAACCTAAATTATAATAATAATGAGCTGATAGATTATTGGAGTGATTTTCCAGTACCAAATTCTGATTATTCTAGATCTAATAATTATATCTCTTATTTATTATCTAATTTACTAGAAAATATTCCCGTAACTGATTTAACTCTAGAAACTAAAGATGCTTATGAAAACCTAAAGGGCTTTAGAATGCCTTACGGCTTAACGCATTATAAGAATACATGGGGCGGTGATATTACTTTAACCTTTAAGGATACAAAGACATTATTGCTAAATAATATTTTCCAAGTATGGTTAAAATATATCAGCGTCATGAAAGAAGGAATAGCAGAATGTACTCCAAAGTTTAAAAATTATGGCTATATGGATTATGCAGGTGCAATCTATGGCTTTATAACTGAACCAGATGGGCAAACTATTACTCATTGGTTTAGATATACTGGAGTATTCCCTGTTACTGTTCCATTTAGCACTATATCTACAGCTAGAAGTGGACAAGATATACCTGAATTCTCAGTTAATTTTAAATATGCTATCTATGAAAGTAATGATGTAAATATCTTAAAGGATTTTAATTACATCATGAATAACGGTCCATTAGCTTCACAAACTGGAACAGCTGATGAATTAGAAAAGTATGCAGCATTAGGTTCACTACCGTCTGTCTTATCTTATACACCGCTTAGTGATATAACTTTAAAGACTGGCATATTCCCTAATGAAAACCATGCATTCGTAGGTATAATATTCCAAGATGATATAAAATCTAGCAATTCTGAAATTCATAACGTATCACAAACAGTGCAGAATTCTAATAGCTATAGATTTATTCTTAAGTACGATTCAAGCCAATACTTCCAGAGTGGATTAATTGGCGAAACTCCTACAAACGATACTATAGATGTTTCAACAGGATTTGGTGCAGATATGTATGCTAACAATAATACTTATGTACCTGCAGATGCTCCTTTCAAAGTTAAAGAAGCTGCAATGAATGAACGCTATAAGGTCGATTTTGGTCTTTAATCTAACTAATGGTAAGAATTATGGCACAATCTCCTGATGAAAATATAATTAATACTTTAACCACTGATCAATACGGGCTATTATCTGCATTTGACCAGTTTACTACGACTTACTTCGATAATAAACCTGATAATAATAAACTTGGCTTATTTGGTTATATAAACGAAATCTTAGCACATACCGCTAAGGGTCATATGTTTCATAGAAACATGCTGTATGGTGAATTAGCTCTTAATACAGCTATGTTGCCATCTACTATATATAATACTGCTACTGATGAAGGCGTTGATATTCCTCAAGCCGTTCCATCTTGGGCTAAGGTTATTATCGATATTAAATTATCTGATGTAGAAAAGAAATTAGATGAATCTCCTAATGATTATATTGTCATTGATAGAAATTCATTTGTAGTTATGTTTGAAGATGATGAGTTTAGGCTCCCATATTCAATCATTTTACGCAGAGATAATCTATCAATAACAGCATTTTACGGTAGTGTATCATTCATGGACAATGATGGGAATACAATCCCTAAAGAATATGACATTAGCGAAAAATTTGTAAAATTCATAAATAATCCATTCATTCCGCTAAAGGTATATATAGACGAAGAAGAACGTGAAAAATATATATCGATGCGAATAGACGTATATAATTACTACATTGAAGAGAATGAAAGTACTATATATGCAGATAAGCTGGATGGAAGTTTATTATTCCCTGTTCATCATGACAATAGCTTATTTGAATTCTTTATTCAGTATAGGGAAACGGATGAAGATGAATGGGAAATTATTCCTAAGTTCGCTAGTAATTATTCCGTGGATGATGAAAGTAAATATTGTTTCTATAAGATTATAGACGATTCTAATTACGAAACATATTTCAGTCCTAATAGCCGTAGCTTTAGACTCGCTATAAATTCTACTGTAAAGAACTTAACGTATACTACTAAGGGTACTGCTTGTAATTATACATTTACTGGCGTGCCTCAAGCTAGTGATAGTGGCTCTGGCTTGGAATTTAAAGCCGCTATATATAATAGCCCTATGGGGGGTAAGGATAAGCCTAGCTTGCTTGAATACAAAAAGCAAATCTTTAATAGCCGTAGAAATGTCGCTTATAAGGCTTCTGAAGATGACTTGAATACCTATATGGCTGAGTTGTCTAAGGAAAATTTTGGCGACGGTAGTAAGGTTCTATTCTTAAAGGCTCAAGATGATATCATTACACGCATGTTCCTTGCATACAATATGATCATGGACCAGAATAAGAATCCGTTCCCTACTAATACTGCAGATGTCTATGTAGGTACTACTAGGTTCATTGATAGTACAATGCCTATTGTATATGATGAAGCTAATAAAAAATATGTGCTATATAGCTCATTTATTAGCTCAGACAATATATCCGGCTTACCTGAATTAATTCAGAATTATCTTAAGGACGAACATAAGTTCATATATTTCACTCCATTCTCAGTAAATATTAATTATCTTAGCAGTGATATTATAGCTGAGTTCTATAATGAAAACCTTAATGAAACTTATTCTGTATCATATACTAAACTAGCCAGTGGAAGTACAGATGTACCAGTTGTAAACTCTATTGGTACATATCGCAATAGTGCATTAAATAATATCATCGAAACTCGTATGAATGTCATTTCAGATGATCCTGATGATTATAAATTCATTATTTGCTTTGTACCTAAAGATGCCGACAATATTGAATACATGGCTGAATTTGAATATGATCCTGCTAATACCGTATTCGTACATAAGATATCTTGCGGATTACCTTCATTTAATTCTAGATTCCTAAATGGTAGACTTGTATTAAGCGAAGATTCTGGTCTTACTCCTATTAATGCAGTTCCAAGTGAAAGTGGTATCTATACGTTGAATAATGAATATAGATGCATTGTATATACTCTTGAAAAGATAGACGATAAGTCTAATATAACTGACAATAAGAGTACATTTGACTATATGTTTAGTGATATGATGAATCATCTTCCGTCTGGGTCTTATAGCGAATATCGCATAAAGGCTAGCGCTGAAACAGATGAAGACTTTATATTCTTTACACCGTTGAATGATATTCTAGAAACAAACGCATATACTGATTCATACAACAATGAAGTAGGAACAACCTTAACTATCGACAGCTTACCTATAGTTGGTGCAAACCTTCTATATAGTAATGATAGATATGATTACTTCATGTCTCAATTGTTTAAGTATATGGAACTCGTTAGAGAATTAGGAATGGATCTTGCTAACTCTTCTAGACTTAGCTTTAAATTCTATAATACTTATGGTCCATCACAACAGTTCTTTGTCTATCAGAAATCTGTAGCTACTACAGCAGATGATAAACCTGTATCTATTGATCGTACAAATCTTAGCTTGACTCTAGAAATAGACCGTGAAGACGGATTTGATATAGATGTAGATTATAAGATTAAAGATATTTGCAGAGAATTTATTAATGAGATTAATAATTCTATTACGAATAAGACAGCATTGAATTCTTCTATATCATTTAGTAATCTTACAACTAAGATTGAAAAGGAAATTCCTTCTATTTCATCATGTAATATTACTAAACTTAATGATCTAGAATTCCCAAGAAAGATACTTAGAAAGTGTGATGAATATACTTCAGGTAAGATTAACTATAGAAATTGGATCACGCCTGAAATTATAGCCTTAGACTTACGTCGTAAGCCATCAGACATGTCTAATATCGAAGAACTCAATGTTGAAACGATTTATATATCCTAATGCAACATTCCATTGTATAACATGATAAAGGATTTTCATTATGGCTGATTATATCACTGGAAAAACTCGTAAGCAACTGAAGAACATGGAAGCCAATCAGGAAGCTTACAATCGAGTTCTGAAAAATCGTGAAGAAGAAATTAGGCTTAAGCAATGGACTCCACAAAAGGATTCTGAATCCTTGATTGGAACTAAGCCGGGATTTAAGAATCTTCAGAAAGTTAAGAATGCTAATTCTTTGAACGCTCGTATTGGTGAACTCTTCTTGGATAAGCTTAGCAATTCTTTGGCTTTGTCTGTAGTTGACGCAGTTCAGCTTGATGAAGGTAAAGAAGATGTTAAGGTTGCCCTTCATCAAGGTGTAACCAATATGTTCAGGAATATCTTCGCATCCGAAAAGGTTGATCTGAAGAATCTTAACTTGGATAATGCTCCTCATACCGCTTCTTATCTTGCAAATCTTATGGAACTTGCAAAGACTCAAGCTGAAGTTGAAAAGTTCGAAAGAAAAGAAGATAAGGATGCTGAAGATACTTTGAATTCTGCAATTCTATCTTATGAAACTCAGCTCGCCACTGTAGTGTCTGAGAAGATTAAGTTGATGCTTAAGAATGAAAAAGAAATTAACGCAAGACGTCAGGCTGACGAGCTTTATGCTAAGGAAAACGCTTTCAGTCCTGAAAAGTATATGAAGAAGAAAGCTAAGTCTTATGGAAGCATGTTCCAAGACATTATGCAAGCTCATATTGAAGGTGAACTTAAGAGTGGAAAGCAGGAATCTGACTTGAATAAGAACCATTTGCTTGCTGAAAGCATTGTATCTTATGCAATTCTCGAAACCTTGCATACCTCTAAGCTTGCTTCTAGAGCTGATCTTTCTTATGTAGAATAATTGTCTCATAACCTCCGTTGAAGAAAAAAGATGAAGACCATAAGGTCTTCATCTTTTTATTACATCATCTTTACCCAACCACTCTTAGATGATGCTACTCGAATAAGGTCGAATGCGCCTTTCTTGGTTTTATCAAGCCAGCTATTTAGATCATCATAATACTCCCATTTAATGACCTCTTGCCTAATTTCCTTGATATTTTCGCCTTCATCAGTATGAATAGCTAGATCGGCATTTTCCATAATATATTTTGCCAATGTATTTATAGCGTCTTGATCTAGCGTGGAATCTTGGTGTGCTATAGCAATCATTTGATTGATATCAGAAATATTCTCTATAGCTTTTCTTCTAAGGACTGTAAGAGCCGCATACCAACACTGTAATAATGCAGTGCGCTCTTCAAAAAGATGTTTTACTACCTCTGGATCTTCCGGGTCATGCGAAAACTTCGCATCAATATTATTGAGTCGAGATGTACATTCATTTATACATTCTACGATCTTTTCTTTTTCAGCATCCACAGGGTGTTGCATCGCATAAAAGACGATATCAGGTAAATCTAATTTCATTGATTATCCTTTAAGAGTTTGAGTTCTGTTTCTAACTGTTCTCTAACAGTATGAAGATCGGAAAGCTTCTTCTTTTTCTCATTTAATGAGTTCTTCGTCTTATATATAGCGATATTGCAGTTTTCAATCTCCTTATCTATTTCTCGTATCTTATTCTCTAGGATAGATATCTTTGAATCAGTGATTCTATTTCTAAAGCACCGTTTTGTAATTCCCCTGAATGTTAGGTCTTTAGATAATTTCTGTCCATCTTCAAAGTATATATACCCATCTTTGATAACTGCAAGTTTATCTGGCTTCTTTTTACTAAAGATGTCTTCTAGCTGTCGAGGAGGCTCGTAAAGTAGATTCATGTGAGTCTCTGCACTTGTTTTATCTTTACTCCAAGACATCTTAACTGACATATTGTTGCATATGTCTTTTAGGGTTTCTATTTGCATAAATTTTATCCTTCTTGTATAAAAGTTATGCTTAATCTTGAAATTTTGAATTTACAATTGTCTATATTGTAAATTGAATCTAATCAAAAGAAGCTATTTTTAATATAAAAAAGAAAAAGCCCAATCGGATCATAGATAATCCTATGGGCTTATTGTTAACGACGCTGCTGATTCTTAGAGCGCTGATATTCGCCCCAAGATGGTAATTCCTCTTCGCGTTTATAATATTCCTTCGGAGTCATTTTAGACTCCTTAGAAATAGGTTCCGAAGCAGTAGGAATTGGAATGTTGAGCGCATTAAGGATAGCGTTCATCTTCGCGTTCAATATATCAATGTCCGTTTTAATGGACTCAATGTTTATCTGAACGTGTCTTCTCATAGCTAAATCGATATCAGAAACATATTCTTTAATTCGAGGAATTTCCTCGATTTTTTCTAATGCTCCAATATCATGCAGAGCTTTACGGAAGGCCTTGGCATTAATTTCTGCCTCCTCTTCCTTCTTAGCTCTTGCTTCAGCCCTTGCAGCTTCTTCAGCAGCGATGCGCTCATCTTCAATGCGCTTCTTTTCAGCTTCTTCAGCCTCTTCTTGCTTACGTTTTTCTTCTGCAGCTTTCATAGCTGCTTCAACAGCAGCCTTTTTAGCTTCAGCCACCATAGCTTCTTTTTCTTCTTCTGGCACATTGTACCAGCGTTGATAGAAACCTGATTCGCTAACAGCTGCCTGAAGTTCAGCAGGCAGCTTCAAACGATAATACTCCCTAGCCCTATAGTTTTTGATAATTACTACACGGATATGGTCGTTTATCTGTTTGTTCACTTCTCGCTTCTTTTCCTGTTCCTGATGAACATAGAACATTTCGTCTGATGTTCTTCTAGGTTTTCTTACCTTTTCAGGAACAGTTTCCACTTGTTGAGGAACAGAAACAGGATCAGGTGCAGTTCTTGCAAGAGAAGCTATATATTTTTCCCTTGCAGCCTTCATCTGAGCATGCGCAGGTTTCTGCACATCAGCGTCTAGAGCTACTTTAAGATAATCAGGAAGATCACTTTCGGCAACCATTTTTCTGAATGCAGCGACTTCCTCTGTACATTCACTTACTGGTTTGCCAATGATTTTGTAGAGGAAGTTTCTGGCGTTGAAATCGGGGTTACTCAAAGCGAACCCAAGGCTTTCTAAATTCATTTCCATTTTGGCTCCTTGTTGTTGTTTGGAAATTATTTTACATAATTTAATATAAGTAGGAAATACGTAAGATTACGTATTTCCATTTTAAACTTAGCAGTCAAAAGAAGCATTTCTTATACTATAAAGCATCTCATCATCAGGAATCCACATTCGTTTTCCTACTGCTTCAGTGTATTTGATATTTTTCTTGTTACCAAGATAATCCACCACCTTCAGTGTAGATCCATGAATAGCCTTGACGAAGAAGACGTCAGCTAATTCATGAAGCTTAACTGTTAGGTGCTTTTTCAACGCTAACTTGAGTTCATGAATAGTCATAATGACCTCTTTTGTTAAAAAAAATGCCCCTTTCGGGGCTGTGTTAATACATGCCTAGAAGATTCCATCCATTTTCAGGATTAAATTCCCAAGCCATGCCCTCATTTTCAACGAGGACTCTTGTTTTATGTAAGATGACCTTAATCTTTCCTGGTACAAGTAAGATATCAGTCATTGCAGAAAACACTTTGAAAGATTCTTCAACACAAAGCATATTAAAATCTTCTAAATGTTTAGCTACAGAACTTACATCATTTTGATTCTCAAATACATAAGAACCATCTTTGCATATCGTAACCATATGGAGGCTCCTTTGAGATCTAGGTTAGGATCGATCTCAAAGTTTAATATATGCCTAATCCATAATTTTCTACAATAATTAGTTATGTTTGACGAGGACCAGAATATACTGCTTTTAGGACAGGATGCCTCATGTTAGGGATACCATCCTTATTTTTTATCTCGTGGAAGTATTGAATAGTAACAATCTTGCCAATAATTTCTTCAGGATGATCCTTCCATCTTTTGCGTTGATCCATAGTCAGACCAGAACCAACTTTAACGATAGTGCCTTTATAATTAATTATGATTCTCTTGACACCATCAACTTTAACCATGCCTTTACCTTTAACTTCA
>Ga0326512_10004477_pt1 | contig 10154 bp, 5 predicted proteins | sample 1_2617_0518_D_FD_203652 | JGI IMG/M metagenome (GOLD analysis project Ga0326512, IMG submission 203652) | Bovine rumen microbial communities from UC Davis, California, United States - 1_2617_0518 | ecosystem: Host-associated > Mammals > Digestive system > Stomach > Rumen | place: USA: California...
CGACCTTGCGGAGAACATGGAACTGTCGACGATGGGTATGCAGCCTTACTATAACACCACGGAGAAGATGAAGAAGATGGGCATGAACTCCCGTGCTGTGGAGCGACTGACCAAGACGCTTCTGGAAAAGCTGAAAGACCCACTCCCAGAGACCATACCCGACTTCATCACCACCCCACTCCACCTGATGAACCGCGATAAGGCCCTGCGCACGCTACACTATCCGATGAACGCGAAAGACTTGGAACGGGCACGCGTCAGGATGAAGTTCGAGGAACTGTTCTTCGTACAACTGAATATCTTAAGATATGCCAGCGACCAGCGACGCAAATATCGAGGATTTGTGTTCAACCGCATCGGCCCGCTGTTCAATGATTTCTATCAGAAGAACCTGCCTTTTGAACTGACAGGTGCCCAGAAACGTGTAATGCACGAAATCAGGAAGGATATGTGCTCTGGCCGACAGATGAACCGCCTGCTGCAAGGCGATGTGGGTAGCGGTAAGACATTGGTTGCACTCATGACGATGCTCATCGCTTTAGATAATAGCTATCAGGCCTGTATCATGGCACCCACGGAAATTCTGGCAGAGCAGCATTTGCAAAGCATCCGTGAGTTCCTGAAAGGGATGCCCATACGGGTGGAACTGCTCACCGGCATCGTAAAAGGTAAGCGCAGACAGGAGATTCTCGACGGACTCCTTTCTGGCGACGTGCAGATTCTTGTGGGTACGCACGCCGTCATTGAGGATACTGTGCAATTCGCACAACTGGGGGCGGTGGTCATTGACGAGCAGCACCGCTTCGGCGTGGCACAACGAGCCAAACTATGGGCAAAGACCGACGGGAACACCATCCCCCACGTGCTGGTGATGACGGCAACGCCCATCCCTCGCACACTGGCAATGACACTCTACGGCGACTTGGACGTGAGCATCATTGACGAGCTGCCGCCAGGACGCAAGCCCATCCGTACCTCCCATGTATTCGACAACCGCATGACTTCACTCTACGACGGCATCCGCCGACAGATACATGAGGGCCGACAGGTGTATATCGTATTCCCACTCATTGAGGAGAGCGAGAAGATAGACCTGAAGAACCTGGAACAGGGTTTTGAAGCATTACGAGAGGCTTTCCCGGAATTCCGTCTGAGCAAGGTGCACGGCAAGATGAAGCCCAAAGAAAAGGAAGAGGAAATGCAGAAATTCGTCTCTGGAGAGACACAGATTCTCGTTGCTACAACTGTTATTGAGGTTGGTGTCAATGTACCCAATGCCTCGGTCATGGTCATCCTCGATGCCCAGCGTTTTGGTCTTTCTCAGTTACATCAGCTAAGAGGACGCGTAGGCCGAGGTGCCGATCAAAGCTTTTGCATCCTCGTCACAACCTACAAACTCAGTGAGGACACCCGCAAGCGCATTGACATCATGTGCGAGACCAACGACGGATTCCGCATTGCCGAGGCCGACCTGAAGCTACGCGGTCCCGGCGACTTGGAAGGCACACAACAGAGCGGCATGGCCTTCGACCTGAAGATAGCTAATATTGCGCGCGACGGACAGCTGGTGCAACTGGCTCGCGACGAGGCACAGAAGATTATCGATGAAGACCCGCAATGCCAGTCAACAAAATATCAGATGCTTTGGAACAGACTGCGCGAAATACGTAAGACAAATGTTAATTGGGCGGCCATTTCTTAATAATAATGTTAAAAGTATTCAAATAATTGCTACTAATACACTTATTTCTCATAAATATTTACTACCTTTGTACAAAATTATTGACTAACCGGCGATTATGAAAATAAAAAACATAAAGAAATTTGCCTTCATGGCCCTTGTTTCACTTGCAGTGTTACCTGCTGCAGGTCAGGATCTTTTAGCAAATCAGGCACCTATCGACCGCAAGATTAAAGCAGTTGACTCACTGATGATGAAGCAGCTCCTGATGAACGAGGTATGGGAATCGCCCGCAGCAGACCTCTATGAGGACTGGGACAACCTGTATGCCCACAAGCAGACCGCACTGCCCGATTCCTTCCGCATCAACCTTCGCAACTTCTGTATGCCTACCACAAACCGCGTGGTGACATCAAACTTTGGTGCCCGCTGGCGTCGTCAGCACAAGGGACTGGATGTCAAAGTATATATCGGCGATACCATCCGTGCCGCATTCGACGGCAAGGTACGCGTTGTTCGCTACGAGCGTCGTGGCTACGGCAACTACGTGGTGATTCGTCACCCCAACGGACTGGAGACCATCTATGCCCATATGTCAAAGCATCTGGTTGGCGAGAACGAGGAAGTACGTGCCGGACAACCTATCGGACTGGGTGGCAACACCGGTCGCAGCACAGGCTCACACCTGCATTTCGAGACCCGTCTGTGTGGCGTAGCTCTGAACCCCGCCCTGATGTTCGACTTCAAGAATCAGGACGTAGTTGGCGACGAGTGGACTTTCAACCGCTCTACCTATAATCAGGAATCTGCAGAAGCTACCCGTCTGCGCGGAACTGGTGGCGTTTATCGCGGAGGCGATGGTCTTTACGAAACTGCATCTAAGAGCAGCTATCAGGCTAACAGCGGCGATGTGCGCTACCATAAGGTTAAGAAAGGCGAAACGCTCTCTGCTATTGCCCGTAAGCACCACACTACCGTTAACGCCCTGTGCAATCTGAACCGCATCAAGAAGACGGTAACGCTCCGTCCCGGTCAGATTCTGAAATATAACTAAGCATTTACACCTTATTATATATATAAGGCTTTAGGCGGAAACCTAAGGCCTTATTTTTTATGCCAACAAATGCAGAAAAAAACTTGACAAAAGCGAAAGCATCAAGGACTGAACCTTGTTAATTAAAAATCGTTTAACCCATAATTAAATCTTATCATTAACAATTATGAGGGAACAGGAGCCAACGATCTTCAGGCCGGAGTATCAATAGCCGGTGGCTTGCTGGCAGAAATCATCTTCACCTGCGTATTCGTGCTGGTGGTGCTTGGAGCCACTGCCAAGACCAACGGTGCCACCAACAACTTTGCTGGATTAGCCATTGGCCTGTCGCTGGTACTTGTTCATCTGGTGTGCATCCGCTATACGGGTACTTCCGTGAACCCAGCTCGCTCTATTGCCCCAGCTATCTTCCAGGGCGGCACAGCACTGGCCAACCTCTGGATCTTCATCGTCGGGCCGTTAGTAGGCGGTGTATGTGCTGCCGGAATATGGAAAATGATAGAGCCTTCCAAGTCATAAGACTTTGCAAAATAATCCATATTACAAAATAAAATCGACCATATTACTGAGTAACATGGTCGATTTTATTTTGTAATATCGTCTATTTGACAATATGAAGGATGCTCATTGGCATCATTTACTGCGCTGCTTTCTCACTTGAAAGGTACATTCCGACAGCCTCGATAAGGCCCTTATAAGTAGACTTATAAGCCACGATAGTCAGTTTGTCGCCATAGGTAAGGCCCAGCTCACCGAACTGTCCCTTAGCACCGCCCCAGCCTTTGGTCACACCATATACATAGACGGCATTGCCAGCCGCATCGACCAGATAGAAGTTACCATATTGAGTGACATCATCCTTGGCACCCAGAGCCTTTTCGTCTTCGGAAGTCTGACGGATGGTACCCGAAAGGAGATAATATTTCTCATTGCTGTCCTCAACATTGACAAAGTCGGCAATGCTGATCTCGGTCACTGCATACTTCACTGCCTCCAAGGCACCGCTAACCAACTGAGGCGTTTCCTTATAGACACCACGCTTTCCGCTTACAGTCACCACGTCGCCAACCTTGGCCTCGGTGCCGGTAAAGCCATTGGGTTGGTAGACGAGCACCTCACCGGTATGATCCTTGATATAGAAGCCACTTACGTTTTCCTTGTAATAATACAGGTTAGAAACGATTCCCGTCAGGCGATACTGCGCATCGCCTACCTCGGCAGCGAGGAAGTCACCGACAGTCACTTCGGAAATAGTACCCTGCTGTACGAATGTATAGCTAAGTTTAGTAGTAGAGCCATCTTTTGTCGTCGAGAAGTTAATCACACCTGCACGCTCACCCGCATCATTAGCAGAGATATTGAAGCGAACGATAGCCGTGTCGGCTGGATTAGGCTCTACAGCGGTCTCTTTACCCTGCCAAATATCCATACCGGCAAAATGAATCCACTCCTGATATGCCTCGTCAACCGAAGGTGCAAGAGCAAAGCCCTTGTAGGCCACCTTTACCTCTAACACACCGCCTTCCTTCTTCAAGGTGTCGGCTGGGGAAAGAATCTTTGCAAGTGACTTTTCGATGTCAACCACTTCAACATTTACCAGTTCTACAACGTCTTTATAGGTGGTCTTAGGACCAACTACCGTAATCACATCGCCCACTTCAAGTCCCCAGCTTGCCACTGGATTATTAGCTTCTTTGCCATCCTTGTCGAGAGTACCATACAGATAGATCTGGCCTGTCTCATCGGCAATGTCAATATTACCATATTTTGTATTGCGGATGGATACAATGTGACCTTTCACTTTGTAGGTCTTGCCGTCAGCACCGTCAATCACTTCCTTGCAGGTAGCAAGAGTTGCAACCGTCTTTCCCTGAATCACATTGACTTCTTGAACTAACGAACCGCTGACAATACGAAGCGACGCATTACGACCTTCAAGCGTTTCAGGGGCAGAGAAATTGATCACTGTCTGGCCAGCGCCGCCCGAAGTAGGGCTGACAGTTAGCCAGCTGGGGATATCGTCAGCCTCAAAGGTCCAGTCGGCTGCTGCCGTCAAAGTAATTGAGGCAGAGCTACCGGTCTTTTCCAGAGAGACGAAGGATTGTGACACGCGCAAGTCGCCAAGTTGAGCCACATCGTCATCATCATCGCAGCCCACTACTACCATTGCTAAGGCTGCCAGCAAAAACGGGAAAAAATATTTAATTTTCATTTTCTTCTATTGTTTCTGGTTACTTATTCTTTTTCTTCAATCAAGCATACATCGGCCATTACCTTGTCTGGGAGTCAAGCTGAGCACGCAGGCGATTCACTTCGGAATTGAGACGCTCAATCTCAGAATTGTCCTTAACAATGGACTTCAAACCGTTGTCACAATCACAATCAGCATCGCGCTTGCCCTCAAAGATGTACTTCGCACCTACACTGGCATACCAGCACTGACCGGCACTATGATATGGCTGCCAGATTTCAGTGCTACCGCTAACTGCCTTCGGTGTAGAGAAAGTGGCATAGCCCTCGGCATCTACACCCTCATACTTCAGCACCTTGGCATCATAGTTTGTTCCCGTAATGGCAGGATTCATATACTTTGCCACGCCCCATGATGAATTAAAGAAGTTCAGTACGTTCTTCACATCAAGACTCAACTGCAGCGTATTGGTAGTCTTGCCCAGACAAACCTTGAAGTCATGCTTGTAGCTGAAGTCCACTCGGTGAACCCAAGGATTATAGCCGCTATATGCCTCGGCATACTCACCCTGATGGTCGCTCAGATAGTCATCCTGATGAACAAATTCCATGAATCGGGTCATATCATCCTTGGAGGTGAAGCGGAAGTCCTTTCCACCCTGCAGGTTGCCGTTGGCATCGTAGTAGCCAACCTGTCCGTCGGTAGGAATATAAATCAAGTCGTAGGGCTGTCCGTCGCCATTCATATCGTTGGACAGGATATAAGAATAGGCCCAGTTGCCACGGCTGGCCTCGTAGACGAAGCTATAGTGATTACTGCACTTGTCGTGAATGGTTGCTGAAGCAATCAGACGGTCGGGTGTAACAAACTGAGAATTGTGCAGTTTCAAATTGTTTGGACCTTCCACTGAAGGAATGTAGATGAAGGCCGACTTTGCATTAGAGCCTGGCATACCTGTGATTTCCTTCTGAACGGTATGGGTATAGGCAGCAAACAAGTCAATCCATTCTGCAGGCTTGGCATTCAACTCAATGGTTCCTGTCCATCCATAACCCTTGCTCGTATTGCTAAGCACATAAGAAGTTGGCAAATCTACAGTATTGCCAGCGTCATTGACATAAGTATTCTTGTAATTCTGATAGATAGCGCGGTTGTCAACACCATTGAAGCGTGCGTAGCCACCAAGGTCGCGGACACTCCAGTCAGAGATATACACACCATTAATCGTCTTGTTGAAGATAAACTCACCCGTAACGGTGAAGGGGAAGCTTACAGGAATCTGGTAGTCAATAGCTATTGATGACTTCCAAACCTGAGGCAACTTGAAATCGCTCACGATACCTGTGTCGATACTCTTAGAGCCCGTCGTTACATTCTCTTCACCCAAACCGTTGTCAATGATAAACTGGCGTAAGCCCGTGCGAGTGGTAAGGTCGTAGGTCTGCCCACCGCTTACGAAATTATTCAGCGGCTGACCGCCGAAGAGAGCCAAGTCTGCTGCTTTTGTTATCTTCAAGTTGTTCTGGAACATACCTGAACCCTGAGGCAGGTTAGTGAAGAACACCAAGGGGATACGGCCAGAGAAGAGGCCGGTACCACCACGAACCTTCAAACGCTTGTTGCCAAACACATCCCATGTGAAGCCGAGACGTGGCGAGAACGTGTAGCTATTAGAGGGCCAACTGCCTGTATCTATACGGCGGCCATTATAGTCCAAATTATAGATCGCCTCATTGAACTTCAAGTCATTGTTATCGAAGAACAGGCCATCAACACGCAAGCCATAAGTCAGCTTGAACCGGTCGGTCATGTTCCACTCATCCTGCAGGTAAACACCTAACTTATTATAGGTCACCTGACTGGCGGGGTCGTCAACACCATTGTAACCATAGGTATAGGTCACCGCCTTAGGTGTAGCAAAGGTCATCAAGTCAGTAATGCTGCCATAACTGAAGTTGCCTGTACCGTTACGCTGATAGTGATTCTCTGCACGCTGGAACTCATAGTTCACACCAGCGGTAATCGTATGGTTGCCCAAGAAATACTTAACATCGTCTTTAGCTGTCCATACCTTATTATATACGGCATTGTGCAACGTGTACAACTCATAGCCCAAAGACATATAGTTGCCATCCGCACCATCAAAGATATCCATGAAGGGGAACTCAGCCGAATCTGAGAAACGGACAGGTTCCTCCATATATGAATAGGTCACCATCAGCTCGTTAGAAAGATTGTCGGTCAGGCGGCTATTCAAGTCAAGTGCGAAAGTATTTACAGTATTGTCCTCTCCATAGATAGAATTAGCGAAGGCCATAGAATAAAGTGAGTTACGGCCATAAGGTACAGTAACACCATCATTACTTGTGGCACTTGGCATCGACCAGTTGCGGTTCTTGGTAAAATTATAGCGTGCCGACAAGTGGTGACGATCCGTAATATTCCAGTCAACACGGGCCAATACCTTGTAGTTGGTCTTGTCGCGTGTATAGTCTGTCCACGAACCTGTATCATAGCCATAGGTGTCTTTCATCCAAGTGGACACAGCCTCCAGGTCCTGAAGTGATGTACGAGAAATATAGTTCTTCTCATCGTAAGAGCCATTGTCAGAGCCACGCCAACGGTTGATAACAGTAGGCGACTTCATCATTTCGCCATTCACGAAGAAGAACAGCTTGTTCTTGATGATAGGGCCACCAAGCGTAAAGCCATAGGTTGTGGTCTTGTCGCGCTCACGCATACCGGCGATTTGCTCACGGTCAATAGCGTCACCCTGCATATTCTCGTTCTTATGATAGACATAAGCCGAACCCTTGAAGGTATTGGTACCACTCTTGGTAATAGCGTTTACACCACCACCGATGAAGTTGGTCTGACGTACATCGAAAGGAGAGATAACCACCTGCATTTCCTCAATAGCATCAATCGAGATGGGGTTACCACCACCAGGAAGATTCTCTTTAAGACCAAAGTTGTTGTTGAAATTGGCACCATCAACAGTAAAGTTGGTCATTTTACCATTACCACCAGCAAAGCTCATGCCGTTGCCCCCATAAGGTGAAAGACGGGTAACGTCGGTGATAGAGCGATTCACCGTTGGCAAGTTCGATATTTGTGCTGCCGTGATGTTCGTTGACGCACCTGTCTTCTCTGCAGCAAACTTTGATGCCTTACCACTGATGACCACCTCCGTCAACTCTGTAGAGTTCTCAGAAAGCCATACATTAAGCCTGTAAGTCTCACCCAAGACAAGCGTAACGCCCTTAACGGTCTTTGACTCGAAGCCGATGTAGGATACTGTCACCTCGTATGGGCCACCGGTACGCATACCCTGGATGGTGTAACGACCTGAGGTGTTAGTCACTGCCGAATAACGTGTTCCAGAAGGCGTATGTACGGCCACTACTGTTGCACCGATAACTTCCTCTCCCTTTTCAGAATCGAAAGTCACCTTACCAGTCATACTGGAAGTTGTTAATTGTGCCATAGCCGTTAACGAAATAGTTAACAGTAACGACACCAGAAAAAATAGTTTCTTCTGCATAAAGTTGTTTGTTTTTACGGTTATCAAAAATCTGCTGCAAAAATACGGAAAAATTTCCATATTTTTGCATTTCTTACAGACTTTTTTCAGTATTATTTGATAATCGTGACCTGACCACTCCGATTGAACTGTAAAGAGTGGCGACGGAGCTGACGGGTGTCGTGATTGAAGAGCAGTTGAGAGTTGTAATGCCGACCAGCAACTCGTATCTCAAAATGCACATGATGGGTAGTGGCACGCCCTGTGCTACCCTCTAATGCCACGGGCTGTCCCACCTCGACGTAATCGCCCGTCCGCACCAGGTTCCTGGCATTATGGCTATAGAGTGTGGTAAGTCCGTTCATGTGACGGATCTGCACGCAGTTGCCATAGTCAGCAAAAGGTTCCGACATCACCACCACACCGGCAAAGACGGCCCGGATGGTATCGTTAGGGAAACTCTTGATATCGGTGCCGGAATGATGTCCACCACCACGCCCGCCATAAGAACTGATGACGGAAGAAGAGCTCAACAGGTAGCACCAGTCGCTATCTGCGAAATTTCTCAGATGAACGGTGAACTGCTCACCACCACCAAAGGGGTCGTAAACCGCACTTCCCGATACAACGGGCCGAAAGGCGGGCCGTTGCATCGAGAAGTCAGTCTTAAAAGGGAATGGGGGAAAGCTCTCGAAGGTATCGAAGTCAATCATCGCAGACCGATAGCCTGGGGGCTGCAGAGGCGACTGAGCCAATGAGGGCACAGCGGCCTGCAACAGCAGAAAAACGGTTATGACAAATCGCGGGAGTGACTTCATCCATCTTCTGTTTCATCCTCATATTCAAAGTCTTCGAGGTCGTCAACGTCCTCAATATCAACATATTCTATGTCTTCATCTTCGCCCTCGTCCTCCAGTTCCTGAGCAAAGACAGCCATATCTTTGTCGCGGTGTACCAGTGTATCCTCACTGGTGATGGCCTGTAGCTTATTGCTTTCAGCATTCAGCTCACGCCACAGCACATCCTTCAGCTCTTCGAGACCAAAGCCTGTAACAGCCGAGATGAAGACTACGGAAGTAGCCCCCCCTACTGCCCCCGAGGTGGCTTCATCACTTTGCTGGGCATTTGCATCCCCCTCGGGGGACGAAAGGGGGGATAAGTCTTTGCGAAGCATCTCGATAAGCTCTTCGTCAAGCAAATCGCACTTAGTGACAGCCAGTACCCGATGTTTAGAGAGCATCTCTGGATTGAACTTCCGCAACTCATTGAGCAGTATTTCGTATTCACGCTTGATATCGTCGGCATCTCCCGGTACCATGAAGAGCAGCAAAGAGTTGCGCTCAATATGCCGCAGGAAACGCAGGCCCAAGCCCTTTCCTTCCGAAGCACCCTCAATAATTCCTGGGATATCAGCCATCACAAACGACTTGCCGTCGCGATAACCGACGATACCCAACGAGGGTTCCATCGTGGTAAAGGGATAATTGGCTATCTTTGGCTTGGCATTACTCAAGGCACTGACCAGCGTTGACTTGCCTGCATTGGGAAAACCCACCAGTCCGACATCAGCCAGGAGTTTCAACTCCAGGATAACCGTCATTTCTTGCATGGGTTCGCCAGGCTGCGCATAGCGGGGAGCCTGATTGGTGGCTGTACGGAACTGGAAATTACCCAGTCCACCGCGTCCACCCTTCAAGAGCATCAC
>Ga0326512_10004478_pt1 | contig 10154 bp, 16 predicted proteins | sample 1_2617_0518_D_FD_203652 | JGI IMG/M metagenome (GOLD analysis project Ga0326512, IMG submission 203652) | Bovine rumen microbial communities from UC Davis, California, United States - 1_2617_0518 | ecosystem: Host-associated > Mammals > Digestive system > Stomach > Rumen | place: USA...
TTGGTTTTCAAGCAACGCCAATTCGTTCCCTTCCAAATGTCCTACATGATATGTTACACTTAAACAACCATTGTTAGATGCAAAGTCTATTTTATTTAGAATCTCTTTTAAAGTTTGGTTTTTACACTCTTTAATAGCCCTCTTGTAATTCCTCTTTGCTTTTCTAGCAGTCAGAGTTGTTGTGCTTTCATTCAAGATTATTACTCCAGCGATTATACCAGTAACCACAATAATCAATACTTTTATCATTTCAATCATAATCACACCTCCAAATTAACAATTTCATATTTATCCAGCCACCATTCGTATTCGTCTGGTATCTTAACCCACTCGCCATCAACCATCTTAGATTTATTCCTCTTACTGCATTTAACAATTGATATAATATCCCCATCTTCAAATGGTTTCTGAGCAAATGTATCATACATAGCACTAGGCTTGCCAGTCTTCCTAGCCTTAAATACAACTGTCTTACCATTATTAAGGCAGTAACCTTCAAATCTAGGAGAATACTTGGTATTAAGATTAACAACAACCATATATGTTTTAGGAATATTAGGATTAACATAATTCATATATCCTAAAAACTCATCTTGCCAACCAAAAATATCTCTAGCCTTATCAACTCTATTAGGAGTGTTGCTCTCTATATCCTTAAGTAAAGCAATACTATCTATCATTGAGTACATCTTCTCGGTTTCTTTACCAGAATACTTCTTAACATACTCAGTCAAACCAAGTTCTTCTGCTTTATCTTTCTTCATTTGTTTTTTGCCATATATTGAGGCAAACGCTTTTTCAATCTTAAGCAACTTGCCAATACGACCGAACTCTGAGAAGAAGTCAAGTTTAGTAAGAATGTCTAACTGTCTACTATTACAGGTTGTTTCATTCTTAATATCAATAAGTAAATCAACAAATGTATCATACTGTCTATCACGCAAAGCATATAACTGTTCAGATACTTCTTCGTTAAGATGTTTAATGCTAGATATACCCTTGTATATAGCATTATCCTCTTTATTAAGCGTATAATCTGCACCAGAATATCTAAACTTTATAGGTAATATTCTTATACCAATCCTAGTTGCATAATCAATAAGGCTATTGGTTTTTTCTATATTATCCTTTTGAACATTAAGACTGACGGTTAAAAATTCAAGCGGATAATAAGTTCTCAGCCAACCACAAGCATAGCCTTCAAGACTATATGGAGAAGAATGGTTGTTACTAAACAAATAATCCGAAGCATCTTCTATAACTTGGATAAACGCAGTAATATCTTCTTCTGACTTGCTCTCAGCAATATCATATTTGTCCTTCATTGTTTTTATATAACCATTTATATAGTGTTTTTTATTGTCATTAAGGTAGCCACCATTAACAATAACTGGGATATACTGTTCAGTACCAGTCTTTTTTGCGAAACCTCTTCTGACAATATCTGCTTCACCCATTGTAAATCCACAATATAAATGTAAGAAGTCTATTATCTGACACTGGAAAACCAAGTAACCAAATGTATTAGAAAGAAAGTCATCTATAGGTTTTGAACCAGTAGTACGAACAACTCCGCTTGCTAAGTCATTTCTATATGACGCACCAGCAGGTCTAATAGCACTATTACCAATAGTAAACAATGTGAGCTTATCCATATTAGGATTGTATTTTTTAAATTGCTCTATTGTTTCATCTGACATAAGTTCTCTTATATAACTCTTTCCACTATTACTCTCCCATTGGAATATCGCAGTAGAATCATCTCTAATACTATCCCATACAGTTTCGTCATAAACATTCATATTGTCTGGAGTAAGTCTATCAATGCCAGCAAGTTTACAAGTTTCATTTATAACAGTGACAGTATCTAGTTTGAGCAAGTCGAGTTTGACATAGTTCTCACTATCTATTTCTTTCATATTAAGCTGACTAATAGGATATTGCGTAGTAGAAGTAGTAAACACTCCTATGTTGTCATCAACAGTTTGTGGAGAACAGACCAAACCACAAGGGTGTGAACCTACTGAAACAACAGTGCCTTTAACAAGGTCTACATATTCAAATAATTCTTTATACTTTTTCCTAATAGTCTCATAAGACTTTTCACCATCAACCGCTTCACATATTTTAGCAACCTCATTTAAAGAAATACCTAATGCTCTGCCGACATCACGGATTGCACCCTTATCTTGAATAGTATTAAATGTTACTATGTCGCAACAATACAATCCGTGTTTATTATATATATAATCCTTGACCTTTGGAATGTCTAGCGGAGAAAAATCAGTATCAATATCAGACAAACTAACTCTTTCAACATTCATAAATCTATCAAAATTAAGATTGTACTTAATGCTATCCATTTCTGTTATGCCTAATAACCAAGCGATAACACTACCATTAACACTTCCTCTACCGTAACCAACTTCGATACCCTCAAACTTACACCAACCAATTATATCTTCCATAAGCAACATAAAGTCTATAGCACCATTATGAATATAGGCTTCAATCTCATATTCTATTCTATCTAAGTATTCTTGATAGTTAGGATATTTGTTTACGCCTCTTGTCATAATTCCAGCATTAATCTTTTCTCTAAACAACTCCAATGGCTTATCCCAAAGGTGTGGATATTTGTATTCTCTATCCACCTCAAACTCTTTAACCATATCAGCTAATTTGTTTGTGTTTTCTATGGCTTCATACACAACATCCATAGACAAACAATTCTGAATTTTGTAGGCTTCTACTAATTCATCATAAGACTTGAATGTTAAATCCCATTCGTCTTCATCATCAAAGTGAATGTTTTTAGCCTTTTGTAAAATACTACGCCCTTTTAGATGTTTCTCATCTAATGCGTGTGTATCTGTGCCTACTATCAATGGAATACCAGTAGACTTATGCAATTCGTATAATACTTTGTTGTACTCTTTTTGCGCATCAACATTATGATGCTGTATCTCCAAAAAACATCTATGCTTATTGTGAGTTAAAAAAGAAATGAATTGCTCTTTAATAACATTGCCACCCTTAGACAATATACCAGCAAGACAGGCAGTAGAAATAGCAATATTATCGCTAGTGTTAATTAACTCGTCAAATGTAATACGAGGCATATAATAGAAATGACCATCCTCTCTATTAAATGATTGAGAAGATAGTTTATTCAACTCTAAGAAACCATCGTAGTTAAGAGCATATAAGCAACAATGGTAGTTATCTCTAACCTTTTCTTCAAGGCTTTCAGTTATATAAACCTCAGAAGCGTGAATATATTTAAGACCATTCTTTTCACATTCCTCTTTCTTGTGTAACCATTGTAGAACCGATCCGTGTTCAGTAAAGGCGATAGCTTTCATATTACATTCTACCGCTTTTTGTATATACTCTTTGTAATCGGTGATACTATCAATGTTAGTAACTCCATTAGACATCTCTGTGTGCAAATGAGTTATAGTATAATTAGACATACCTTCTCCTCCTACTCCTTTGCTTTTCTATAACAATCTTCTATAACCTTTTTTACATAACCATCTCTATAACCATCTTTATAAATACTACGCCAAGACTCATTGTTATATGGCATATCTCTTCGTTCTTTTAACCACTCAGCAATTTGTTTATACTTACGACTAAGATCGTGAGACTTTGCTATCCAATATTCAGCTAATTCCTCAAATTCTTGTATTACTTCATCAATATCCATATTAATCCTCACTCTCTTTATCCTTGTCTGCTCCACAATACTCTCTAAACAACGCTATCATTTCATCTTCCTCTGGGAAGAATATATCTCTTTTCTTCTCAGAATATATCCAACCAAAGAAGTTGGATATTAACTGCCCAAATCTCCAGTCTGGAAAGTAATACTTATGAAGTTTGTAGAACTCTTCATAAAATGCGTTTAATCTTTCTGGGTTTCTCATATTGCTATCTCCTTTCATCATTACTTGTATTAGATAATCGCTTTAATGCTTCTATTCCCATCTTAATAGCCTTGTCATAATCTGAACTATGATTATCTTCCACCATACCTATTAAGTTGTCTAATAAATCAATTGCTTCTTCTATTTCTTCGTTAGTCACATTACCACCGCTATTTGTGTACTCATTAATCTTTGTATTAATCGTTCTTATAGCAAGCTGAATACCATTAGTCACACCCTCTTGATAATCGTCTACATCATAAGGTTCTGTCGCTATGTGATTTAATTCTTCTACCGTATCTTGAATAGCATTAATCGGAATTAAATCATATTCTGTTCGTTCTGACATTTAATCACTCCATTCTGTACTTGTCGATGATCTCGATTACTCTTTCCATACCATATCTAAAATCGTCTTGTGGTAATTCATCTTCGACATATTCAGCATCTACACCAAGATAATCTATTTTGTATTGTTCAAAATCAGCATAAGCACATTCTTTTTCTTCAAGTATCTCAGCTCTTATCTTGCCAAGAATGTCCTCTTGCTCTAGTGCTTTAATAGCCATAACCGCCTTAATTGCTTGTTCTGTGACACGATATTTTTCTTTACCTACAACGATATAAATCTCATTCGTTAGTTCGCTATGTGCTATAAATGGTTCTCTTGTCATTTGACTACCTCACTTTCTGCTATATAAATTACTGTTGACCCATCGTTTAACCAAACAACAATCGCATTTGGAATACCACCTTTAATCTGAGGTATATGCATTTCGACCGCTGGTCTATAATCCAATACTTCTGCTAGAGGAAATTTTTTACGAAATTCATCGTAAATAACATCATATGTTTTCATTCTTCGTCACTCTCTCTATTAAACATTTATACTGCTCTAATGCTTTAATCGCCAACTTTAAACTCTCTATCTGTTCTCCAATGCTACCTTGTTTATAACCTAAATCACACTCGTAGCATCCTTCATAGCTATTGCAACTATCGCATTTTTCACGAAACCCTTTGCTTCTCGTCAAACATTCTAGTTTAGCCGTTAAATGTTTTGTTGCTTCTTCATTAGTCATCTTGTACCTCCTTATAAGGTGCTTCCCACCAATTCTTATCGACAGAAGTGAATACAAAACCACCTAGCGTATAGTTAATAAAATTAGCATCATGGCTAAGTTTTGCTTTAGCATTAGGAAACACTTTTAAAATCATGTCTCCGTTTGTCGCACCTTTAGGTACAACAATTATTCTGTCTAAATCTTCTTGTGATAATATTCCTTGATAGACTAACTTTTTCAATCTTGCTTTTAAACTGTTTGGCATATTAAACCTCCTTTATAACACTATTAATAAACTGGGCTAGGTTCTATATACGTTTTAACCTAGCCCATATATGTAAGAAAAAGGAGAACCTAATTAAGAATGTTTAAGTAGATATTCTCTACTAACATTTTTAAAACTACGCTGACCATCAAGTGACCTATAAACCAATCCTTCACGCTTAACATTTTTATTAAGCTCACTAAAGCCATCAGCTTCAAGCTTCATCTCCTCCATAGTCTTAGGTAGCCTATGTCTGTAATCAATAATAGGTACGCAGTTTAAATGATATTCATTACAGAACATTTCAAGCTCCTCAGTGCTTATCCTCTCATCCTCTATATAAAGATTGAAAGCGTAGAAGTCTTTACCCTTAATCTTATATGGGTTCTTCTGTATCGCCTCACCGATAATCTCACCTTGTAAAACAACTGTCCTAAAATCATTACGGAAAGCATAATCCTTAAGAATATCCTCTATTTTATACTTAAGAGCAATATCCCAGTAAGAGTTAGTCTCTGCACCATTTTTCTGCATATGGTAATCAGCTTGGTCTGGAGATTTCTGTCTTATGTTACGACTACATACACCAAACTCATATCTCTTAGACCTAATGGATTTACGAGTTATATAGTAAGTTGCCGAAGTTCCGTCAAGTTTAGATGTAACAACCCACTCTTCATCGCTCTCAAGTATTTGTGGGATGTTCTCGACTCGAATTTCGTCGGTCTTAATTATGAAACTTGGCATACTCAAAGGTTTATCTTTCTTACTACCGAAGAATACGAACAATAACTTCTTGCCCCATTTCCTCTTCATAAGGTATCTATTAAGTTTACTCTTAAAAAACTTAGGATGTTTACTCTTCATTCTTGAGAACATACTGTTATACTTAGTCTCTTGTTTAGACTTATTATTCTTACGCTGTCTGTCATCCTCAGAGTAATAAGTAATTTTTAATTCTTTAGTAACATCTTCTCCTATTTCCTTATCAGCAATCTCTGGAAACTCACTTAATGGTAAGGCTAACCCTTGACTGAACACATTAAATTTGTTAAGTTTCATAGTCTTAACCTTATATTTCTTCTTCGCCAAAAACTCAAATCTTTCATCATTGCTAGGACAGAGTGAGTCAATCTCAATGTAAACACACTTGTCTCCAACTTCAAACTCGTCTTTCTTAGCTATACACACCCATCCCAAAAGTCCAATCAATACAATGTTGTCAGCTCCTTCAATCGGCTTAATCCACTCGATTTTCTCAATGTGTGCTAATGCTCTGTCAACTTGCTTTTTCTTACCCATAACATATTCTCCTTTCGTAATGTAAATAAAATTATACAAATCTATAATATATGTCGATTTTTATTGACATTATTTAGTTGTTTCTATTCGTTCTTTAGCAATATCAAAATATTCCTTATTTAATTCAACCCCTATAAAATTCCTACCATTATTAACACAGGCAACACCAGTAGTACCACTACCCATAAATGGATCGAATACAATCCAGTCTTCTCGGCTACTATTTCTAATACCTTTCTCTACTAACTCCAAAGGTTTAATAGTAGGGTGTCCGTACAATTTTTTATCTTTATGATTAATAGGTGCAAAATAATAGGTCTTAGCGTCATCATAAGACTGCGGAAATGTCTTACCCTTGCCTTTATAGAAGTATAGGCAATACTCCGTATCACTTAGATACTTATTGCTATAAGTTGGAAGTGCATTACCCTTACTCCATTTAATGATTTCAAACTTGCACTTATGCTTATTAACATAGAAGTTAAAGTAGTCTGGTATCTGCTTTTTATTGCACCAAAGATATATATTTGGTTCTTTAAGTATTCTCAAAAATTCTTCACCAAACTTCTCAATATCATATCCTTCTGTAATATTAGCCTCGTCTAATTCTTTAAGACTCTTATTTAACTTCTTAACCTTGTTTACAGTACCCCCCCATTCGTTGCGGAAATATCGTAGGGTGGATCGGTGTACAATAAATCCACAGTTTTATCAGGCATCTGAGCCATTATTTTAAGGCAATCTTCGTTATATAATTTTATCATTTACGCTTATCCTCCCAATTGTATTTTAAATTTGCACCGCACTTTCTATTATCAATAAGATATAAACGCTCAGTTAATTTATCTGCTTTAATCCTATCTGATTTCTGCATAACCTTACGCTCTTTAGACCATATACATTCAAAGTCATCTGGCATACTACACTCACTAATAATAACTATGTTATTCTTAGAAGCCTCTTTACACCAATCGTAAAACTCTTCGTGATTAAAAGACGAGTTGTTATATCCTTTTTTACTTCTATATGGTGGGTCACAGTAGACAACCGACCCATCTGCAAAATCTAAATTTTTATAATCAGAATTAATAAACACAATGTCTTCAAACAACGGTGCTTGATTACGCAAATTTTTTAATCGTTCTTTATAGATATTTCTTCGCCCAGTTCTATCTCTAGCATACCCACCGTCAAAGTATCTTCCACCATAACTAGCACAATATCCAACTAATGCTACAAGTTCTTCTGCATAGGCTTCCTTATGATCTCTGACTTCTTTGTATAACCAATCTGGACAATCATCAAATGCAATTGGTAAAGTGGGATGATATTTAGCATAGTTGAGAAGTGTGATTAAATTCTTATTAATATCACTCCCACCTCTATAGTTGCACTTAATCTTATCTATTACATTTGCACCACCAACAAAAGGCTCAATATATGATGTTACTTCATTCTTATCAATATATCCTTGAATAATAGGAACTATGTCTTTTGCTATTCTGCTTTTACTACCTTGATATACCATTGTGTTTGTTCTCCTTTATATTATTTGTTCGTTCTAATTAAACCACTCTATAGTAGCCTTTTTATCCTTATTAGACTTACTAAATCTCATCCAAGCATAACAAACTGCTGAACTACTAATACTACTAAAGTCGCCATTTAATCCACATTTAATACGTTTAGTAGATACCCATACCTGTCTGAGATACTTATTGTTATATAATGATATTCGTCTTGATTTACCCTCTAAGAATTGAAGCTTAACGAATACATATACACTCTTATCTTGTGGAATAATATCCAAACCTTTTACAACAAAGTCTTCTGCGTATTTATAAGGTGGATTGGTTACTATATCACAGTTGTATTTTTCATCAGTCTTAAGAAAATCCCAAGTGCCATCAAGCGGATATTCTCTTTGTTCTAAATCTTTACTGATAACATCATATCCATATTCCTTTAAAACCTCTGATAGATGCCCATTACCAGCACAAGGTTCTAATACTGTAGAACTAAACTTTACACCACAATCATCAATTAAAGACTTTAATGCAATCGGATCGGTAGCATAAAAATCATTTTTGGCTCTAACAGTATCACTATGATTATTAGCACCAAGCGTTGAGTAGGTGGACTTGCCATTACCTATCCAATCTTTAGACATTCAATCAACTCCTTATATAATAATTATATCATCCTAGTCAATATTTTATGCGTTCTAAAAATTGGATTCACCCTTGTGTTAAAAATACCACCAATTTACTATTTATGAGTGACTCACAGTTTTCATAAGATTCAATGAATTGTCTTATAAGAAACGCCTCATATTCCTTGCACTCATAATCTGGGTATGCAAACCACATATAATCCCTACAAGGTCTATTAATAGGATAACCAAATTCGTCTTTCTCTTCTACATACCCATGCTTCAATTCGTTATCAAGTTTAAAAGCGAATTCTTGCGGAGTCAGTTTATCATAAAACAAATCGCCATAATATTCGTTATCATTGATATACTTATTAACATCCTCTGTTAGAAAATATCCGCTCTTAACAAAGCCACCTTTAGGTAGTTCATCTACAGGAAGATAAGACATACACTCAGCGTAAAACTCACCATCTGAATCTGAAAATGCTTTCTTTAAATCATCAGATAGCATTTCTGAATCTCTGCTTAAATCATAAAAATTTCTCCAGAGGTCACTAGCAAAACTTCTTGAACGCCAGAACATTGAGTGTATTTCACCTTTATCATCAAATACTCCTAAAGGATGAATCTTGTTATCTGGCGCAATGTAACCTAAATAATAATTATAATACCAACTCATATTAATCTCTCCTTTCGACTCTATGTTTATTATCAGAGTTTCTAAGAACTCTATAACCTTCGGCTTTAATCTCATTTAATCGTTTGCAATATTCAAGAAAATCTTCTCTTATTAATCTATTAAGTTCATTTTCATAATTATTTTTAATATTAAATATGTCACCGAAAGCATAATTCTCTCCAAATATGTCACCAAAAACATCTCCAAAAACATTATTCATTCAGCTACTCCCCCTCAGTTAAATCTTCAATGAATCTCTCAGCTTTACATTTACAATCACCTCGATACTCATCAAAACATCTCTCGCAGATTAAATCTCCTTCTACAATATAAGCATCATCACTATAATCTTCGTTGAAATATATTTCTCCACCACACCAAGTACAACTGACATATTTATCTTCTCTTTCTTTGAACTTGTTGCCAAATATATACCCTGCCATCAAAACATACCTCCAAAACCATCATTATCATTCAAATCAGCATAATATCCTATAACAAAACCTATCATACAACCAAGCAGAAACAGTACAAATGTAACAGAGCTACTTACCATTGCTATTCCACCTTTCTCTAATCCTGTTTGCTAAATCAGATATATCAACTTCAAATGTTTTAAACTTACCGTCAACACCCCTAGAATATTTACGAACGTTAGGCATTAATCTATGTTCTTCGTCACCATATTTATATACGGCTTCTTCATACGGTTGTTCACTACCTTGTTCCCAACATTCTTTGCATATAGGTGTTATCC
>Ga0326512_10004479_pt1 | contig 10153 bp, 18 predicted proteins | sample 1_2617_0518_D_FD_203652 | JGI IMG/M metagenome (GOLD analysis project Ga0326512, IMG submission 203652) | Bovine rumen microbial communities from UC Davis, California, United States - 1_2617_0518 | ecosystem: Host-associated > Mammals > Digestive system > Stomach > Rumen | place: USA...
CTTAAGACCACACTTGCGAATTATATCACAAATGGACTTAATAGAATTGACAAAGATAACTAGCTCTCTTGAATATTTTATAGTGCCGCCTGATAATACTTTGTCTGGATAATTACCAGAACGATAATCATTTACTAGGTTAGACACTTCTCCCACTATACTCTTCACAACCCTCAATTCACTTCTCACGTGTTCAACCTTATCTTCTGGCCAGATTAATTTATACATGGGAAGATCTTTAAATGTATCAAGAAGAATAAGGTATTTTTCTAGCATTGGAGTAGCAGAGAGATAGAGAACATTAGCGCAATTTTTAAGGTCTTCTACAAAATCTAATTCTACTGTTGCTTTAAATGAGGCATCCATGAATATTGATTGGAACTCATCAATAACAATAGCATAGGAAGAGGAGTTATAGTATTCATTTAAAACATCTAGGACATGGTGAAGGGAATCATAAGTAACAATAATTTTGAAGGGATTATTAGCAGGATTACAAGAATTAATATATCTCCTTAAATTATCCTTGATTGTAGATAAGTAATCCTTTTTCTCTTCTTTCTCTAACTTATCTTGGTTTTCTTGGGTTTGGATTTCGTTTATATAGTTGGAAGAAGAAATAGTCTGATCAATATTATCTTTGTCAAAGGGAGTTTTCATTTCCTTTTCTCCGTCATATTCTATATTATTCTCATAGTCATTTCTAAAATAATACACTTCCCTTAAACCATTCTCTTTACCTTCTTCACTATTATGCTGTTCTTCTTTGTTCTCTAATAGCTTTTTACGAGGAGAACATAAAACAGTTGGAATATTGTTATTTAAGCAGTATTCAGTAAACCCGCAACCACAAATAGTTTTATCGAGAATTAAATGACCTAAAGGGTAAATAAATGAAGTCCATTGAGAAATATATTCAATATCTTCAGGAACTTCAATCGGTATAACATTCATCTTTAATTCATTTTCATTAGTTTGCATAATTGTATAGTTTTTAATTGATTTATGTATCACAAGGATACAAATAATTATGTACTTATTTATTTGGGAAGGTGAACGGCATTGGAATGGTTCACCTTCATCTCATTTCATATATAAGTTTTTCAAGGCTTTTAGAGTGTGTTTTCCCAATTTTAACACAAAAAACATAGGAAGTCTTATATGGAGATTTTTCCTATTTTCCTATTTTTATCATTTTATCATAATCAGGGGTCTCTTTCTATGACCTTTAGGTCTCCTCGAACGGTGAAAATTAGTGAACGTAGTGAACGTTAAGATTTTCAAAAAATTTCGTTAGGAACGACGGATGGAGTGAGTAGAAATTTTTAGTGATGAGTGACCTAAATGAAAGAGAGCGGGTTGAATTCGTTAATGGAGTGTAGTGAAGACGAATGCAATGAGGATGAACGAAATGGAATAGAATTCTGGCGCGCAGCGGGAAGGCGCTCTCTTTTTACATACAAACTGGAAATTTAAACGGAACGTTTTGGTATTTAGTTTGATTATTAGAGCTCGGACTTCACTTCGTTCGTCCTCGCAAGTTCACCATTCCAAACCCTATTTTCCATTCCACCGTTTTAAAAGCGTATTAAACCCTTATATATGTAAAGGAGACAGAATATGACATTTATAAATCTGACTCCTCATGACCTAATGTTGAACGATGGGACAATTCTCCCTGCAAGTGGGACTGTTGCTCGAGTGAGCAGTAGTTTTACGGAGTTCGACGGGAACGGCATCTGTCGTCAGGTCTTCGGTGATGTACAGGGACTACCTGACCCAAAGGATGATACAACCTTTGTGGTATCAGCTCTTGTCCTGTCCGCCGTTAAGGACCGTGATGATGTTGTAGCTCCTGCGACCGGACATCCTGCTTGCGTACGTGACGAGAAGGGCTTTATCAAGTCAGTCCCAGGATTCGTTCGCTAAAGGTCTTGAGAGAAACTGAATAAGATCGGAGAATTGTGCTGTGCTTGGCAACAGAAAGACAGCACCACGTAATAAGGAAGGCAAGAAGAGAAAGACTATAAAGAATAAGCATAGTCTTCCTTATTTTTTTCAAATAAAATTGAAAGCCAGGATTTTACTCCCAGCTTTCTTTAGTTTTTTCCTCTTCGTCCATTTTCTTTGGTCTGTCTAGTATTTTTTCGGTCATAGTCTTCGAAAAACTACCACCTACCATAAATACTCCAACTGCCATAAGAAACACTCCCAACTCTCCTAGGTCTGTATTTATTATCCCATCCACACAAACATCATAGACTAGGACAAAACTTATACAAACACCTATTAGAGCTCCTACTATTGCGGAGAGGACTAAAGAAAATGATTTAGAACTATCCCCAGTATTATTCTTTACTAGGGATTTCAAATACTTTAACATATTCAATCCTCCTTTTCTTTAGTTAACCATATATAAGAAATTGAGACCGTCTTAGAAGGGTTTCATAGCCTTATATATGAATTAAAATACAAAAAAAATATGGAAATTGTTAAAATTAAAAAAAATCCGGAAAAGGGAGAAAAGACTGTAGAGGTCGATCTCTTTGGTGCCTACATAGTATCCCTGTTGACAGGGTGGCTAGTATGTGGGATCATAAAGAGCCTTAAAAGCTAACTCCCTGAGAACGGGGCAGGAGAACATTTAGTGTTCTCCTTTTTTATTTCCTTATATATGTTATGTGTGATAGTCCTTTTAATTTATTTGGTATAGAATGTGGTCAAGGCTGGGAAAAATTATATAAGCCAGTGATAGAGAGAATAAACGAAATCAATAAAACCAGAACTCCCGAAGACCAAATTTCCATAGATCAAATTAAGGAGAAATATGGCACCTTACGTATTTATGTTTCTAATGCTCCAGAAGAAATCTATAATATGATTGATGAAGCAGAACGGAGGAGCCAGAATGTTTGTGAGGAGTGTGGATTTGAGCACCAGGAATATGTAAAGACTGGATACGTCGGAAAAACTGGTTGGATTAGAACTTTGTGTAATAAATGTAGAAAGAAATATGAAACTACTTAAAGATTTATGTTTAGCTGTTTCTCCCAGTAATTATGAGGAGAGTGCTATTAAAATTTGGGATGAATATTGTAGTAAGTATATCCCCGGTTCGTCTCATTCCTATTCTGATCACCTAGGCAATTCAGTATGGAGTTTAGGAGATGGACCTAAGAAAATATTACTCTCGGCTCATATCGATACTGTTTATGCTACGGTCACTAAGATTACGGATAAGGGAACTTTAATGTTTTCTCAAGGTGCCGGAATTTGTTTAAAGTCGTTGATCTCTGGTAATGTCTTGGTTTGTACTGATTCTGGTTTTATTCCTGGGGTCATACAAAAAATAGCCTTACATATAGACGATGACAGGAAAAAAGTTGGTGATTTCTTAGACTATAGAGTGAATATTGGTTGTTCTAAGAAAAGTGAAGTTGAGGATTTAGGTATTTATCCCGGCTGTCAAATCATATACCGGCCAGAGATCCATACTAAGTTCGGCCCCTCCAATTTTATATGCGGTACTGGTTTGGATGATAAAGCTGGAATTTGGATTGTGGCTGAAAGTATGAAAAACTTGGCCGGAAAGATACCAGCCGAATATACCGTTTATTTTGGAGCCTGTACCCAAGAAGAGACTGGCTTAAATGGTGCAAAGAGGGTAGCAAAGAATATAAACCCTGACATTAGTATAGATATTGATTGTACTTTTGCTGACACTGAATTAGCCGGGAAGGAGTTTAAAGATCTGGATACTAATTTGGGGGATGGGGCTTTGATTGCTTATGGTCCTGAAAAGAGTAGGAGATTATGTGGGATTATGAAAGATATTGCTGCCAGATGTCAAATTCCATATAAAACCTATGCGACAAGAGCTGGAGGAACTAACACTAAGTCTTTCCAAGATTTTGCTGTAGATTGTGAGTGTGGATTGCTTAGTTATGGATTACTGAGTATGCATAGTAGTAATGAGATTGTAAAGGAAAGTGATCTTAGAAATTGTAGTGATCTCCTTGTAAAACTCATAGAAAATTCGGCCGTCTAGAAAAGCATTGAAACCCTTATATATGTAATGAGAATATCTATTACCTAAAGAGAAATCTAAGATAATGGATATTCTTGTTATTTTTTTTTAATAACCTAAAAAGTAAGCATTATGAATAAATTTAACTTTAATGAAAAAAAAATTTTTAATGAAAAAAGAATAATGAGAGGCAGTACATCTAAGGCTGCCAGAGCTGCCTTCCATGACATGCTGGAAGACACTGACTTTATAACAACAACCTATATCACGGACACATATTCAGTGGTCCATGGCCCGCACCTCTTAAATGAAATAGAGGTGTTTGGGTAGAATAAAGAGGTAGGAGAAAATAAAAAAATCTTCTACCTCTTTTTTATTTGCACCCCAAAGGCACCCAAATCCTTATAAATGTTAAATGAAAGGGATTAAACTTTCAAAATATAGTTTAGAAAGTAATAACATGGCCCGTTCGTCTAGCGGTCTAGGACACCAGATTTTCATTCTGGAGATCACTGATTCGAATTCAGTACGGGCTACAAAAGGTTCACAAGCTAAGATAGGAAAATATCCGTGGAATTCGGAGGCGTTCACGAATAGAATAAGGCCCGCCACTAGTGAACCCAACCGCGGGTATGGCGAAATTGGTAGCACGCGGTAGCCTTAGGAGCTATTTCCGAAAGGAGTGGGAGTTCAAGTCTCCCTACCCGCACTAAGATAGACATTAGTTCTATCTTTTTTATTTTCCTTATATGTGTTATGGGATGTTTTAATACGAAAGGATTTTTTAGTAAAATCGATTTAAGATATAACGATAAGGCTTTTGTCTTGGTCTGTACTCAATATGGAAAGCCAATTGAATTTAAACCTGATAAAGTGTGTAATTTTGTTCCCACCGGTAGCATGTGTCCTATTACTTTTCCTATTTTCGGAGAATACGATGATTATGGACGAATTACAAACATACAAGAAGATTTTAATACTCGGAAACTAGAGAGTATTATAGGTGATTCTACAAAAAAATTTCTTGATCTTCTTTATAGAGTTACCGTATTCCCAGGATGTCTCGACCAGAAAGATATAGATAGATATATTGATTATAAACAAAAACTAGGTATTTATCCAGGCCCATTTCCAGGACACGTACTCAACAACCAGGAATTAGTCTGGACTATGGATCATGAGTTTGTTTATAAGACTCTAGGATCCGTCTATTTTGATTATATACACCAAAACCTAGAGGGCCATAAGTCGCATCCATTTAGAAGTTTCTGTGATTTTAAGAGGGTTTGGGGTGATGATGTATTTGAATATAAAAATGAAATCTGTCAATTCTTAAGCTTTGTTCGGTATTTTGATGTTAATTATCTCAGTTTATCCCAATCTTACAGTACAAGCCAGGATATAGAGTGGAATGAAATTGCTACATACACAAACGCTCTCAATGAATTTGTACAGAAGAAACAAAAAAGAGAAATATGACAATAAACAAAGAAGATTATTCATTAGGAGATTGGGTTAATATTTCTAAGCTTCCTGGATACGCTCAAATTACTAGACTTGAAAAATATGAGGTTTGGACAGATAGACTCAACGAACTAAGCTATAATGACATTGAACCTATCTTACTTACTGAAGAGATTCTAGAAAGGAATGGGTTTTATAAGTGTCAGGAAGGCGAGTCGATGTGGATTTTAGATGGGCATGGTACAATACTTCTCAACCTAGATGGACATTTTTGGGTTAGTTTTACAAGTATGTCCATGAGTATAATATATGTCCATGAATTGCAGCATTTATTACGTAGACTTGGAATCAGAGAATTTAAGGTTGAAGATGATGAAACAGATTAGTGCAGCTTTATTATTAGAGACTCCTGAGGGTTATTTATTCTGTCATCCTACCTCACGAAAATTTGAACTTGGGACTTATGATCTACCCAAAGGAAAAATTGAGGAAGGAGAAAAACCAGATGAAGCTATGAAACGGGAGTTGAAAGAAGAGACTGGCCTAGATTTTGATAATCAGATTTTCCCTTTTGCTACAAAGTACAAAGATTACGGAATTCAGAACTATAATAAACAGAAGAATATTTATCTCTTCTATGCTAAACTTCCTTACTCTATTCCTTTGACTTCCTTAATCTGCACGTCAACTTTTACAGATACATACGGGAAAGAAGTACCAGAACATAACGGATTTATATATTCTAACTCTTTTGATCCTCTCTTCCCAAACCTCAAGAAAATGCTAGAGAACGTAAGATGGTTGAAAGATTAAAAGAGTTTCTAAGATTTCTTATTGAGCTTACAAGTGATGGATTACAGTGGGAGAGAGATCCTAAATTCTATTTAAGTATAGAAGAACCAAGAGAATATAAGCTAGTTGTGGATATAGAGAAAATAGTCCGCATAGTAAAATATGATGATACTGGCGAGGTATCCTTGATTCTATTTCCTGATAATGTAAATGCTTTTGAAATACGACAGGGAAGAAAAAGTTGTTCTGGCTCTCTGGATGAGCTGCTTGATGACCTTTATGCTGAAATTAAATATAGTGAGTTAGGAGCTGAGAGGAAGAAGTGGATACAAAATAATATAGATCGTTTAATAATACAACTAGATGGATAGATTAATAGAATTTCTTAATTTTCTCATTCTAGCTACTGGTGCTGGAAGTATAGACTGGAATAAGGACAAGGAAGAATTAAATACCTTTATACTCATTGATCCAGATAATAATACTACTGCGGTAAAAGTAGTTAATAAGGGAAATATGATCGGAATTAGTATAACCGGCTCTAAAAGTATTATTCAAATAGACACTGATCAATTTCCATCTCTTAAGGATAAACTAGCAGAATTGTATGACGCAATTTCTTTTAATGCTGCATGGAATAGTGATGATAAGAGAGGGCTTATTTCTGATCTGTATGAGAGTATGGACCGTTTAGTATTACGACTTGGATGATAGAAAGATTTAATGAGTTCTTAGATTTCTTGATTTCTACTACTAATTCGTCTGGTATAAAATGGATAGAACAAAAGAAAAGTAAGGAGTTTGTAGTTCTAGATCCAAGTAACCTCAATCACTTTGCCTTACGTTTGAGGGTTTGTGAGGGTGTTTTTTGTATAAACCTTGATATTTATGAGAGTGGTATTAGGATTTTCTGTACGGACTATCATGAGGACTTAAAACCACTTAAGGATAAACTCTGGGATTTACTTTGGACTATAAGAAAAGATAAACAGAAGAAGAGAGTGGTTGGAGCTTTTGTACAGTCTCTAGGTAATGATCTTCTTTGTAATATTCTGGTTTCTCTTATGGTTAATGCAAGAAAACGAAGATTATACCAGAGATTGGATGACTTAATATTACAGCTCGGATAATGTTTGAATATCACGGAAAAATAAAGTCTTGGTTAGTATATAGTTGTCCCTGGCAAGTTATTTTTCTATTTCCGACAAACTCAAGGAAACAAACCATGGCTATTCTTTTTACAAGGAGAGTTAACAGTAGACTCGGAACGAATGTTATAAACAAAACAACTTACATAATACCAGGGAACGTAATAAAAAGTAAAAAACCTACACTAAGATATATAATTCCAGTCTTAGGTAGGATAATAGATAGGCGATACAGCAGAGTAGAAGATTTATCTGTAAAATTTGAACATAGAACTGGCCCTCACGGAATTATAGAGGCCGAGGAAGATGAAATATTAAGGAAAGTTGGATTTTATGAATGACCGGATGAAAAGATATCAAAAGCCTTATATATGTAGAGAAATAAAATAAATGTCTAACTAGAGAAACTTAAACATAAAAGGTTTCTCATAATTTTTTTTTATTATGAACAACAAATTAGAAAAAACAACTAAAATTATTGACTTACTTACTGTAGGCACCGAAAACGGTAAAATAATTTGGACGTTTAATGAAGAATTACAAGGATATCAAGTAAATATAGAAAACGAATTGTATTATGACTTCGTCCTCTGGTATAAAGTTGATCGAGATGCTATGGTGGAGGCACCCCTTAGTGATGGTGGTGTTCTACCTGGTCATTGGAAAACTCTTAACATTCCTAAAGAAGGGGAAGCAACCTTTTACATGAGACAACTTAATGAGAAATATGTAGAGGATGAGAACGGTGTACTTGACGATCTATATGTAGATACAAACCAATATCCTGAACTAAAAGAGAAATTAGCTAAATTAGGCGACACAATCTTAGAAAAGGGGACTAGAGATATTTTAGATTATGCACTAGACGTCCTCCAAAAAATCTAAGTGAGTAAGTAAAAAGGTAGATTGGAATTAAATCCTTTCTACCTTCTTTTTTTTACTCACTCATTAGGTCTATAATTTTCATTTTTCCAAGGCCTTCAAAATCGTAAGTTTCATCCGCTGAGTCAATCATACAACTCCAGCTTCTGTCATCATTTTCAATCTTCAGGGCGTACTTAGTTCCTGCTCTGTGTTGAATCTTAAGTTTGTGGATTCTGATATAAAGAATTGTACCATCTTCATCCAGAACCACAGCAGCACCAACATTTCTAGAGTACCGAAGTTGAATTCCCTGGTCTTTCGAAGAGGACAGTTCTAAGAGGCTTTCAATGGAGAGTGTTTTTCGAGTATCCCAGAGTTCAGCTACCCTAGAATAAAACATACCGTCTTCTATAACCTCAAATCGTTTAGAGATAGGGAGAAAGCGTTTAGCCTCTCCTGTTTCTTCTGGATTTTCATAACTAGCTCCCTCAGGTTGAATACGGATACTCTTAATCTCAGGATCATATTCACCATCGACATTACCTACCTGATAATCACACATATAGGTCATCGTCATAGGTTCGAAGTCATAAATCTTGTCAATTTTAGCTTTCTTCTGATCACTTTCCCATTTACCTTCTGCATTCTTAGTAAATTCGAGAAGAGCAATATCCTGACCTATATATTTCAAGATTTCAGCACCTGGGAGAAGATACTTAATGTTATCGGGATGAAAACTATACCTCTCTTTTAAAATTTCTGTTCTTGTTTTTGCCATAATAAACTTATCTCTCTGATTCAGTTTTCTCTGTGGTGTTTACGGGAAGCAGTTTAAGCCACTCCAGGAATCGTTTCATAAAATCATAAGACCAGATCCCATTGCTTAAACCAGTTAGGAGGACCGTAGTTCCAATCCACATCAGCCAGGACATAAAGGAATTAACGTCAAAACCAGCATAAATTCCAACACCCCAAATCAGACCACATGCCAGAACTCCGCCATTACAAAGGAAAGCAGATACAAAAGAGAGCAGGTGAGATAGCCAACGTTTTCCAGACTTGTTCCACCAGTTCTTAAAAATCTGAGTGAGCACAACACAAAGAGCGCTCAAACCGGCCAAAGAATAAACTGCGCCGGTAATCATGTCAAGTGTAATTACTTCCATAATGTTTTATTTAATTAATATTTAGTTAGTTAAGTAGTGACCAGGAATAAACCCGATCAACTTCAATAGTAAGAATATGAAGCCTCTTGAAGTGCGTTTTATCAATTTTAATACAGAATCCAGTTCAAAATAAAAAAAAGAGGACGTTTATTATCCTCTTTTCTGGTGGCGTTACTTGTTATTAGCCATAACCCAGGCATCCATACCATTCACCAGCGCTCTCTTATTTTTTGGTACTAATTTCCTCCACAGGAAACTATCACCTACTACCTTTTCATGCGCAAGTTCGTATTCGATGACTGCGGCGGCATAAACGTCGCCACCGATCTCTTTTTCTTTGAGTGCCTTCAATTTTTTATAGGCATCCTCTAAGGATTCGATGTGATCAAGGTATTCTTCCCTTGTATCACTTATTGTCTCTACCACTATTTCAATGGCTAATGAGACTAAGAAAATTTTTGTCTCCTTTTTCATTGTGTATATTTTTAATTGTTTTAAATTAAGTTATTGTGTTGAAAATGGGCCTTTATTTTTCCAGCCCATTAATTGTTTTTATTGCTTTTTACCCAGATATTCCCGGATGCTTTCATACATCCGGTTTTCTGTTATCATGGGTCTTCTCAGTGCCCAACCAAAAGCCGCGCACTTAGAGTCTAAAAGGGCCATCTTATAGTCAATAGCTAGAGCTTCTA
>Ga0326512_10004481_pt1 | contig 10152 bp, 12 predicted proteins | sample 1_2617_0518_D_FD_203652 | JGI IMG/M metagenome (GOLD analysis project Ga0326512, IMG submission 203652) | Bovine rumen microbial communities from UC Davis, California, United States - 1_2617_0518 | ecosystem: Host-associated > Mammals > Digestive system > Stomach > Rumen | place: USA...
CGCACTTACGCGGTATGTCCCAGCCCAGCCAGAAGGATATTCCGCGCCGGTCGGATCCGGTACAGTGAAGATTCCGAAGATCTCTCCGTCGTTGCCAGTCACAGGATCAGCGGTGAAGGTTCCGGAGACTTTCGGCTCGTGAGTGATGGATCCGACGGCTGCGAAGCCGTGTCCGTAAAGGTGAATTGTTACCGGTGAAGTTTTAAATTTCATAATTCCGTGTCCTTTCTCTGTGGTGTTTTATTGCTTCGCCGGCTCCGCCTGGTCTCCGGAAAATGAGATCTCAGCGCCGCCGGCGCGTAGCTGCTTTGTGGGTTTTAGGGATACTCCCTAACAAGCGTATAGATGGAAAACGTCCATCTATGCACTGCTTGCCAGTACGATAAGCGGCGCCGCTTATCATTGCTTGCCAGTAGCAAAATTATTCTTTCGGCCTGAAGAAATAACCGGCGCGGCGGAGATCGTCGAGCCAATGATCCGGAGTATGCGCGATCGTGATCGTCTTGTATGTTCCTGTGATGCTCGCTTTGTTGGCTCGCTCGCACTCCTGAGCGAAGACGGAGAGATCATGATAATAGGCCTTCGTTTCGTCGATGATCTCATAGATCGCCTTCAGGTGATCCCAGATCGCCGCCTGTTCCTCTTTCGCGACTTCGGAGCTTTCTTCCTGAAGGAATTTCACAAGATCCGCCCAGTCTCCGGAAGGGATCACAGGAGATCTGAAGCTCGCCGCGTGTTCCTCTTCGGCCTTCCTCTTTCGATCGCGATACATATTCATGAGCGCGAAGGCAGCCTGATACGCTTCCGGATTATTGTTCTCTTCGGCGTCGTTCATGGCTGCGCTCTGAGCGGAGATCAGCTTCACGCACTCTTCGATCGTGGTCTGAAGCTGCGCAGCTCTCTCATTGTGCTTCTCGATCGTGGTCTCAGTCTTCTTCTTCAGGTTTTCAAATTCTTTTCTTTTCATGGTCTGTGTTATCCTTTCTTATAATTCCAGTAAGCGCCGAAGGATCCTCTTTCGGTCTCTGCTGGTTTGTTTTCATAGTTCCACGTTTCGGAGAACGTCGGCGGCTGTGCCGCGCTTACGAGCTCCTTTGATAGCTTCATCATTTCTTCGGAATTGCCGGCAGCCGCCGCAGCGATCAGCCGCTCCGATAGCTCCGTGACTTTGCTCATGATTCTTCTCCTTTCCTAAAGTGATCACGGAAGGCCGCTTCCTGATCCTTCCAGTAGGCCTCTCGCTCCTTCTCTGTCATGGCTGCGAGCATTGCGTCTTGTGCGTCTTCTTCTTCCGGAGTGAGCTCGTGCAGCTCTCCGGTCTCTGGATCTCTCACGACAATTCGATACGCCGGCTTGTATCCATCACAGAGAAGGATCACGTTAAAGATCGGCTTCTTTTCGAGGAGAGCGTCCAGATCGAGCGGATCCATCCAGTCTATGACGTGCCGCTTCTCTTCTCGCTGTGCTTCGATCATGGTCTCGAGGAGATCGTCCTCTGAGACGCAGTGAGTCACTCCGGAAGCGTCTCTGTAATGGATCCAGAGGCTCTCAGGGAGCTTCTCGAGTAGCCGCCTGATCCTCGTTCGGTACTGTTCAAACATTATCCCTTCATCCTTTCTTCGAGCTCTTCCAGCTTGCCTCTGAGATCGTCCATCTCGGAGACTTTCAGGCCGTAGTCGAGGAGTGCTCTCGCGGCTGCGACTCTTGCCGTCGCTCCTGTGTCCTCGCTGGTCGCTGTGGTGTGCAGTACGTCCACAGCCTCGCTCATATACTTTTTGAGCTTCGCAGAGGCGCTCTGCGTGATCTTCTGAAGCTCTTCTTCATACTGTCTCCGGAAGTCCGGATCTGCTAAGTAGGTGCTAAGTGTTCGGCAGCTGATCCCAGCTTTAGCCGCTGCTTCCTTCTGTGTCGCGGTGGTCAGGAGCGCCGCCAGCGCTTCCGCCTTCTTCGTCGTTCTCATGTATCGCCTTTCTCTCCCAGTAGGCCTCTGTATATCGTTTCCGCCTCTCTCGGAGCTCTTTCTCGTGCTTCGCAGCATATCGCCGGTTATACTCTCTGAGCTTCTCCGGATGCTCCTTCCGGTATTTCCGCTGATAGTCGTTCAGCGCTTCGCGATGCTCCTCGCGGTATCTCTTCATGTAGAGAGCGCGAGACTTCCGCGCCTTCTCCGATACTGTGCTGCTGAAATATTTGTTCATGATAAACACTTTCTGTGTCCCTTGTGTTCTATGTGTGCTATGTGTCCTCTCTGTCTATTATATCATTTGTTTCTTTCATGTTCAATGTGTCCAGTGTGTCTCATGTGCTAACTTAAAATTATAAGAATAATTTAAGGTTGAGCAGATCAGGCCGGCGGAGCTCCGGATCGACTCCTTCAGGAGCTCTTCTCCTGAGGCCGCTCAGCTCCGCTCAGGACGCCGCGCCGGTCTTTCCCTGATAAAGTAACCACAGGAGAGAAGAAGGCCGCCTGAGGCGCTCCCAGAAGGCCTCTGAGACGCGATTTCAGGATCTCCGGAGTAGAATTCTCCGTCTTCGGATCTCGTTATCGCCTCTGAGAGCATAAAAAGAAGACGGAGAGCTCTTGATCAGCTCTTCCGCCTTCTGTCTCGTCCGGATCCGCCGGTTAAAACTCGTCCAGATCCTCGTCACTCTCCGTAAATGGATTGAAGTCGCGCTCCGGAGTGTCAAGCTCCGGATAATAGCGCTTGCCTCTGTTATATGTGCTGTCCGGATACTCTCTGAAGAGATCCGCAGCCATATAGTATTTGAAAAACGCAGTATAAAACTGTTTTCCGTTTCTGCTCTTGATACTTACGAATTCGACTTCCTTCGGATTCTTGTCCTTCTCTTCATTCAGGAGCGCGATCTTCTTCGCCCTGGTCTCTTCCTTCTTTCCGCCTCTCGATCCTGTGGTCGTGAAGATCTCCGGATCTTCCAGAACGGAGAGCTGAAGTCCCCACAGATAATCCGCGCAGTATTCGATCATTCCGGACTCTTTGAAACTGCTCTCTGATACCGGATCGAAGTAGCTTCCTCGGTTAAAGTTACTGATACAAACGATCAGGAGCTCGTTCTCTTGCTGAAACATCTTCAGAGACTTAACGACGTGATCGACAATTTCTTTGTCGCTCTTGCCTCTGAGATCCTCAGGCGGCGCGATCAGCTGCAAATAGTCGATGAAGAGAACAGGCCGCTTTTCGCCGTGATCCTTCATGAATTGGATCACATACTCGCGGATCTGCTCGACCGTAGTATTAAAATCACAGTTCACGATATAGAGCTCCTTTGATCGCTCAGCATAAAGCGCTTTCGCCTTATCCAGCGCGGCGGAAGCCGCTCCGTTCTTTACGTCAATATTTGTGAAGTGAGTCATTGGATCCACTTCATACAGAGTCCGAGTGAGTCCCTTCGTTACGAGCTCGATCGGCTGCTGTTCCATTGCAAAATATAGGACTGTTTCGCCTCTCCGGATCAGCTGATCCGCGAGCTGCATACTGAATGAAGTCTTCCCCAGAGAAGAGACGCCGCCCAGCACAGCGAGGCCGGGATATAATGTCAGATACTGGTCGATCTGAACGAAGCCGGTCTTCCGGTCTTTGTACTGCTTAAAATATTCTATGTCCTTCTCGAAGATCTTATCTGTCAGATAGTCCGCGACGTTATGAGGAATGAAGCGTCCGAGATCCGGAGCGGCTTCCTTCTCGAGATCCTTCATCCCCTGAAGAAGAATGTCCGTGAGCTTCTTCGGATCCTTCCTGAGGACGTCGTTTGAGTCTTTGAATCCTTCAGGCGGATAGATCACAGCGGATCTGATCTTCTTCTTACTGAAGAGCGCTGTTAGATCCTGAGCGATCTTCGCGCCGGCATCGTCTCGATCTGCAACTATCACAGCGCTGCTGATCCTGAATCCGTTATCTATAAGCCTCTCGATCTTTTTAGGATAATGAGAAGCGATCACATTCTCCGCGCCGGCCTGAATCATACTGAGAGCGTCAAGCTGTCCCTCGGTGACAAAATACTTTCCGGAGTCGGATCCTCTGAAGATGAAAGTCGGCGCTTCGCCGCTCTGGTTCTGATATTTTGCGACGTCTCCTTCCGGAGCGAGCAGCCTTTCTGTGTAATAGTCTGTATCAGGGTAAGGAATAACGAGAGCCTCGAAGCTCTTCCCAGCTTTCCAGACGTATCTCTCCGGATTATATCCGAGATTGAATTTCTTTATTATTTCATCTGAGAAGCCTCTCTTCTTCAGATAGGCTTCCGCCGGTGATCCAGTGAGTTTAGAAGCGTATTCTTTAATACGACCGATCTTCTCCGGATCGAGCGGCTTCTCTTTTTGCTGCTCTTTAGGTTCAGGTGTGAAGTCCTGTCGTGCTCGATCCGCTGCTGTTACTCCCAGCTCTTCGGATAGTCCTTCAGTGATCTTTTGAAAGTCCGCCTTTGTGTCAAGTCCGTTTATACCGGCGTACAGATCAAATATATCTCCGCCTCTCTGGCAAGCGTGACAATACCACTTATCTCCTGTTAGATGAAAAGCGCCGTCGCTGTTCAGTCTTCCGCTGGATCCACTTCCGCAGAGCGGACAAACGTACATATCACGCCCAGCTTTTCGAGAAGGCGTGGTCACTATTGAAACATACTCCGAGAGACGCGGCCTCAGTTCTTCTTTTAATTCTTTCATGTTCTGTCCTTTCTTCCGGAAGGCCGCCGGCGGATCTGGATCCAGCTCGCAGAGATTGAATAGATCCGGTTTTTCTGCTATGCTGAAGCCGCAGTGATCCGCCTTTCCGGTGGTTCATTGTGGTTTGTGTTGGGCGGCTGCTTTCGCTTTTGGTCGAGTCGGAGCAGCTGCCTTTTTTTAACCTTAAATTATGCGGATAATCTCAGGTTGAACAGTGAGAAGAGAGGTGGCGGCCTTCCGCCTGGTCTTCCTGATCCTTATCATACACGGCGGACGCCGGCACTCTCAAGCCGGCGCTCCGCTGCTATAATATATATAAAATCTATATTATCTAAGCGATTTTTCGCGTAGTCTGAAAAGCCTTGTATTTACTGGGTTTTTCGGCATTTTTTGAGACTTTGAGCGTATACAAATATCCTATGCTCCGTATACAAAAGTCCTATGCTCCGTATACAAATATCCTATGCTCCGTATACAAATATCCTATGCTCTCTCAGCGCTCTTCTCTTCCTGTGATTGCGTCTCTATCATAGCCGGCGCTTTCAGGATCTCGACGCCATCTCTCGCGGTCTTGGATCTTCCATATTCTTTGAAGTCGTAGAAGCGGCCTTTCTTTTTCAGATCCTGAAGGATCTTTCCGACGGTTTCTCTGACTCGCTTCTTCTCGACTCGTGCCGTCTTCGAGGCCTCGTCGATCTTCGCGATTTTGTACAGTTGCGAATATGAGATCCGGTTCCCTTTCGCCTTCCCTGAAGTGATCCTGTGAAGGTTGGTCAGAATGACGTCTCTCAGGACGATATTTTTTTCAGTCATTGAGAGATCCTCGATCCGGAGATCTTCAGAGTTTACGCTCTGGATCTGTCCGGAGATCTGCGCGTGAACGTAAAGGATCGGAAGGATCACGCTTCCTTTTTTGGTGAATACCGGCTCCCAGCCTTGCGCTTTTTTGCCGTTCACGGATACCATTTTCGCGCCGGTCAGCATAAGAATATTCTGATCGAGCGATCCGAGCTTCGCGTCCTTCCTATAGTGCTGAGCTTCCTCGGTGGCGTCGATCGTCATTTTCGTGAGTCTCATTCTCTCGATTGCGTCCGTGACGATCTTCTCCTGATGCTTCGTTACTTTTGTGCTCTCCGGAAGGCCAGCCATCCAGCGCCATACCATAGCCGGCGTTATTACCATGTTTCCAGCTTCCAGAAGGCCGGCAACGGCGGAGACGATACTCAGGTCGATAGGCTGAAGAGTGATCTTCCCTTCTCCTGTGTATTCCGCTGTTACCGGAGTGATCAGATGCTTCACGCCTCTTCCTCGCGGTATATCCTGAGGCGTGGAGAAGGTGAAACGCCTCGTCTCCTTCTGTGGTAACGATCGGAAGTCCTGAGCGAGCGCGGTCGTTATCAGTGGATAGTTCTCCGGTCTGGTCGCTCTCTCGACCGGAAGGATCTCCGCGATCTGTTTCCAGTACGAGGAAACTTGATCGGCTGGATCGCTTGCCGCGCCTCGGATGAAGTCCCTTCCGTTCTTCGATGCTGTTACCATTACGAGAAGATCCGCGATCCTGATCGGCTGTTGCTCGTAAGTGATCACTCCGAGATCTTCTGAGGGTACTCGCTGGACGCCTTCCGGATCTTTCGTGATCACAAACTGAGGAACGTCTTTCGTCTCGGCGGTTACAGTCGGCCTGAATTCGTCGAGCGCGAGAAGAGCGCTTGCCTGATCCTCTGAGAGCTGGTCGATATAATCGAGGATCGCTGTCCGGACTTCCGGAGACGCCTTCAGCTCCTCTTCCCATGAGGAGCTGAGGACGTTTTCCTTCAGTCTTTCTTTGTATGATACTTCACTCATTCGGTTTCCCTTTCGTGCGGATGCTCGGACTTGTACGCCTCGAGGACGTTATTCACGAGCTGAGTTATACTGATCCGCTGTCTCCATGCTTCCTCAGAGAGATACTCCTTCAGGTCTCCGGAGAGCTTCAGATTCAGTCTATAAATGTCTTTTGTGTTCTTTGTGTCTCGTGTGTCTTTTGTGTCTTTAGTGTCCGAGGATACTCTCTGTATTCCGAGAAGGTTCCCTGTAAAATTATTGTTTTTCGGCATTGCCTGAGGCTCCTTTCATTTCCGCTTCCAGTTCGTCGAGTTTCCGGAGAGCGTCTTCCATCATGAAGCAGCCGATCAAAAATCCGGTCACGAGGAGATCTCCGCCGCTCTTTTCTTTGCAGCCGAGCTCTTTTCGGAGTGCTGTTCTGTATGGCTCGAGGCACAGTTTCCGGCTCTGTGCGCGGTATATCCCCTCATGGAACATATCACAATAAATGCGCTCGATCTCGTGCTCCGGATCCTCGAGAGGCTGCGGATCGAGTGCGAGAGCGTCGAAAAAGCTGCTCGTGCTCTCCTGTGATTTCCTTCCCATGAGGAAGCCGATCACTGTCCAGAAGTCCGGAGAATAGCCGCCGTTTCTTCCAGTGCCGCCGCCGATATGCTCCTTTAAGATCTCGAAGTCCTCGGAGCCGAGGATCTCTCCGGAATAGACGGCCTCTCTTGCTGCTTCGTACTCGTTGACGATCTGGGAATTGTTCTGTTTCATGGTGATTCTCCTTTCAGTGTGTTCTTTGTGGTTTGTGTGTTCAGTGTGTCTCTTGTGCGAGATATTCCTCTATTACTGCGAGATAGTCCTTCGCGGTCGTGCTGCGAGGATCATACTCGAAGAGGCCTTCTGTCAGTGCCTGAGCCTTCTCGACGGCTGCGGAGCTCCGGATCTCTGTTTTATAGACGTACAGTCCCAGATCGGCGGCTCGCTGGTCGAGTGCAGCGCGGTATTGCTGCGCGAGCGTCTTTCTGTTGTTGTACTTCGTGAAGAGAAGGCCGGCGATCTTCGGATCGTAAGCGGTCGAGCTCCGGATCTGATCGAGATAATAGAGCAGCTGCTCGAGGCCTTGCATACTGAAGAAGGCCGCCTCGATCGGAATAATGAGATCCGTACTCGCTGCGATCGCTGTCAGCGTCACAGCACAGATAGAAGGCGGAGTGTCGACGATAATATGATCGTAGACTTTCAGAAGAGGCCTGGTCGCGGCTTCCAGCGCGTCGAGCTTACCGGCGAATTCTCCGTCGGCTCCGATCAGAGCGTCCGAGGCCGCGAGAATATCTCCTCTCTGTGTGTGCTGGATCAGCTCCGCAGCCTTCGCGCCTTTCATGGCCTCATAGACTCCGCCGAGCTCCGGATCTGCTCTCATGCTGCGAGTGCTGTTCTGTTGCTGGTCGCAGTCGATCAGGAGCACAGAGCAGCCGCGACGCCTCAGGCCTTCCGCGAGTGCGAGTGCCGTCGTGGTCTTTCCGACGCCGCCTTTCTGTGTGACTATGGTCGTGATTCTGGTCATGATTTGATCTCCTTTTTCAACCTGAAATTATTACTCTAATTTTAGGTTGACTCGACAAAAGAGGTCAGGTTCTCTCTTGTGATTACATACGACCGTCCGACTTTCTTCGCCTTCAGGGATCCTTCCGAGATTCTCCGATAGATCGTCTTCTTCGAGACTCCGAGAAGCGTCGCGGCCTCTTCGATCGAATAGAACGGCGCCTGAAGTGTCATGATGTAATCTTCTCTTGTTTTCGGTTCGCTCATTTAAGCTCCTTTCTGATGTGTGCTTATATTAAGGCCGTGTCAGGAGACACAGGCCGCCTTCACAGTGAAAACTCTCTCCTGAGCCGCCTTCAGGAGCTCGATCTGATCTTCTTCGGAGAGCCGGTCGAAGATCGCGAGGAGCTGCTCCCTTCTGTGGCTGCTCTTCTTGCCGGTGATCAGATCCTCGACGATCTGAGAGTCGCGGTTCTTCTTCTGCGCTCTCGCTTGGACGTAGCGGCTTGTCATGCTTGGATCCGTGTGTCCGAGGAGAAGCTGTCCTCTATGTATGTCTCCGGTCGCTTCGGTTATGATCGTGCCGGCGGAAGCTCTGAGGCTGTGCGCTGTCAGTCTGTGATCGTCATAGCCGGCGTTTTTCAGAATATCTTTGATGATCTGGGAGATCGACGGCTCCGAGATCCGCTTCCCTTTGTTGTTGTTGCTGGTGCTCGTGAAGAGCGGATCTCCCTTCTTCGCTCCGGATCTGTATCGAGTCAGGTACTCGCTGAGAGCAGCCGCCGCGCCTTCTGGGAGTGAGATCCTCGCGTCTTTCTCCTCGTGGCCTTTCCGCTGGATCATGAGGAAGGCGGCTCCGTCGACGATCTGAAGGTCTCCTATATCGGCTCGCTGCATTTCAATGATTCGGCAGCCGTTCGCTGATAGGATCCTCATGATCGCATAATTGCGGCAGCCGGTCTCTGTGCTCCGGTCGATCGTCTCCCAGATCCGGAAGATCTGATCTGTCTCGAAGGCGTCATGATGACCGACGGCGCGGAGCTTCACTCCTTTTATATTATCCGCGACGTTCGGATATAAGCCTTCAGAGGCCGTCCATTTGAAGAAATGCTTCACAGCTCGGAGATATTGCGATCTCGTGCCGGCGGAGAGCTTCGCGCCGGTTTTCTCGCTCGTGCAGTCGTTCAGATACTCTTTGTAGGTCTTCACGTCTTCTCTCTGTGGCTGCCTGATCCCTTCTTCCGCGAGCCAGCGCATGAAGTGACGGATACAGACTGTATAGCCTTTCAGAGTTACTTCCTTCACGTCTGTATAGTCCATGAAGCGCTGAAAAAGATCGTTGCTGAAGCTGATCTCCGCGAGCTCTGTTCTCTGTGTTTGTATCTCGTTCATGTGCTCATACTCCTTTCAGTCCTTTAAGAATAGCGCGGTTTACTCTATTTGTCAATTACTGTCCACTATTGAGCACTAAAGACACACAAAAACAGAGGCTGAAAGTTTAGAAAACTTTAGTAATCCGCAGATCTCACAGAAAAAACGCCTCGGAGAAGGCCGCTCAGCCGCGCTCTGGCGCGTTTCGTGGCTCGTGCGAGGAAGTGTCCGCCTGATTCATGGAGCGCCTTCTCGCGCCTTCCTGAGGCCTTCTCGACGGCATAAAAAAAGACGAGTGATCAGCTCGCCTTTTCGGATACTGGTGATGATGTGAGAAGTCTTCTCCTTTCTTTTTCAACGATCGTTATCTGTGTCTTCTATCGAGATCTCCGGTCTCGGAGTTTCTCTCTTTATGGCTTCTTCGGCTGCGGCTGGATCCTTGAAGAGGTCGAGGTGTCCGTGTTTCACGAGATCGGCGGCGTCGATAATCACGACTTCTCCCCAGCAATTATTCCAGCCGTCTTTCTTTTTGCCTTTAACGCTTTCAGGATAAAAGAACGCGAGCTCTCTTTCCGTCGGCTTCAGAGTTTTATTCTTGAAGTGTCCAGTCGCTTCTGGTTCTTCTGTGAGCTCGCCGTCAATCAATACGGAATTTCCATAAAGCGGAATTGTTATCTTGTCGGTTTTCATTAAAATCATAGGATCAGATCTCCTCGAAAACGTCCGCTCCGGAGACGCGAAGGCGCTCC
>Ga0326512_10004482_pt1 | contig 10149 bp, 12 predicted proteins | sample 1_2617_0518_D_FD_203652 | JGI IMG/M metagenome (GOLD analysis project Ga0326512, IMG submission 203652) | Bovine rumen microbial communities from UC Davis, California, United States - 1_2617_0518 | ecosystem: Host-associated > Mammals > Digestive system > Stomach > Rumen | place: USA...
TGTATTTTTGCCATGTCATATCAGAGTTTTGCTTGTTTATTTTTGCAACACTAAGATAAGTGAATTCTTCGACATGGCAAAATCCTGGGCAACTTTTTGTTGCTCAGGTACTTAAAAAGTTATATTTATAATACTGTTGCGGAATTAAGGTAGAGTACTTCACAAGAAAATCAAGAATCAGACCGTCAAGTGTATTATAGCGAAACGGTTTGATGAAAATCCAGATGACGCTGAACTCTTCAAGAAGATGGTAGAAGAATATAACTCTACCCTTCTGCCAGATAGTGTTGACGAGAACGAAAACGAAGAAGAAACAATAGAGTAATGAAGTATGTACGGCATCATTGACTGTGATAATTGCTACGTTTCATGTGAGCGTGTCTTTCGGCCAGACCTGGAGGGCAAGCCTGTTGTTGTATTGTCGAACAACGACGGATGTGTAGTGGCTCGCAGTAATGAAGCCAAGAAGATGGGAATAAAGGCCGGGACACCATACTTCCAGTTAGCCCAGCAGTTCCCAAACCAGAAGATAGCTGTATTCTCTTCCAACTATGAGCTATATGGAGAATTGACAGGGCGCATAGTTAGCCTTATCAGCCAAGAAGTTCCTGCATACTTCCGCTACAGTATTGATGAATGCTTTATCTACCTCGACGGCATGGAGCATCTGGACTTGAAAAAATGGGGCGAGGACTTACATAAGAAGATTAAGCAGTATGTGGGTATGCCTGTCAGTATTGGTCTGGCTCCAAACAAGACTCTCGCTAAGATGGCCTCACACTTTGCAAAGAAGTACCAGGGCTACCGTCACTGCTGCATGATTGACTCCGATGAGAAGCGCATCAAGGCTCTTAAACTGTACCCCATCGATGAGGTTTGGGGCATCGGGAGAAGATATGCAGCCAAACTTGAAGCCTTGGGTGTAAAGACGGCTTATGACTTTGCCGCACACAATGGCGATTGGGTTAAGCTGACCTTCAATAACATTGTCATTCAAAGGACGTGGCGAGAGTTGAACGGTGAGGACTGCGTACCGAATGAGGAAATGGCGAAGAAGAAAAGCATCTGTACCAGTAGGAGCTTTAACGGCATGATTAGCGACTACGATACGTTGCGTACTCATGTCTCAAATTATGCTGCAAGGTGTGCGGAGAAACTGAGGCAGCAGAAAACAGTAGCCTCCATTGTCGGTGTTTTCGTTAATACCAATGCCTTCAGAGAGGACTTAGCACAGTATTGGAACTTTCAGGAGCAACGATTGATAACGCCTTCCAGTTCTTCAATAACCATCATTGAAACAGCCAATGAGGTGCTAAAGAAGATATACCGCCAGGGCTACCAGTACAAAAAGGCTGGTGTGATAGTGATGGGTATAGGGGCAGATTCTCCTATTCAGCAAGACCTATTTGACATCAACGCTGAACAGTTCCAGAAGATGAAGCGGCTTGATGAAGTAATAGATAGAATTAACAGGATGCAGGGAAGCGAGACTATAGTGCTTGGTTCTCAGCAGTACACTAGAAAAGACGGCAAGGGCAAGGCAGATGTCTTCGCCAATGCCATTAAACATGACTATAGAAGCCCCAACCCAACAACGAGGTGGAGCGACGTGATAAAACTAAAATAAAGGATATAAAATGGCATACTATAAAGAAAAGAAACGTAATACCCCAATTGCCACGCTGATTAAAAACTATATCAACAAGAAGAGTGGCAAGGTGGCTGATTCCCGTAGTGAGATACAGACACGTTTCGATTATTTGGACTGGAAGGATCAAAAGAAGATAATATCCGCTTTCCTTGAATCTGGAAAGACAGACAGGCAATGGGCATATTCAAAGGTGCTTGATTATTGGGACAAATCTTTTGAGCCAAAGGTTAAGGAACTATGGGAACAGTTGCATGAAGACAAGTGTTCCTGGATTGTCATTCGTCATTTCCCATTAAAATACCTATCCCAAAACCTTGATATGTTTACAGAGGATAGGGATTACTTTTTTATTTGTCTAAGGCTGGCTGAGAGCAAGGATTTCGTGATAGATAAGGATAGGCTCTCAATTACAGACTACCTTGCTGTCCTCTATCATACAGGCAGGACTATTACTGATGAAGAAGCAAAAGACATTCCTTATAGGGTGGTTCATAGGCTATGCGTCAAAGGATTCCCGATGTTTGGCGAGTTAGACCGCTATGCAGATACAAGCAGAGGCACAATCATCAGTCCTATCAATTTTCAGGAAGTTAGTCTCGCTCTCTACTACTTGAAAAAGCTCAACTGTACTCATGTAGTTTGGCTGTTTGAGGAATGGAATACGGAAGTCCAGAAAGCCATCTTTGACAGTCCTGAGTTTAGGGCTATCTCTAATGCGGACTTGGACGATTATGATTATAGGGATGGAAGGATAAAAATAGCGAGGAAATACGCTTACTTGGCTCTTGATGACAAATATAAGAAACCTTCAGATCCGGATATTGAAGAGGTTATGCAACCAAAAGAATGGTTCATCGAGACTCCCAAGGCCGAAAAGCAGACAAAGATACCTGAATCAAGAAAACCAGAACCTGTAGACCCTGCCGTGCTAAAAGAAATGATAGCCCAAAACCCAGCTCTAGAAAAGTTGGTTGGGGATCTTGCCCTCGACATCAATGCTGAAAGTGACTTACCTTTCTAACCGTTGTAATTATGAAGATTCTGACGTATAACATACACCTGTCTACCCAAGAAAAGGTAGATATAGTTCTTGGGAATGGGGCTGATGTCTATATCCTACCAGAATTGGCTTGTCCTTCACGAGTCATGCTTCCAGATGGTTATAAAATAGAATGGACTGGCGACATAGACCATAAAGGTTTAGGCATTATATGGAAATCAAGCCTAAAGGCGGTAGTTCCTACCTGGTATAATCCAAAGCATCAATACTTCCTGCCAGTAATCATAGAAGGCAAACTAATAGTTGCAGCATGGCCAACAACAACAGAAGAGAACAAACCGAAGAAGTACCCCCAGATAGCAATGGAAGCTTTTCGGGAATATGCTTGTCATTTTCAAGAGTACCCAACCATTATCACTGGTGACATGAATTGCTATAAAGGGCAGTCAGGAGAAACCAAGCAATATAGCATACAAACCATCCTGTCTTTCCTTGGAGGAATGGGATTAGTAAGTGCCTACCATGACAGAACTGGCGAGGCATTAGGTTGTGAGACTAAGGCTACCTATTATCATCAATTCAAAGAAAACTTGCCTTTTTTTCTTGATTATTCTTTTTCCAACATCCCTATCATATCTTATGAACTTGGGGAATGGGACAGAATGTTAAGTGACCATGTTCCACAATTTATCGAAATATAAAGTGACAAAGATATGAAGAAAATACTCACTTGCTTACTGGCTACACTTGGGTTGACAACAGCCTGTGGTCAACAGAACTTCGAGAATACCGACGTTCAAGGTTTTACAGAACTGATAGCGGATTCAAACGTCGTTGTGCTTGATGTCCGTACTGCTGCTGAATTTGCTGAAGGACATATCAAGGGGGCTATCCTGATCGACCAGGGACAAAGTGATTTTGTGGAGAAAGTAAAAGACGCGCTCCCCATCGAAAAAAAGATTGCCGTATATTGTAGAAGTGGCCGTCGTTCCGCTAATGCTGCTGGGAAACTGGCTGATGTAGGATATAAGTGTATAAATCTCAAAGGTGGCATTATTGCTTGGAAAGAAGCGGATATGCCAGTGACAAAGGAATGACAACGAAACAGATAACAGCAGCCAACGTCAATGAGCAGATAAAGCAGCTCTATCAGACGGCATTTCCAAAGGACGAACAAATCCCCTGGGAGGACTTGGTGCGCTTGATTGGAGATATGCACCTAGACTTCACAGCATACTACGAGGGAGAGAACTTCATTGGCTTTACCATCGTCTTTCCACATGAGCCGTTCAACTGGTACTGGTATTTTGCTGTGTTACCAGAACTACGAGGCCAGGGTAAGGGTCAGGAGATACTAACCACTCTCATTGAGAAATACAGGGGAAAGATTCTTGTTCTTGACATGGAATCACCTAAACAGGAAAGCGACAACATAACTCAAAGGAAGCTTAGGTATGAGTTCTACCTTCGTAATGGATTCCGGGACACAAATCTTTATCGGAAGTACGATGTGACAGAAATGACCATAATGATAATAGGCGAAGGTACATTCACGATGAAGGATTGGGATGACATTACCAATGAGTTGAGAAAGTTCTGGAGGTGGGATTGAGTATGATATGGTAGAGATACAAGAAGCAACAAAGAACCAGGCAGCAGAGATAGCAAGCCTGATAATGATGGCAATGACAGACGATTGCTGTCTGTACTTCTGTGGTGATGGCTATGGACTGGAGGACTTCCGTCAGATGATGACGATGCTTGTTGAACGAGAGGATTCACAGTACAGCTACAAGAATACTCTGGTTGCTATGGTTAATCATCAAGTGGTTGGTATCTCTGTTAGCTATAATGGTGGCCATCTGCATGAACTGCGCCGGGCTTTCATCGAGGCTGCAAAGAAACATATTGGCAAGGATCACTCAGGAATGGATGATGAGACACAGGCAGGAGAACTATATTTGGATTCATTGGCTGTTTTGCCAGAGTATCGCTATCGGGGTATTGCTAAACTACTGATTAGAGCAACAAAAGAAAGAGCTAACAGCATGGGACTTCCCTGTGTTGGTCTGTTAGTGGATAAAGCGAACACATCAGGAGATACTTTGTATTCTTCCGTAGGGTTCCGATATGTGAATGACAACCAATGGGGAGGTCATCCAATGAAACATTTGATATTATAGACTATGGTACAGCAGATAGAAATAACACTAAAGCCCAAGTCAAGAGGCTTTCACTTGGTGACGAGTGAGATACTTAGCCAGTTGCCGAAACTACCTAAGACTGGTATCATCAATATCTTCACGAAGCATACGAGTTGTGGACTGAGCATCAATGAGAACTGTGATCCAGACGTGAGGGTTGACATGGAAACCATCTTCAACCGCTTAGTTCCAGACAATCAGCCCTACTACGAGCATACCTTGGAGGGTTCTGATGATATGCCAGCTCATGCGAAGTCTACTCTTAGCGGTGTCAGCATAACCATTCCCATCACCAACGGACACCTAAATATGGGAACCTGGCAAGGAATCTACTTTTGTGAGTTCCGTAATTATGGTGGGGCAAGGAAACTGGTAGTAACGATAATAGGAGAATAGAGATAATGGCATACATGGGAAGATTTACACAGTCAGAAGAAGGACGGCGTGACGAGCTTATCCGTATCATCGAGCATTCAGTAGAGAAGTTGACTTTGGCTGAACTCGAAGCTCTGTACTATGACATGACCACAAAGAATTTCATCAATGACTAAGGAAAACTATACAGTAGAGGACAGGAGAAAGTACCTTACGCTTCAATGTCGGTACTATAATGGCGAGGAAGAAGATCCATTTGCCAAGGAACTGTTTGCCCATGAAGTAGACAAATCCCATCTTCCACCTCCAGAGTGCATGAAGTATGAATATAAGCTTCCACCTGAACAAGTTGCATACCTCCAGAATGCTTCAACAGCCTGGGGATATGAAAAATGGTGGGTAGAAGCGAATTTGGGTGCTGCTCATTTCAAAGGCGATATAGAAGAATATCATGCCTATGGCTGCAAGGGCTTTGAAGAGAATGACGGTACGCCTTTGACAATGAAGGCAATGTTCTGGAACCGCTATTATCATTGGGGCGGTATGCTTGATCCTCAGTCCACCAACTTCAAGGAATGGTATAAGACCTATTATCAGAGACGAGAGACCAACTTGCAGCGTAGGACTAAGCAGCGTATGGTTGAGTTGACAGCCAAATGTAGGTTCTATAAGGGTGAGAAAGAGAATCCCCTGGCCAATACAGAAGATGAATTGATGTGGTATTATGAAAGTGTTTGGGTCGAGCGTTTGGCACAGTCATATACAAATGCAGATAGCTGGAACCGTGAGCTTAAACTTGAACATCTTGACCATCTGCCGAAGAAATACGGAGTACCATCATCCTTGGTCGGGCTGCTATTGAACCGCTATATGCACTGGGCTAATCCATACCATCCATCTGACGGTTTCGAGGATTGGCTAAAGAGTAGATACCTAAAAATATTATCAAAATAGGTTAAATAAGTTAATTAAGCATAATTTCTCGACTATTCCAAAAGGCTTCAATTCGGCGCAAAATTGCTAAGACATTCATTTATAGCAACTTGCATTTTTGCGAAGTTTGAAAGCTGGTAAACCTGAGACACGTTTTCGCAGGCTCTAAAAAAGCCATATGAAAAATAGTGTCTTAATCAGAATCAAATTGTTTGTTGCCGATCACAATGAGTTTATCAGCTGGTTAGTGGATAATTGGGGAAACATATATGACTTGCTGTCTATGATGCTCTAAAAAATACTGCCATCTATCCCAGACAGCAGTATCGAAGCATCAGCTATATTCGGCGTGGCCATGAAACCTCGGAAACTTCAAAGATGTCGCATCTGAATAAGTCGCCAATGCCCACGCTTTCGGTGTATGTTATGTTGTCAATCTCTCTTTAAGCTTGGTATTCCGTTTCAGTACAACCATGTTATGAACGGAGTAGGCCAGGGCTTTTGTAGTTCCGACGATGATACAGATTTTCTTAGCCCTAGTGATACCAGTATAGACTAAGTTCCGTTGTAGCATGACGAAGTGAGTCATCAGCAGGGGAATCACCACAACAGGATATTCGCTGCCCTGGGACTTATGGATAGTAGTAGCATAGGCAAGAGTCACTTCATCAAGCTCGTTGTCCTCATACTCTACTGCCCTCCCCTCATAGATGACAGTCAAAGAGCGTTCATCCATATCAACCTCACTGACAAAACCAATATCGCCGTTGAACACCTCTTTATCGTAGTTGTTCCGTATCTGCATAACCCTGTCACCTTTCCTATACTTGAAGCCACCACGGGATAAGAAGTCACCTTCAGGATTGATGGCCTCTTGCAGAATGATGTTCAAGTTAGTAGCTCCGACTACGCTTCTTTGCATCGGAGCCAGCACCTGAATGTCATTCGTGCTGTAGTGATAGGCTTTAGGTATGCGGTTCTTTACGATATTGACGATTTCCTGCGCTGCTTTCTCTGGATCTTCCTGTTTGATGAAGAAGAAATCTGCGTCCCTGCCATTGCTAATGTCTGGGAAGATGCCTTGGTTAATCTTATGGGCGTTAGTGATAATCCTACTGGTTTGGGCTTGTCTGAATATCTTAGTGAGCCTGATAACCGGGACTACACCAGAATCTATGATGTCTCTCAGTACGTTCCCTGCGCCTACACTTGGAAGCTGGTCAATGTCACCAACGAGGATAAGGCGCATGTGTGATGGGACGGCTTTCAGCAGAGAGTTCATCAGTATCACGTCTATCATTGAGGATTCATCGACAATCAGGACACCACCATCCAAGGGGTTCTCGTCGTTTCTTCCATAACCTTCTGCGGGATTGTATTCGAGCAAGCGGTGAATAGTCTTGGCCTCTTTCCCTGTGGCCTCATTCATTCTTTTTGCTGCTCTTCCTGTTGGGGCTGCAAGTAAGATGCCCTGTCCCAGAGATTCGAGAGCTGCGATTATTCCTTGGGTAGTCACGGTCTTTCCAGTTCCAGGGCCACCAGTTAGAACCATCACCTTTGACTTGACGGCTTGTTGGATGGCTGCTACTTGAACGTCATCGTATTGGATTCCTGTTTTCTTGACGATTTCTTCTATGTTGAGTGTGCCGTCAAACAAGTTGCCAGTAGAATCTTCCAACAATCTCTTCAACTTACTGGCTACACCAATCTCCGCATAATAGAACGGTGGAAGGAATATCGCTTCTTCATCAAGTATCAAATCCTCTTTGGCTATCATGTCATCAAGAGCCTGGGTAATCGGTTCCTCTTCCGCTTGCAGCAGTTCCTTTGCTGACTTTATCAACTGCTCACGCTCGGAATAGACATGGCCATCCTCTGAGAGCTTATTGAGAGTGTAGAATATTCCGCTTCTGCATCTTCTCAGGTCATTCTTCTCATAACCCAGCTTCTCCGCTATTCCATCAGCGGTTTTGAAACCTATGCCCCAAATGTCATCAGCGAGACAGTAAGGATTGGCTTGTACCTTCTCTATGCTCTCTTTGCCGTATTGCTTGTATATCTTGGCGGCATAGGTAGAACTGACACCATGCCCCTGAAGGAATACCATGATGTCCTTTACGTCCTTCTGTTTTTCCCATGAGGCTTGTATCTTAGCCACACGTCCCTTTCCGATGCCATACACTTCAAGCAGTTTATCAGGCTCATTCTCTATCACGTTGAATGTATCAAGTCCGAATTTAGCGACTATGAGCTTGGCGAATTTTGGTCCGATTCCTTTCACCAGTCCACTCCCCAGGTACTTTTCAATGCCTATGATGTCGGCTGGTAATTCCTCAGTCCACTTCTCTACTGCAAACTGACGGCCATATCTCTTATCAACTCTCCATGTACCCTCCACCGTAAGGACAGCACCAACAGTCACCTCATGGAATGTTCCCACAAGTGTCTGTTCTTCCCTATAGCCCTTGATGGTAGCCTGTAGGACTGAATAGCCGTTCTCTGGGTTCTGGAACGTAATACGCTCAATGGTACACTTAATCTTCTCCATCGTCTTTTCTCCGTTTAATCCAATTCTTCACCCTATTGTAGCCCTCTACTCCAAGAATTGTAAGACCGCCATACTGACAACTCTTAGCCAGGCCGAAGAGTATAGTCCATAACACTCCTTTTGCAGCGGCACTTATTGGGAGTAGCATTTGGGCAAAGGATAGAATATAGAAAGGGATGCAGCATAGTAATACTATCACACCAGTGCGGAATGACAGCGACTGTAGCCATGTCTTGATATTATCCCAAGTATGGTGAAGAGCATCTTTTGGAGCATAGAGTATCATCCTAGGCCCGACCCAGCGCATGATTTCACGAATTTGTTCACGCTCTTTAGGGGAATAGCAATGGGTGGGACATTTCTTGCAAGCAGTCTTATTTTCCCCATACTTGCAATGATCTAGACGGCGACAAGCAAACTCTGCCAGATGTTGATATTCTTCTGGCATAGTGTCCTGGTTCAACCGATGACGGCAATAAAGCTCTATCATCTTTCGGACAGTCTGCTTCTCTCGTTCTATTCTGCTCATTGCTTTATGAAATGCGGATAATCTGGTTCTCCTAAAGATGGTTCATATTCAAAACCCTCATAGCTGAATGAAGATAGGTCATCGGGGGTAGTGATTCGATTCTCAATGATGAACCTCGTCATGGCTCCCCTGCATGTCTTAGCCCATACAGCCTGAATCTTCAACTCAGTCCCTTTTCTAACGTAGAACAAAGGCTGAATGATTCGGACTTCTTTACGGACACGCTGCCAGTCAAACAGGTGCTGGTATTCCTCTGTTGCAAGGTGTATCAGAATTCCGTCATCTGCTTTCACGCTATCAATCAGAATATCAGTTAGGCGGATCTTCCAAAACCCAAGCAGATTCTGCCCCTCTCCGCTGGGTAACTCTACATTTCCTTCCATCCGATAAGGCAGAATACCATCAAGCGGACGAAGCAAGCCGTAGAGGAATGAGGTTATCCAGAGCTTCCCTTGTGAGTATGTGAGGTCATCTACATTCAGCGTCTCAGCCTTCAGATGTTTGTATGCCTGACCGTGATAAGCGAGGATAGCTGGAAGTTTGGGCGCATCTTCAAAGAATCGCAAATACCGCATCCTGTTCTGAACGGCAATCTGTTGACTACAGCCCAGCATTTCGGCAATCGTCTCTGTAGAATACTGAGCCATATCCTTTGCAAAAGCCTGAGCCTCATTCTTGAAACGAGGTAATGACAGACTAACGCCAGGAACAGACTTTAGCATGTCATTCATTATCTTTGCGGAAGCGAGTATTATCTGCATATTTGAATCCTACCCATTTAATTGTTCTTCAAGGAACTCTGCTGCATCGGCTACACAGTCAGGACATTCACGCAACACTACCTTTGTTCCAATGCCTTTCAGTAACTTGCATTGGGTGGCTCCGTTTCTTTCCTGGAACTTGGTCATA
>Ga0326512_10004483_pt1 | contig 10149 bp, 13 predicted proteins | sample 1_2617_0518_D_FD_203652 | JGI IMG/M metagenome (GOLD analysis project Ga0326512, IMG submission 203652) | Bovine rumen microbial communities from UC Davis, California, United States - 1_2617_0518 | ecosystem: Host-associated > Mammals > Digestive system > Stomach > Rumen | place: USA...
CGTTCGCATACTCCCTGATCTTCTTGATAACATCGTCCTGCTCGCGTCTTGACCATTCGACCTCGTTCAGGAGCCTTGTGATTGTCGGCGGGTCCTTGTCGAGGATCTCGCTCAGCTTGGACTGATTTACTCCGGCCTTCGCCATCTCAACGCGGACTCTTTCGTTCTTCAGCATCTTTACCTCCTTTCCTCATTTTCCCAATAGGCAGCGCAGACTCTCTTACTCAGATTGACGCTGACCATGCCATACTTCATGCACTTGCCCCACTTGACTCTTGCGTCCTTGTTTCCGTAGATGTCGACTACTCTGTCGCAGTAAGGACAGTCTTTGCAGTGAAGGCATTCTCCTTCGAGTTCGTGCTCTTCAACAATGTCTTCCGGTTCTTCAACGAGCTTGTTGTAAGTGATCCAGAATATGTCCCCTTCCCTTTCCCATGCAGGATTGACGTTGGCAAGCTGCTCCATGCGTCTGTTAAACAGCATCACGGCTTCCTGCCTGGTCCTTCCTTCGATACATTCGACCTGCGGTATTGTTGTGCTTTTCATCTTTCGCCTCCGATATAAATAAAAAAGAGGAGTCCCACTTTTTTGTGAAACTCCCCTTTTGTTGAGTCTATTATATCCTCAACTATTCCGATTTATATTTTATCCGGAAAAATTATGATTTTAGGAATAGTTCCACAATGCAATTATAGCACTTTCCCACGATATTACAATACCCTTGCCAAACATTTACAAACATTTATTTTTCCCTATTTACATATGCGGTATAATGGTCTTGGAGGTGATCAAATGTCATTATTTAAGAAGAAACCGAAGCCGGCAGCTTCTTATACTTATACTCAGGCTGAAGACTATAAAGGTTTTAAGAGACTGAAGCTGTCATCATACGGACACGAACCTGCTGAGGCCGGTATACGCGCCCTGTCTGACACAGATCTGACCGGAGCAAAGATAAAGATAGATATATGGGAGGATGCCTACCCTCGCGCAGTATTTTCGGTCGGTAAACACGAAGTCGGCACCATCTGGAAGCGTAGTTTTGATAAATATACGGCCTTAAAGAACGGTAAGATCAGTGCTATACGCCTCGAGATTCGGGACGGAGAATCCTATCTGTTTTACAAGGTATAACTTGTTGGCCGAGCATAAAAAACCGCTTAAATCGAAAATAAATCGGTCGCATTTCGACCCAAAAACGCAAAGAAGCCCGGAGGAACTTCCCCCGGGTTTTGCTTTGCGTGTATATGATGATAGAAAGGAGGTGAAAGAGTGCCGTTCACCCCTGAGCGACCTAAGTTATTCGCTCTTGAACCAATCCGGCTCCAGTTTGTGCTCATCGCACCATGACTTAAAGATGCTTGTCATGTACCAGTTACCGCCGAGACCGCCCGGTGGTTTCACGAAGTACCGCTCACCAAGCGTCAGGATCTCGGTCTGCTCGTCTGGCTTCAGCAGGATAAGCAGCAGAAGCTGTGTCCTGAGTCCGTCCTTCTCGAGCTTCTTGAGGCTTTTTCTGATGCCTTGCTTGTCATCGTTTCTTGTGATGAGGAACTGCAGAAACGCAAGGACCCCGCCTGAAGTCATAGCGGATATCACCGCAACTATTATTGTGTCTCGCATAACTACTTACCTCACTTTGCTCTGTAAACTACCACTGACTGCTTACCGCTCTTTGACAGACGCGATTTGAGCGTGTTTGTTACCTTTGGAAACCACCCGTTCAGCGATGCCTCAAGGACTTTGCCCTCATAAGCCATGCACCAATGCGGATTGCCGTTCTTCCAGTTGATAGATATGATGTCACCGTCCTTGATGGTCTTATATGTGACCTTCACTCTCTTGAATTTATCCGACTTGTCGAAGTAGCTTCTGCCCAAGCCTCTCGGCGCGGTCTTGTCCACCCCCGCTGCCCTGATACAAGTCGCAACGAAGACATCACAGCTTGCACCGACCTTTGCAGACTTGTGCCATTTGCGTGTCTTGCCGAAGTATTTGTCCAGAGCCTCCTTGTAGGCAGGTTTCGGTTCTCCACTCGGGTATTTGGCCTTGCTGGTGTTGCTATGGTATGCAAACTTCCATCCGCAGTCGGCTATCTTCTGTCTGTTACTTTTTAGCTTTGTGTAGAGCGTTCCGTTCAGCTTGCCGGACCATACTCGGCTGACATCGTTTCGCATATTGCCTTCGTAACTGATCCAGCCGTTCCTCTGCTCTGATGTCGAGTAGCTGTCCTTCACATAGACATAGTGCTTACCGTCTTTGACCTTGTAGCCTGTCGAGCAGACGAAGTGTGCGGAACTTGTCCAGTGGACACCCTTGCTCCCGCCTTTTCTGCTGCCCATAAGGTAAATGGCTACCCTGTCACCCTTCTTGAGTTCCTTCCAGAGCGAGTCCATCGTCTGATGTTCTTTCACTTCGGTCAGTCCGTAGTGCTCCATCATCTTCGGGATCCCGCTGAAGTAGGTGCCGTTGCCGTGTGGCTCTGCGTACTGCTTGCAGTAAGGCTGAATGGTCTTCGGTGTTTCCTTTGCGTACTTCTGCATCTCGATGATGCAGTTGCAGACCGCTACCTCACCGCATCCACAGTCTCTAATAAAATAGGGCGATTTCGGATAACCGAGTTTCGCCCATCTTGTGTCATACTGTTTGTAATTGGTTTTATTCATCCTCGTCACCGTCCTCGATGTAGTCGCTGATGACAATGTCGAGTCCGTCCTCGCCCGCTTTGAGTGCTCTCGTCAGCCCTGTGCCCTCTGCAGCCTCCGGAGTGTAGTCATTGTTGAACCAGGTCGCACACGCAACGATGATGAAGTTCAGGACAACAGATATTATCCTGTACGCCATATCGACCGTTGCATTATGGAACTGTGCGAAGTCCGTAGCCATCAGAGCCGTATTGAGGCAAGTTGCTACCACAAGCACCGTCCTGATCTTTGTGCCACTATTCATTTGGCTCCTCCTCTGGTTCCTCCTCGTGGAAGTAAGATTCTTTCTTCAGCGTGATGCCGTTCTCAGCCATCAGAACCGCACTGTGCTTCTGCACACTTGACTTTGCCGCTACCGACAGTATTGCGTGATACTTTGCTTCTGCATCTGCACGGTTGTCAAATGCGTATGGAAGAATTGAGCCTGTTGAACCGATTTGAATTTCTAATACAAAGTACATAATTGACCTCCGTTAAATATAAATTAAAATGTATCCATTCGTAGATGGGACAAACCCAGCTATATTGCTCGTGTTTATAGTAAGGATGTTGTTAGCATAAGTGACAGTCGGAGCGGAGAGCCTTCGGAGAGTTCTCGGGGACTCCATTCCCCACAAATCAAGTTCCCCATTTAGCTTTGTGATGAATATGACCATTGACCCCCCGTAATACCAAGTAGCCCTACTCATATTTGGCACCACTATCCATTCAGATGGTTCGTAGCTTACATTAAAACTTACTTTGATATTGAGTGAGGAAGAAATGTTGTTGCTGGTTGCGAGATTCCACGGCTCGCTTGACCCACCACCTACTACTAATGTATTGTTTATACTCATAATGCTCCCCCGTTATTAACTACATCTATAGTACAAAATGTACGTGGCATAATCTGGGTGAAAGCCGAATGTTGAATTATCTGTTATACAAAGGGCATCTCCATCCCTTGAAAGCACTTGTTTTATATCAGATACACTATAATCTGGATAATAGTACGGAGAAGAACCAGTGCGAGAACCCCTCCCCCATCGAGCATAGTCTTGCGATTCAAGGATGTGGTCAATGTAACTCGTCAGAGTAGCAGACGAGCTTGGTAGATAAAGCAATAAATACTCATCTGGCAAACTCCTTTCCTTGTTAAAAAAATTATCAAAAAACAATTGCTTTTTGTCAGAACTTATCCGAGTGGGAATAGCCGTTTTAAAGCCGCTACCGCCTCCACCACCGCTCAACATCATATTCTGTATCATCTCACGCCCTCCTAACTCAATATCACCACATTCACGCTAATCGCTGTTGATGGTGTAGTAGTACAAGTGAATGTCAGTGTACCACTTCCCTGTGCAGTGCACTTGATGCCTGCCGCTACATAGTTATCAATGCTTGCTGGTGCTGGCGATACGATTACGTTATTGCTTGCCGTGACACCTGTGGCTGTGACAGTCTGCGAGTTGTTCGACCAGTTGGCGACTACAAGGCTCACGGTTATGCTTGATACCGATGCCTTGCCGTTCCATGACGATATGTTTGCTGATGTGATACCGTGTGCTGGGCTTGCCGCAAATACTGGGTCTGTTTCCGTATATCCTGTGATATATCCAGCATCGTTGGTAAATGCCGATACATTTGTCGGTACTGTCGGTATTGTCGGCTTGTTCTTGATGTAATCGTCAGCCGTTGTCGTGGTCTGATTCCAGTCAGACTGCACGTTGACCTCTGCTCCAGATGCGATGCCAGACAGCTTGTTCTTCTCGGTGGTCGTGTAGTTGTTATCGGTGTGGACATAACTTGAATCTGCCACGAAGTCGCTATCATTGGTAAGGTCTGAAGTCTTGGTCGGTACTGTTACCTTTGCGACGTTCCCGTCAAGTACAGATACGCCATTCTGCAATACATCGGATACAGAGCCTGTTCCGTTCTGTCCATTGGTGACTGTGAATGTCGTGGTATTACCATTCGTGTAGGTTATCGTATACGTATCAACAAGACCCGATGTTCCTGTCTTGGTTATCGAGGAAATGCCAACGCCTGTGTCGCCTGTATCGCCCTTGTTGCCTCTCGGTATTCCAAAAGTGAATACTCCCTCATCCACATCATATGATGCAGTAGCGTTTGATCCAGCTGGCAAGGTCGTTGCTATTGCGGAGCAGTCAAGAAGAACCTCTGCCGCCGCCTCTGCCCTTTCGACCAGCTCTGTTATCTCTGGAACGATAGTTTCTGGAGAACCGTCCGTAACATTGACATCATGCGGAGTTTTCTCTACGTGCAGTATGACGTTCAGAGAACCAAGTGACACACCGTCTTTTGTCAGCCTTACTTCGGACGGAATAAAGCCAGCCTCACTTGTCATATCGTAGTTTGATGCAAAAGTGATGTCGTGCCCGTCTACCACTCCGTCTACTGTATAGCCGAAGCCACTCGGTTTAGTACCTTGCAGTTTTGCCGTATAGCCTGTTAAGTCGAACCAGTCACTCCCGTCTTTCATGTGGATTATGATCTCACGGCCCAAGTCGTACTGGCTCATTTCGATAACTGGCAAAGTTATCTTCATAGGGGTTATGTCTACAGTTTTAGTCTGTATCATTCTGTGCCTCCGTATAAGGTTTTTGCTTTATGCACACCTTGATGTTCTTGCTCCCGATGACCTGTCCGTTCTTGCTGATCGTCAGCTCTGACAGTATGTCCCCAGCTTCTGCGGTCATAGTGGAATTCGTTACTACCGTGACCGTGTGCCCGTCATACTCGCAGTTGACAAGATATTCCTCACCACTCGGCTTCATGCCGTAAAGCGTTACATCGTATCCGTCCAGTTCAAACCATTCATCACGGTTTGTTATCTGCAAGTAGATGATGCGACCTATGTCGCCTTGAGACGCATAGATCTCTGGGAGCCTTGTTCGTGATGGCGTAATATCAATCTGTTGTATCTGTGCCATTCTTATCCTCGTTTGGTATGGAATCTATAACATGGGCAAGTTCCTTGATGCAGTCAGCCATCATCAGCGTTGAGTCTCCGTGAGTCTCTATTCTCTGCATCACATTGAATATGACTATTAGCTTCTCTTTCATAAAACCCTCTTTTCAAGTTCGGTGATGCGTTTGTTCTGCTCCTGTATGAGTGCGAGCATTGGTGGGATTATGTATCGTGGATTCCACGTTTCTGGTCTGCCGTTTTCCATGTCTACGGCTGTCGGATAAATCTCACGCATTTCCTCTGCTACGAATCCAGCTACAGGTCTGTCATACCTATCGTCCTTCTCGTTGTCGAGATAGTCCTTGTTATAGATGAACTGAACCACATTGACATCGTACAATCTACGTGGGTCTAATTCATCGAGTTCTATAGGTTTGATATCGTGCTTATACCGTTTAGATGAACCGCCTTTGATTAGTCCTACTTTGTAATAACCCGAATAGATACTGCTCGCTCCGTAATGAGTGTTAGGCGTTGCGCTTGATGATTCTTGATAATCAGATGAATATAAAGTGCCAGCCAAGACTACTGGGTCTAATTCAACCACACTTCCAGAAATGCTTACTTTGCCGTTCGAACTTGATAGTTGCAACCCAGTATTTCCATGAACGGTGGCGGCACCGTTTGATAGTACGATCCCAGCATTACCCGAATTGTGTTCTATCTCAAAATGCCCTACACTGGATTCCGTCTTAATATAGCCGAGCCTTGTGCTACTGTCGTAAAACTCTAATTTGGTTGAGGATACCGATATATGTCCACTGCCACTCGCACCAATCCTTACGGTTGAGCCAAAGTCTGCCACGCTTGTAGACCCCGAATACACCATCATTCCGCTCGATGTAATGCTTGCACCGAGTGAACCACCGCCATACAGATTTACGCCACCACTACCAAACGATGCTGTTGGTGTGTTGTTTGAGTCACCTTGATAGAAGGAAATGCCCGAACTCGTCCAGCTTGATAGCGTATTGCCACTATAACTCTGAAGTATGCCTGTCGGCGTTACCCTTGTGGCGTACTTGTTGGTTGCACTCGACTTATAATCGTCTTGCGTTGAGTCAGTCACATAAGCACCCGTATTGTCATACCAGAAGTGCGCATTAGTGGTTGCGTATGCTCTGCTCGTTTCCACACTTAACTGCGTTTCCTGTGAGTATCTTGGCTCGCCGTATGTCTCGTTGCCATCATCGTCAACAAGTACCGACCGCACCCAGTAGTATTTGCCACTGACATACTCTGGTGGAGTGTCTGACCAATCACCGTACTGCACAAAGGTCGAAGATGAATCTGACAAGCAATACTGCATTGTCACATCCTCGACATCAGCAGCTTCCTCAAGTGCTTCCTCAACCTGTTCCTGTACTTCCTGTACTACGTTCGTCACCATCGTGATGGCTTCGTTTGCCTTTTTGTCATCAGTTGGTGGAGCAGTAAGGTTGCCCGTTAGCCAAGCAGAACCGCCGCCTATGCGAGCCTGTACAGTATCGCCTACATCACAAGCTATAGTCATCTGTATAGGCGTTTCACGGTCAGAGCCTTCAAGTTTTACCCAAGCTATTTTGCCCTCGATGCGCTTGACCTCGCCCTGCCTGTCATACGGCTGTGTCTTGTTTTGGTTGACCGCATTTAGTGCGTCCAACATCTCTTTTATCAGCTTGCTCACGCAGTCACCTCCTCCGCTGTTGTACCGCAGTGGTCGAGGCTTATCTTCTGCGATGTCACAGTATAGATGCCCTCGATGCCCGATGCAGGATACCGCAGCTCGACCTTGTCCGTTACGTTAAGGTTCGGCTCGAATGTCCTGTCATAGGATATGTCCACCGCGTACTTCTGTAATTCTTTCAGTTTGCGCTTTGCATAGAGCATCAGCGTCTCACCGTCTGTTGTTGCACAGCCTGTTTCCTGTGCCCATACCTCACGGCCTCTCGACTCTATCGACTCATCGTCATAGGCTATCGCAGCGAGTGACTCAGAGACCGCCCTGAATACGTTCGGGCAGTCAAAGGCATCGTTCTTCCGGTTCACTTTCGGCTTGATAAGTCCGTATGATCCGGCAGACAGAATGATGGTCGGCTCGCTTGCCTGTGGCTCGATGTGGATAGTGCCATCGCCCTCGATGACCATTCTCCACCCGATAGCGTCAAGCAGTTTATATATCATCGTTAGGTTTGACTCGTCCTTCTCCGCTATGTAGTGCTCTGCAAGACGAGGTGAACCGCTCTCAATGATGACAGGTGCAGGACAAACAGATAACAGACTGTCAATTATCTCGGTGCAGATAAAGCCCTTCTCCGCATACCAGCCAATAGGCAGCATGGTGTCCTGCGCCGGCTTCAGTACGGAGTAGCACTGTATCTTCATACTGTGTATCGCACCGTTTATCTCCTCTTCAGGTGTCGAGGTCAGTCCGGTGAACAGCGGTATGTGCTCGCTGTCACCGTTCTGCTCTGCATCAAGGTATATGCGTATCCATTTGTCCATGCCGTATGGATACTCGATGGCTGTCAGGTCAGCTGACTCTTTCAGCCCCGAGTCAGTACGGTTTATGCTGCCATCAGTTATCCCGAACTGCTCACCGTCTTTCCATGTAACAGGATCTACGAGACACGCATGATACCCCGCCTTAAATCCGTTGTTCCAGTTCATTGCGTCACCCAATCTGCATAGTCTATGCCTTCCGGCTCGCCATCAGTTCTTGTTATCTTGAACTGGAAGTCAGCCATCTTACCTGCGTTGTCGTGGCTCCATGACTCGGAGACCTGAACGTCTGCCGGGAAGCTCGACCCGTCCGGTGTCCTTACGTGGCATCTGCCCTCATACTCTGACAGTCTGCGCAGAGCCGAGATCGTGCCCTCTTCATACATCGGCACGGATACCGTGTTTGCGCTTCCGCTCCGGCTTACTCCTGCGTTCCAATAGCCCTTTATTGAGCCATCAAGGAACCGCTCTGAAACGAAGCCCTTCTCCCACTGATGCGATACATCAAGGTTGTAAGGCAGGACCAGAGTCTCACCGCCGAAATTGACTATCAAGCCAACAGGATCAAGTATGTCATCATAGTTGTCATAGAACGCTAAAGTATTCTCAGCCGTTGTATAGTCACCGTCAGCCGTTCTGAATACGAAACGATAACCACCGTTCTCACCCATAGCCGGATACGGATCTACATACCTTGAGCCGAAGACCGCGCCTCTGTAAACGAGTGAAGGCTTGTCAGCTGACAGCCTGTATATGTCACAGACATCTGTCTGCAGTGTGCCTGTCGGTGCGATAGGCTTGAGTGTTGCCGAATAGCTGTCTGTATCGATGATGACCTCGCCTTCCGGCTCAAGTGCCTGTCTTGCCCACAGCACCTCGAAGTCTTCTGAAGCACTTGCCATCTGCCCGATGTTGTCTGTCACTATCGCGGTCAGCGTATAAGGTCCACCGTCATCAAGTGAGCCGATAAGGTCATCGTAGCCGATGGAGATCTCCGCTTCGCCTGTCTGCGTGTAGCTGACTATCGTCTCGCCAAGATATCCGTCCAGTTCACTCTCGTCCGGTCTCTCAAGGTGGTATGCTGCAGCCCTTGTGATAACGAGTGATGTAGTACCGCCCGTTCCTGCTCCGGTTACCGTTGCGGTCAGCGGAAGGACCGTAAGTGCGTGTATCACTGCCTCGTCACCGTCATCATCAATTACCGTGACATCCTGAAGCGAATTGACCATACTGCAGGATAACGGCTCTGCTATTGTGAGGTTGATCAGCGGCGACTTGCCACTGCTCTGCCCCGATGCGGATATGACCTCAACGCACAGCTGATAAGCACCAGCCGTATCAAACTTGAGGTCGATGTATTCCTGCGTCTGTGTGGTTGCTATAAGCGTGTAGGTGCCTTCTGCAAAGCTATATATCCGCGCCTCGTCCTGTGGTGTGCCATCGGTCGAAGCGTACTCCCAAGAAGCTGTAATGTTACGGCCTATCGGTGCCACGCCCTGTGACAGCGCAAGTGTCGGTATGCTCGGTGCGCTCGACAGGTTTATCGATGCCGTTGCCGAGAATGGACCGTATGCCTTTACGTTTGATTCCTCGACAAAAGCACGTACCCTAACGTACCATGTCTTGCCTGTTTCAAGCCCGGCTATACGCCAGCTTGTAAGATAAGGGTTGTCTATGCTGAATGTCTCCGGCTGATCAGTTGACTCCCAAGCGAATTGGTTCTCTGACCACGACAGTTCGATGTCTGTCGCATCAGGCCAGTTGTTCTGCCAGGAGACTCTTACATCGTCCTCGCTCTTGGACAGTGTCACGTTGCTCGGTGCCTGTGCTACCGTACCGCTCTGCATGATGAGGTCTGACTCCATATAGGCATCGATGTCATATATGGTCACACCGTCATCAGTGTGCGATGATACGGTCTTCGGCAGTACGGCCTTTGCACCGAACGTTACAGTATCGCCTTCGCTCCAGGCAGGACACTTGACCGTTACC
>Ga0326512_10004484_pt1 | contig 10149 bp, 5 predicted proteins | sample 1_2617_0518_D_FD_203652 | JGI IMG/M metagenome (GOLD analysis project Ga0326512, IMG submission 203652) | Bovine rumen microbial communities from UC Davis, California, United States - 1_2617_0518 | ecosystem: Host-associated > Mammals > Digestive system > Stomach > Rumen | place: USA: California...
AACAAATTGTCCTGGTTTTTTATTATAAGTTGCATCAAGGGTATCAATTATGTCTGTTATTTGTGAACTAACATTAAGATTATTAATTCTGTCATTAATATATGTATTAACATAACTTACATAAGCTGTAACCCATTTAACATCTGTTAAACCTTCACTAAATACATAATTACGTTGTTTATATGGAATAAAAACATAATACTTACGATAATTTCCTACAGTACTTGCGTTAATGGTATTTGGGTTAGCAGTAATACCAGAATATATATAAGATGTAATAATTCCATTCTCTTCAACAGCATTATATAATGGTATAGTAGCATTAAGTCCATAAAATTGTGTATATAATTGAATAACACTATATGTAGATATCTGTTGATAATTATTAACATCAGAAGGATCTCCTGTATATGCAAAATATGTTCCGTATCCATCAGGAACTTGGTGGTTTTCTAGATATGCCGCATAAGTTACACCATCAAGTACATATGTTTGTGCTAATTTCAAGTCAATATCTAATTTAACATGACCAATTGCTCCTTCATTATCACTACCATCTCGATCCCAGAAATTAGTTGAATAATAATTTACAGTTAATAAATCATTATTTGATTCTGATTTAAATGATGATACACTATAAGAACCAATATTATTTTGCCATTTCTTCAATTCTTGAATATCATTATGGTTTTGTGCGATATTAAAAGCAAGATTAATACCATCATCTGCATCATCAGCACCAGCACCATCTGTAATTCTATCTAATATATAAGCAACTTCTTTAAGAGTTTGTATACCATCAGCAATATTAGTATTCCAACTAGCAGTTCCTGAATTATCTTTATGGTACCAAACAGGAATAACATGTTCAACACTATTTTTATTTTTAGTTATATAACCACCATAAAGACCAGCATTTTCTTTACCAGCTAACAATTCTTTTAATCTGTCATTAGATGCAGGAGTTTGACTAGGATCATTAGTATAGATAATTACATCATTATTATTATTATCTTTAACTGTAATTGTATAACCACCAGGATCATTATTTTTAGGATTGGCAGGTCTATTTATAACAGTAACTGGTTCGAATGAATTTTCGGCATTACCCATTTTAACAAATACATCTTCAAATTCTATTAAAGTATTTGTTACATCACTATAATTAAATGCTTCTTGGAATTCTTTTTCAATAAATACATTTCCACTACCATCATCAACACCTAAAAGGTTTTTATAAACTCTATTTGCTTGATCAGTAGCAAATTTCATCGCAAAATCACTTAAATAAGTATTTGATGCCTTAATATATGACCATGTCTTTGTATCATCAATTGTAATTACATCATATGCAGAATAATATGTGTAAGAATATGAATGGGTGACACCATCAGATGTTTTAAATGTATATTGCCCTATATATGGTTGGTTAGAGTCAACATTATGTTCAATATTTACAGTAATACCAGAAGTATTTGAAGTTTGAACAGATCTTCCTAATTCATCAAGACCACCAGGTAAATTATAATCATCAAAACCTTTTAAAACTATATTTTTATTGGCTTTAAATACTGTTTCAGATCTACTTCTTCCACCAATTTTTTCATTTCTTAATGTTATAGATCTACCTGGTGTTTTACCATTCGGATTTCTAATAGATTCAATTTCTTCTGGACTAAATTGTACATAAATACTTGTTACTGTATCATTATGAATATACTTATTATATTCAAGAAGTTGGTCATCATTCTGCCCAATTCGCGCTAACAAATTATTATATGCCGTTTGGCCAATACCTACATAAGCATTAATAATAGGTACAAATATTTGTTTTTCATCACCAAGAAAGATTAATGATTCATTATATTGATTCACCATTGATTGAGTTAATTCGCCATGATTATCAATATAAGCAAACATTTTATTTCCAATTATATTCATTTATAATTTAATTATATATTTATTATTTTAATATTTTCCAACTAAAAAGATAACTTACACTACCAATTATTGTATTTTGATTAGCAATACCATAAGTTATTTCACCAGTATTATCATTTACATAACTATTTATTAAATCAATTGTAATTGTTCTATCAATTGTTCTATTTAATGTATTATCTGGGGTAATATTCAAATTTATATATGTACTATTACTTTCTGTATGTAGATGATAAAGTAAATATGAATTATCTTCAATTTGAACATTTATATCTTCTATTTCCTTTTCAATACCTGCACCAGGTATTTTTTCATGTAATATATAATATTCATAATTTGGATTACCACTATAATGAATAAATATATATTTAGAATTATCATTTGGATCTTTAATCCATATATTATTATTGTTATGAGTTAAATAATCTATAAATTGTTGAGATTGTAAATCTTCAATTTTCTCATAAACATTATATCTTGTATGATATCCAATTTTTTCTTTATTTTCATTACTTATTATATAACTATTATATGCATAATTATATGCTTCAATAGTTGTTTCAGTATTATTATCTAGATATTCGGATATATATGATAAATCAGTTTCAATGATATTAAATCTATTATAAAATCCTGTATATGAATATGTATTTGTAGTTTCATCATATATTTCTTTACCAATAATATTTGAATGTAATTCAGTAGTATCATTTAATTTAATAATATCATCCATAATAAAGATATAATAATCTTCATTCGGGTTTGTAATAATTTGATATTTATCTTTTACTTCAGAAAACATCCCAGTGGTATCATTATGAGTGAAGAAATTACGGGTTTGACCATAATTGGTTAATTCACTATTTTGTACTATTTGTTCATATGGTACTTTTAAATATCTAGTTTGGTCAATTAATACATCAGAAATGGCAGCTAAAATTTCATATCGATTCAAAATATTATTAGTGATTTCTTCTGTAACAATATCGATATTTTCATTAAATCTATCATCAATTGATTGTTGAAATTCTTCAAATATATTTTGGAATTCTTCTTTATTATAATAATTTTGGATAAGATTATTACTTATTGTATTATCAAATTCTCCCAATTTATTAAATAAATTAATAAGATCTTCTGTGGTATATACATAAGAATTTAAAGCTTTTATATATGCGCCATCCCAATCAATATCAATGGCATCTAAAATTTTATAGTCTTGCCCATTATATTGATTAAGTTTTCCACTAACTTGTATACCTAAATATGTATATTCTTCATCCCATTTATGTATATTAGTAAAAATATTATGATTATAACTTAGGGCAGCCATTAATATTTATATATTTTTATTTTTGATTTTCCATTCAATTTTACCTAATCCTGAATTATCAGTAACATATAATTTATACAAATTTTCATTTACAAATGATACTTTAACTTTATGCCAAGCACCTTGCATATTTGTATTATTATCTATAAATATTGGCTTAATATTACTTGGTAAAATAATATAAGCTTGATATAATTTTTGTTGATCTATAATAATTGGATCTATATCATCATCTAAATAATAAAAATTACCATCTTCAATGTAATTATTCCCATCAAATAACCCATATTTACATTCATTATACCATTTTTGTATATATTCATAAGTATCTTGATTTTTTCCATCTGAATAATTAATAATTATATGACCATCGATACCTTTATGAAATGTTACATATATCTTATGGTTTTCTAAATCTAAATTATCTATAGTACAATTTTCAGAATCAATATGGAATGTTTCCCATTTATCAAAATCAATTGATGATAAAATATTAAAACTTAATATTTGTGATTCTTCATCTTCTGGTAATAATGGTTCTGAGTCTATAATAACCTTTGGATAAATATATTCATATAATGCAATTTGTCCATTTTCATCAATATATAGATGATATTCATTATCTGGGTTAAATTTAAATGGATTATTATTTATTGCATTTTCAAGACTATACTCAAATTCAATTGTATTATATTTATCTTTAATAAAATTAATTTTTAATGCATCTTTACCTCTAATAGCTAATGTGTCGGAATTTTGTGATGCATCAATCTCATCTAATATTTCATTATCAACATCTATAGAAAGTAATTTAGAGAAATATAATAAGTTTTCTTTTAATTCATCACCACCATAATATCCTCCTAATGTATATATTCTATGAGTATCAGCATCAAATAATATAGCTCTTTCTTGATCAATAAGATATTTTACATAATTGAATGCATTATCTGTATATTTATCAGAATTAATTCTTACAAATTTCTTTTGTATAATTAAGTCTTGAATATCTTCTAAATCTATTTTAATTAAATTTTCATCCATCATTACTTAATTATAAATTTATAAAAATTGCCATTCAAAATAATCTTTACTATATGAAAAGCTATATGAAACAATATTATTTGCTATAGTAGAATTTTGAATATAATATGCCAAATCCTGAATATAACTAATATTATTTAATTGTTCAAGATTTTTATATTGATCATGTAATTTATCTATTTCATAACTTGTGAATTCTGATGCATATGAATTACAATATGATGTAATTGAATAGAGATTTATAGCTACATTATGATATGAATTAATTCTTGAATTATATTGGGCTAATGGTAACCAACTATGACTTTGGTATGTTGTAATTGTATCTCTTCCTCGTAATTCCGAGATTTTTTTATTTCTATTATTTACAAGTGGTTGCCCCATATAATCAAATAATCTAATATCTTTTTTAAAAATAAAATATAATTATCTGTTTTTATTTTTAATAAAAGAATAAAAACCATCAATGATAAATGTAAATCGTAATCATGAAATAGAAGAATTAAAAAATATTATAACAAACATTTTTATTTGTTATAATAATTTAACTTCAAAAAAAGCTATAGAAAATCGAAATACTGATGATATTATTCAATATAAAGAACAATTAAATACTGATAATTCTATTCTATTATCAATACGAAATAATGCATTAGTAGTTTTTGATAAATGTAATTCACTATTAAAAGAATAAAGGAGATACCTAGGTATCTCCTTAATTTATAATATATAATCATTATAATTAATTTCTTCTTTCAAGTTATTACCAACTTCTAAACATTCTCTAATATGATTATTCATTGCAATAATAAAATCTTTCATGTCATCAATTGTTTCAAAAGTGTAATAAATATTTTTCCCATTAATTTTGAATTTAATTTTTTCAGGAAGATTAGATCCATCTAATAAAACTGTTGTATCAAATAATAATTTATAATCAATTTGATTCTCTATTGTTAAATTAATAGACATATTATTCCATCTAAATCTATTTTCAATATTATATTTAGTTTGGTTATTAATATATCCAGTAATGGTATTCTTAATAATATCTAATGATGGTTTTTGATTAAATATTTCATAATTCCATTGATAATTATCATCACCAATATTTTTTAATCCCCAAGATACAATATATTTATTAGATTTATCATTATACATTAATGGTTTAAACTGGTTTTTAGATCCATTTGTTATATTCATATCTAATTTAAATATTTTTTTATAATTGATAGGAAGAATTCTAGGAATTCTCCCTATCAATATTGATTTATTAAACAGCTAAACTTGGTCCAAATAAGCAATAAGTTAAGAATTCAGGAATCTTTTTATAATTATAATAATTATTATTAATTCTATTCTTCATTCCTCCATTACTACTATTTAAATCATAACCAATTTGTATATTTTCTTTTATTTCATTGATATACCCAACAGGATTAGTACTGTTATTTGGGGTATCATAATACCAATACATTTTACTAGTTTGTAATTGGGTATATGAAGATATAGTATCTGGACTATCAAATGGGTAATCATTTCCATTTGTTGAAGTTGCTGTAAATTGATTGATATCAAATAATTTTTGTGATAATTGTCCACTATTATCTAATCTATCTAAGAATGTCTTAAATGCATTATAATGATTCATTACATTCATATAATCAGTAGTTGATAATGGTTTACATATCATATTTGGAATACCTAAATCCTTATAATCATTAATATAATAGAATATCATATTTGGATCACTTACCACAGATGTATTGGTAAATTTAATATTTCCTTCACGATATGCTATACATAAATCATTAAGAGATTTTCCATTGAAATTATATGAACCTACGGATTGAATCTTAAATTGACCACCATCTTCAGGATTATTGGTATTATCTTTAGCACAAACTAATCGATAATAATCATACCATTTAGAATATAAATATCCATCAGAATATTTTTCATAATGGTGAATATCAAATCCAATAGTTCCTTCTTGATCTAGTAAATTATGGAATTCTCGTTGATCTCCAAAATTTTTACCACGATCATTATTTCTCCAAGTTCCAGATGCTGACCACCACATATAAACTTCTCGACCTGATGCTAATTTCCATGGATCTAATGATGTATATTTACGAGTACCTCCGGCACCTTCTAAATATACAAAAATTAATGCAATAAAATATTGATCCATAGATATTCCAGTTTCAGCCATTTCTTGTTCTTGTTGATTATATCCTAATAAATCATAAATATTTAGATTTTTATCTAAGAAATATAAGCATTGTTCATCTGTATATGCTACATTATTTGTATCTCTTTCACCAAATGCATGAATTTCAGAAGAATTAATATTGAAATTAGTAGCTATAGCAGCAGTACGTTCAACATGAATATCTTTATCTAATTTAGCTTCTACTCCATTGAATGATACAGAATATTTTAAATTAGATGAAGCAGAGAATAACTTACCAACAGTATCAGAAGTTCCATTTTGACCATCACCTAAACCAAAACTAAATCCTAATCCATCAGAATCAACATTAAAACCAATTTGTCTATTATTATTGATATTAAGATATGGTTTTAAATTATTTACATTTTCAATTGATATAAATGATCCATCAGATAATGTAGAATATGTAGCTCTTGGATATTGATTACTTGATAAGAATTGAACAGTATTAGGAGCATATTTATTCTTAATATCATCTGAATCACCCCAAATATATTTTGTATTACCAATTTCACTATATGTATGTAAACGATAATGGATAAGAGGTAATGATTGTGCTAATAATATTGAATTTTCTGAATTATTTGAGGTATCAAATTCTTCAGTACCATTAATAGCAGTTGTCTTAATAAGATTAATTCCACTAGGAACAAAATAACCTAAGATTACATTTACTTTCTTATTTATAACCTTATCATAAATATCTACAATCTTAATTTCAAATTCTCCTACTTGATAAGTTGATTGATTATTAATAGGTAATTCAATATCAATTGATTCAATAATTACCGGATTAATAATTGAATTATGATTAATAATATTATATGTTACAAATATTCCATCTGGTATAATAACTTCCATTGATTTAACCGGAACATTATATTCTTCTGGATCAATATTGATTTGGTAATTATATGATACAAATTTTCTTGAACCAGATGTTTGAATTTCTTCAACATTTCTTACATAATGTTCAATAGTTAATTCTCCTTTACTATTTTCTTCTAAAATAGAACCATTATAAGATAATAGTATATCATTAATTTTTTTAGTATTCATCTTAATACCAACTGAACTAACTAATGTACTATGATTTCTATCATCAAGATGTACAAATGCATATAATTGAATAGTCGGATTACCATCTTGGATATTTGGTAAATATGTCATAACATATACTCCATTCTCTTCATCAAATTTAACACTAAGTTGACCATATTCATTATTATCCACAACTGTATTAGAATTAAATGATGCTTCAACATGTGTTACATCAACATTAATTTCTTTTCCAATACTTTCTGTATCAAATGTTACGATATATTGATATTCTTTAATTTCATCGATAGTTTGTATTGCATGTATTTCATTACCGTCGATAGTTTTAAATAATATATCTGATGAATTTGGTTTAACCATATTTTCAATCTTAATTGAAAGATTTCCAACAATATGTCCTATATTAGAGCTTTGGTCATCGGTAATGATTATTTTAATATCTTTGTCTGAAGTATCAGTATATTCATAAATATCTAATATAGCGGTACCATTATCATTAGTTAAATATGACATATTAGCTCCTTCAAATGCTTTAACATATTGGCCATTTAATGGTCTCCATGCAATGTATTGATTGATATTATTTTTAGAATAAGGAATTATTCCTATTTGACGTTCATTATTAATTGGGAATATTGTAGTTGTAATCTTAACTTTTTGACCAGCGATAACAGTATATGTTGGTACTTCAGCTTCATCATCATAAATAGGTTGTTTATTACTTTCATAAGGAGTTACTGTAATGAAAATTGAACTCTTACTATCAAAATGGAATGGTGAATCTGGACGGAATGCTGAATCATCCCAAAGTTTCTTCACATCATTAAATTTTGCATTTGTGATATTAAGATAGTTTTTTTCGGTAAGACCACCATTTTCATTATCACCACAAAGTTTAATTATACCTTTATTAATAACAAAGTTTTCTTCACCTAAAGTATTAAGACCGAAATCGTTCTTGATTGCATTTAATAAATCAAGTGACTTAATCTTCTTATCAGCAGCTTCAATATTTAAGTTGGCCGGTATAGAAGCAATCCAGTCATTAACATCTGTAGTTGATGTGGCATTTTCAGGTCCATAGAATGGCATAAGATCAATTTTGTTGAATGATAATGTACATGAATAATCTGTCATTCTTACATTATACTTCTTAAGCATTACATACCAATTTAGTATAAATTCAAATAAGTTATGTCCTACATATTCAATTGTTTCACCATTTTCTTCAACAATCTTAGAACCATTGAATGCTTCACCTTCTACATTTTCAATTTCAACTTTTGTTAATGCAACTGAAGGAGTAAATCTAAATTCATCCACAGAAACACCATTTAATTTTAATGTAGAAATTGAACTTGGTAATGAAACTTCTTCTAACATAACACCTTTAGCAGGTATGAAGTTAGTAAGAGAAGAACCATCAGCTAAGAATTTTGTAAGGTTACCTAATTGAGAAATATCAAGATTCTTCATCAAAGAACATGTTCTAACATCTAATACTTTAAGTGTCTTTAATCTATCAATTTGTGAAATTTCAGTTACAGCACATCCTGGGATTTCTGTAATTGGTTTATCACCACCTAATATAAGTTCTTCAATTAATGAACCTTTATCAGCAGCCCAGCTACATGTAAGTTTTTGACCTAAACCATTACGATTAACACTAAAGTCAAGAATCTTAGCTTTGTAAACACCATACATTTGCATTGGGTTACCAAGAATAAGTGTATCAACTGTTTCAAATGTATGTTCTTGACCAGCTTCAAGTTCTACAAAGTTATTACCTAATACTTTATTATTAGAAATAATTGTGTAATAGAATTTAGAACCAGCAACAATTCTCAAGAATGGTTGTTTGTTACTTGGTGATGCTTCAAGACCCATATAAAAGTCTAGACGGTTTGTAGCATATTCACCTGCTGACCACTTAGAATCATAAAGATCAAATCTGTGTCTTAACCACCAATCACGATGAGAAGCACGAGAACCTTGTAAGAATGGAAGATACTTTGTATTTTGATATGGATTATATGAAGGTTTACCTTCATTATCTAAATCATTGTATGTTCCAATATATTTATACATTTCTGATTCATTATAAAGTCTTTCACACCATGTACCAGATTGTTTGTTATTGAACATATCAAGAGCAATATCATAAGTAAGTACATTAGATGTTACCATTGCAGTAGCAACCTTTTGAACTTTATCTAAGAAGTCTGGATCTTGTTCAAGTGTATTCCAAAGAACTGAACCGAAACCAGCGAATGCATAAGAACCAATTGATTCATCATATGTTTCACGATTGATTTGCCAGTCATATGCTAAGTAACCATCATTACGTACACCAAGTACAGTATCATTATCATAGTTGATAAAGTAATAGTGTTTAGCATCTTCAGTTGTCATCATAGTATTCTTAATAACTTGGTCAACACCGGCAAATCTCATTAAGTATACATAGTAACATGCTAATTTCCAAACATCAAAGTGTTCATACTTTTGGTCTTGGAAATATTCAAATTTTGTTTTA
>Ga0326512_10004485_pt1 | contig 10148 bp, 17 predicted proteins | sample 1_2617_0518_D_FD_203652 | JGI IMG/M metagenome (GOLD analysis project Ga0326512, IMG submission 203652) | Bovine rumen microbial communities from UC Davis, California, United States - 1_2617_0518 | ecosystem: Host-associated > Mammals > Digestive system > Stomach > Rumen | place: USA...
ACCATCAGCTTGTGATCTAAATAATGTATCAGCTTCAACATAGTAATATCCAGCGAAATCTTGAGCAGTAATCTGAATTTCAGAAACATTTTCAGATTTCTTAATTACATAGTAATCCACTAATACGTTTGTACTTGCGGAAACCGCTTCTTGTTCAATCTTAGGTGAAGCTACAGTAAGTTTACCATTTGCATAAGTTACTGTACCACTAATAATATCACCAACAATACTTCCATCAGCTTCAGTTACCATAATAAATAACGGAGCATCCGCACCAGCATCAATAGAAATTGCATTATCACCAGTTAAAGAACCAAAGCTAGCAAGAGCTTCAGTTAAATCAATTGTACCAGTTGTTCCTTCAACTGTCATAACAGCACTAGAAGTAGCATGAACATGAACATTAATACCACTTTCCTTAACTAAACCCGCACCACTTAACATGGATAAGGAAGTTGGGGAAATAAGAGCATCTGTAACTGTAAATGTTAATGTTTTATCACCTTCCCATGAAATTAAACGAGCATTACCACGTCCGCCCTGCGCGTAAACTGAAGTACTTGCTTGTTCAAGGTTAGATGTAGTAGCTGTATCAATATAAAGGACTGGTTGTCCATAATGGAAAGTTTTTGTTCCAATTTTAGTTTCCTGTTTAGCACGGAAAACAACATTCGCGCACTATCTAACACCAAACTTCATATAAAAATTCCTCCTTAAATTTTATCTAGATGTATTATTTCATCCAATACTATTGTTCTTCTATATTTTTAGCTCCCGCTAATTTAAAAGAAACATAATGATCAAAATCATCTTTAAGTTTAAAACGATGGTATTCATCAAATAATTGATAAACAGTATACTATAATAATTCATTTATATTTTTAGATTCACCTACAGCTAAAATTGAAACATATCTCATTAAAATATTAATATGTTCATCTTTATTTAAACCTTTTATTTTAGCTAATTTTTGATCACGCAATTTAAATTTCTAAACTATAGCCTATGCTTGAGGACCAGATGGATTGTATTTTGATCCATGCTGTTTATCCTATAAACAAAATATCGTTTTAATATATTTTTTAAAAATCTAAAAATTATCTTTATCTATTAAATGTCTTTCTGTTACTTTATTATCTTCATCTAACTATGATAATAAAATACTATTTGGTAATAAATCAATTTTATAAATAGGAAAAATTAAACTTAAAACCAATTCCATACAGACTTTTCTATGTCTTACTGTAGCATCTTTATCTCTGATTACCATCATTAGTATATCAAAATCATTTAAAGACTCTAAATTATTTTTGCCCTCTTTTTTTATATTATCTTTTGAAAAAGTTAAAAATTGACAACCAGTATAAAAATCATCTTCTCCAATATAAGCAATCTATTTAATTTTAGGAGGATGAATAATTAATTGAGCCTACTCAAAAGGAATATCATTTCCAGATAATAATAATAATTTATTTTCAAGCATCGGTTTCTTTTACCTTATCAATACTCTGTATATCCTAGGAAAAATGTTTACAACGATATGACAAAGTATGTACAGAAAAATCTTCATTTAAAGTTACTTCTCTGCACCCTAAAAACTAACATTCCCCTATCCCGCTGGCTTTAAAATGAGACTTTAAATTGCCTGGATTAACTTGATTACTTGTTAAACTATTTAATATTCCATCTATATAACCAGCAATAGATAAAGGTCTATTTTTATAGTTATTTAATTGCCAAACGTCATTATAACAAATAATATCAAAATAAATTACATAATCTCGATATCCTTTCGTTCTACTAGGCGAAAAATCATCTATATTAATAAAAACATATGTTTTTATTTCTTCGTGTGTTTCTCTTTGTATCTTAGGATCTAATTTAATATAACCTTTATCAATTAAATCATCTAAATAAAAACTATCAATAACCTTTTGATAATCCGTATTAGACATATCTAAACAATCTTTATTATTAATTATTAAAAGGCGTTTTAAAATATCACTATAAGGTTTACTAGAAACAAACAAAGTTTTTAATATCATCTATATATCCTTATCACAACTTAACATTGTAGAATAGATTTCTTTACGGGTAATTAAATCATATCTCATTTAACCACTCCTTTTCCCTCTTTTATAAAGATGCTATTTCCACATGTAAAATAGTATCTCCATAACTTATATTAAAACCTTTTTTACTAGATCTTCCTGTTATAATCTCAACAGTAGCTTTAGTTCCATCTTCTGAAATCTATTTAATCTAAGCTAAAGAAGAATCATCTATTTTCCATTCTAATTTACTATCAAAATTTTTTGCCTAATAAATTAAAATAGAATAAGGTTTTACAATAAAATCACCAAAAATATGTGGTTCAGTAATCTAATCTTGACTACTTTTTTCATTCTATTCATTTATCTTAGCTAAAGTTTCTTCTACAAACTTATCAGTATTAGTATAAGTTTCTTTTAATGCAACTCTAATAATACCACTTTCCTTATTACCACTTTTACTTGTTGTATAACTTTCATTATAAGCTTGAACCTACCATGTTTTACCATTAATTACTACTCTATCAAAACGATTAAAAAAAGCTAATGTATTTTCATCTTTAGTAATATAAAGTAACTTAGTATAGTTCATATCATTCCAAGTAATATCTTTCTTTATATTCCATAATGCGGACGTCTCATTCGGACCTGTCATCCAGCCCCTATAAGTTTTTGTAGACTCAGAACCATCATCATCAATTACTATAATTTCAATTTCTTCATCTGCTTTTCTAATTTCCGCTCTAAAATATGCAGTTTCTTCAGAATATTGCATATAAACAATCCAATAAGTATCAGGAGTCCACTATTCTTTATTGCCATGAACCCATTTAAAAACTGTACCATTATGAAAATTTGTTTCTATCTCTTCTTTACCACCTACAGGTTTTTCAAGAAAAGGAATAGAAATAATTTTATCTTCATACTATACTTTTAATTTATCATGATTTATTAAACATCTAAATAGTGGATATGTATTCTCTTGAACTATATATAATAATCTTTCTACATATTCAGGAGAATATCTTTCAAAATAGTCAGGAATCTAATACTATTCCTCTATTTGTTTAAGATAAGTCTATTCCTATTCAGAAATAATCTATTGATTCTAAATTTTTGTAATAAGATTATTTATAGAACTAACTAAAGTCTAAGATTCAGCATTATACTATTGTACAATAGCACTTTGATATGAATAAAGTAAGGCTTTTCGTAAACCTTTTAATTTATCCTATCGCATTCTAATTCTTTGGTCAGGACCTCCTCGTACTTTTATTCTCGCAGATAAACTATTATCTGAAGAATAATAATAACGATCTGTACTATCAGTATTTGTGGAAACTCTAATGTTTATTCTATCAGTTACCGACATTTTTTCTTAAACTATTTAGTAAACTTAAACACTAAAAAATAATACGACGATAAAGTGTCATATCTTCCTAATCTTGTAAACTAAATAGTCCTTTCATTTTACATAATAATAAAAAGAAGAGATCATCCTGACCTATAATTAACTATTTCATCCCTTCTATTTCTTCTATTAAAGTTTCTAATGGTTTAAGCCAATCACGTTTTTCCTAACGCATTGGTAATAATTTATATACTTGATTAATAATTTTTTTTATATTAAAATCTACTGCTTTTTTATCTATCATTATACCAGAAGTTAAAACCACATTATCATTCATTCTCCGGTTCCTCCCGCTGGCTGTGTTTGCATTATTTCTTTAAATGTAGAACGATATATTCCATTATCATCTTGTTTTCTTCTTTTGTATAATCGCTGTAAATGAAAACTTTCTCTTTCATATTCTTTCTTAAGTTGTATAAGTTTTTGCATATGATTTGCTTGACTTGTAAATTTAAAATCAGAACCACTATATTTCATTCGCGTATTTTCAATAGAAGCTAACTGTTGACCAATCCATTCTACAACCATATAACTTGCTATAATATTTATTTCCTAGTTAGTTAATTTATTTATAAAACGTACTTCGGTTGTACTATAATCACTTTCATCAATTATTTCAACCTATTGATAATCTAAATTTTGTCTAGGAAATTCAAACTTAGGAAGAGCTGATAATAAAAGCTACTGTAATATTTTCTACGTATCTGCTGGAGTCAATTCCATATACATATCATCTGTAATTTTAGATAAAAAAACTTCATATACGTCAGAAAATGAAGTGTATTCAATAACCATAATTTCTCCTCCGTATTAAGATTCTTTTTTAACTACGCGGCGGCCAGTTATAACTGGTTTAACCTACTCCTTTTTTACACGTCTTTCTGGGGCAGCCTCATTCTTAACTGGCTCCGCAACTTCTTTATTTATTCTAATTGCATTATCTACATTAAAACCAGTTTTTTGTAAAATAGCTTCACGTTTTTCAACATCATTTAATGGAAGTCTAACTGATAATGTTTTAATTAAATCAATTACTCCATCTGGTGCAAAATCTAAACAATCTAAAAATTCATCTAAAGAACCTGTTTTTAATAATTTAATAATATCTTTTTCTGTATATGAATACTCAGGTTCTACTGATCCTAATAAAATCTTTATAGCTTCTGGATTATCTACTATTACTAAACTATCTTTTAATAACTAAATTCCTCCAGGAATATAAGATAATTTTTCTAATTCTTCAAAAGTTACTTGTTTAGTTTCACCCGCTTGAAAAACTCTTCTTAATCCATTCATTTCAGGAATGGAATAAATAACTGCTCCATTATCTCTATTTAAAACTTTAATAAGTGTACTTCTATCCATTTTTTACTCTCCTTTTATCTCCTTTTGAAAAAATAAAGGGAGAAAATTAATTCTCCCTTTATTCAATATTTTTTATCAACCAGCAGACCATGTTCCAGGTGCATTATTAATACTAAGTGCAGTATTTTTATAAACACAAAGTCCTGGATTTACATTAAACACTGCTACACCAAATTTCTTATAGGTCTGAATCTCTCTTGACCAATCTGCATTTTCATGTTCTCTAACAGCAGTCTGTCCTTCAAAAGCAACTTTAACTGGCTTTTCTGCTCCTGTAGGAATAATCCAAGCATATCTAGGATCAATAACTTTAACTGCATTATCAGCATCAGCAAAACTCTGAGGAAGAACGATCATATTATGAGATTTATAACGTGTGAAATAACCATTATTCCATCTTTCTTCCTTCATATTTCCAGACATAGCATCCCAATTAATAGCAGGATTAGCACCTGTTGTATAAGGAGCTACTTGAGCAGCAAATTCATATGTACAATAAATTGTACTCTTACCATATGCATCAGCTGTAGCAAGTAAACGATCAAATTCAGATTCATCGAATCCTGCGGCGCTTGCTTTGTTATACTGACCAAAATTAGTATCTTCAGCCATAGCAACTAAAGCTTTAGCAATCTCTCTATAAACAGCTTCATCAAGTCCTTCAAGAACAAGATCATAAACATCACTCATTGTGACGTGACCATCAAGGAACTCTTCGAAACCAATTTGAGCAGCTCCGCCATAAGCAGATGTTGCAACTTCAAGAGTACGTCCATCAAGTTTAAATACTTCATATTTACCTGCAAGACCAACTCTAGTTACAAACTCTTTAGCACGTTTCTTAGCATATTCACTAATTCTAACGCGGAAAACTGGCTTATCTCCTTGTGGATAAGTCTTTACATCTGCGAATTGACCATAATTTTGTAAAACTTTTGCGGGAAGCACTTCATCTAAACCAACTTCAATTAAATTAAAAATTAAATTTTTATTTTCACGATATTCAGCATAACTTCCTGCAAGTTCATTCATTTCTTTTCTAAAAGTTTCATCAAGAGCTTCATAACTTAACTTCTTGTCACCAAAAGCAAAAGCAACAGAAGGATTCAATGAAGCCTTAGCAGTAGCCTTAGCTAATGCAATTAACTGTGTTCTATCTAAAGCCATTATTCTATCCTCCTATTATTAATTATTGAATACGCTGTAATTTTACAGCAGGTTGTTTATCAGCTAAGGTATATACTTTTACAACTTGGAAAATCGGTCCAGTAGGATTTTCACCAGCCGCCGCAAGAAAACCTGTAGAGCTATTAACAGCCAGCTTATTACCGACTGCTAAAGTAACAGCAGTTACATCTGCATCTGGTCCACTTGCAGGTCCATAGAATGTATTAGTTGTAAAAATATCACCAACGTTTGTTTTTAAAAGACGTGGATAAATCACACCATCAGACTGTTCATTAGCCTTCATGCAAAAATCTTTATATCCTTGACGTCTTTCATCATATAATTTTACTTCATTAAAGACAAGCATCCATTCACCATCACCATCTAAGCTAGCTCTTCCATCAGCATAATTATACTTTAAAAACTGACCATTTTCTAACTGAGCGATTGGAGTATCCTTTGCCCCACCAGTTCCCGCAGTCATAGCAGGAAGTTGTGCATAAATCTGACCAGTATACTGTGCAGATAAATGATTAGGCTCTACTTGTCCATAGCCTTTTCTATTAATTGAAGCCATATCAAATATTCCTCCTATTATTAAAATCTATTATTCATTGTTGATTCAACTGCCTTAATCCAATCTGGAGTTGAGTCTTCATGTTCAACATTAAAAGTAGTTACATTTTCTTCTTTCTTAGAGTTATCATTTTCATCTGAAGTCTCTAAATTAAAATTGACCTTTTTCTTAAAACAAATTACAGCAAGTTTTGATTCAATTTCTTCTAAAGAATATTTCTATTTATTTTCAACAATATCTTTTTTATCCTCATCAGATAACATATAAAACTGATTAATTAAATCATCTTTACGTTGATTTATAACTTCATTTTTAAAAGATCTTAAATCAGCAACTTCTGCTTCAAGAGCAGTATAGTTCGTTTGTAATTCATTATATTTTTCTTCTAATTCAGTATATTTCTTTTTACTATCTTCTTTATCATCACTATCTTTTGATGTAGAAGTTTTATCGTCCTCTTTTGAATCTTTAGATGAATCATTTTGATCGTCTTGATCATCGTCATCATCATCATTATCATCTGCAAAATCAGTTACAACTTCGCTCTGTTCAAAAGTAGACTCAGTGCTTTCTTCTTTTTCAAATGAAACATTTGTATTATCCTTCTATTCAGTTACAGTAAATTCTGTAGAATTTTCCTTTTCCTAAACTTCAGGATTTTTATTCTCAATATTAGCCACTTTATTGCCTCCTTTTAAAGCATATGTTAATTCTTGCATCATTTCAAACAAAGTATGTTTGAAACTTTCATCCACAGTAAATGATGCACTCACTTGTGGAGCAGTCACAGCTGATCCTTCAAAACAAGGTTCTACATCATCACCTAAAATACATAGTTTAGAAAATATTGCGTCATTTATTATGAAAAATTCCATATCCTATTTAATATTTTTTGACCAAGAGCCTTTTAAACTTTTTTCATCTAATTCCATTGAATGCGGCTTACCCTATTCAATAGCTAGTTTAGCCTATTCAAATTGACCAGTCCATAAGTACCCTGTTGTCATTAAATAAGTTCTTACTATAGAATTTCCAAAATCGTCATAATCTTCAAAATCTTTAAACCATACTTTTGCATCAGGAGCAACAAAACCATAAGGTTTTGTTAAAACATTAAAATGAATACCTTCATCATCTAAAATCATTTGATCTCCATGATCTGCAAAATCCTATTTATCTTTTTTATAATATCCTACAATTGGTGCCCCACGTAATGTTTTTGCCATTTCTGCGGCAACCTATTTAGAAATATAGCTACTGTTACGATTAGTTCCAATATATAACACCTTAATCTAACAAGAAGACATTAAAGGGTTAATATCTAATGGAGTTAGATTAATAAATTCAGGAGAATTAATCGTAGCAATACTTTGATGTGCTAATCCCATTTTTTCCTCCTTACATACTTTCTCTATTTTGTATCGTTTTTTCACTCTTTTCATTATCTTCTTTTTCTGGGCGGCCTGCGCTTTCCTGACCAGAACCAGATTGTTTACCACTGGTATTTCCGCGATTTTGAAGGGCTTCCGCATTCATAGTATTAGAAGTAAGAGGTGGAATGAATACACGAACAAGATCTAGAATATCATTTTCAAAATAAGCGTTAGCTAAAATAGAACTTTGAGTTTGACCTAATGCTACTTGAGGTAACATTTTAGTATAACCCATTTGAGCTTGCTCTTTATATAATTTAGCCATTTCTTTATAATTATAAATTGTTGTTGTTAAAATTTGCGCTCTATAATAGCAACGTTTAGGAGATTTATTAAACGGCTATAATAATAAATTTAAAAAAGACTCAAATTGTAATAATAAGTTATATAAAGAAGCTTCATCATTTAAAATAGAATTATTTAAAGCAGTATTACTATCACTATTAAACTGCATCTGAGAAACACCAGCTTCATTATAAACTGTTCTTTCAACCTTTTCCAATTCATCCACATTAGATTGATTACCCTTATCTGACATATCTGCTACATCTACATCTGCAAATGTAGTAAGAACATCAATACCTATTGCTTTACCTAACATTTTTACTGCATTATTATGTAAAGCTTGAGCCTCATCTATATCAAATACTAAATCTCCATTTTTATCTAATGGCATTTTTTGAATAATAATTTTTAAAAGCTTTTGAGCCATCCTTTTTCGATCTAAATCTTGAGCAGCATCTAAATCAACTATATAAGGAATAATAGATAAAAAAGGAGGATAATCATTATCATTTAAATTAAATTTTATCACAGAACGATAATCTAATAAGTACCAACTTCCAGAATCTCCTGGAAAAGCTTTTGGTAATTTTCCCTTTTTATACAATTCATATCCTTTTTTAAACTATTTTGGAAATAAATTTAATATTTTAATTCTTTGCTAAGTATCTTTATAAAAATTATCAAAAAATCTCATATCAAATTCAACAGCTGGTCTATTATTTACTTCAAATCTAGATCTACAGTAATTAGGTAATAACTCTTGAACAACAACTTTATTATTTTGAGAAATTAAATATCCATAATAACAACCGTTCCTAATTACTTTTAAAGCAACTTTTCCACAAAATCTTTTTACCTCAAACTAATCAAAAAATTTTAAAACTTTAAAAAAGTTTATAAATTGCTTCTTTCTAATTTTTTCATCAGCTTGTTCATTAGCTTCTATATCTTGTAAACCTGCATTAGTATCTAATAAACCAACACATTGCTCAATATATGGTGTTATAAACCAATCGTATTTATATAAATAAGCCATATAACGACATAATCTACTATAAATACCACTATGTTTATAAAAGAAATTTGAAATATCTCGCATTTCTGCTAAGTCACCATTATTAATAGCTTTTAAAATATTCTATTTAGTACCTAATCTTGGATTAGTTTTTCTTAAATCACCATATGTTACAATAGCATCGTCTAAAGTTTTTAAACCAACTTTAATTTTATTAAAATCAAGAGGAGTATATCTCTCGTCGGTGTCAGTGGCAAGGTTCATATTAAAACCTTTTTCTTTAATTTGCGCCATTCTATTTTTCATAAGACACCTCTTTAAAATTAATATCCAGCTAGTTTCATAATATAATCATAAGTAATTACTTCCTAATCCCAATAAGGAATTAAAACTAAATTAATATTATTTTTATGACAATATTCTCTTTTTTTCATATCATAGAATTGCTGTTTTTTAAGTCCAGTCATACCACCAAATTTAGGTTTAGGTTTATAATGTTGTATTCCTTGATACTATATTAAAAAATCTATTTCACCATCGTCATCAAAAACAGCAAAATCAAAACGTAAAGGATGACCTGAAGAACTTATTAAATCCTTAAAACTGTATTCCTATTGAAAATTTAATCCTGCTTTTCTTAATATATCTTCTATTTTTATCTATCCATAAGAAGCTCTCATTTATTTCAGTTCATCTCCTTTTACTAACTATTATTATTTAAAAAAACAATAATATTTTTTATCTTTTTTGTCCTTTAACTGAAAAACATTAAATCGGCTATATTTAAACCTTTTCGTTTCTTTTTTCGATCTTCTTCTTGTTTTATATAATATAATCCATAAAC
>Ga0326512_10004486_pt1 | contig 10147 bp, 5 predicted proteins | sample 1_2617_0518_D_FD_203652 | JGI IMG/M metagenome (GOLD analysis project Ga0326512, IMG submission 203652) | Bovine rumen microbial communities from UC Davis, California, United States - 1_2617_0518 | ecosystem: Host-associated > Mammals > Digestive system > Stomach > Rumen | place: USA: California...
GGGGGTAAGTAGTATAAAAAAATGAAGATAATAAAATACCCCTATGAGAATAGGGGTAGATTTTATTTTAACCTTAGGCGATTAATTCACACCATATACCGCAGTAACAGCACTAGATCCTGTGCTGGGAGTTGGATCGTTTCTCCCTGTAGCCGATGTACGAACGCATCACGTCCAGCACGCGGGCGACCGCCTGAGCTTTTTTCATCCTTCAGCCTCCAGTTCTGCGAGACCTTCCCGGACGCGCCGGATGCAGTCCTCGACGTAATCACAGTATGCGTTCCATTCGGTTTTCGAGACGGTTCCCATCAGCTTCTTGCGATGCAGAGACAGCTCCTGGGACATGGTGTAGCGTTCACGGATCAGGAGCTCGATGCGGACTTCCTCGTCCGTGGCCTCCTGCACCAGGGAAAGCTTGAGATCCACGTCGCGCTGCCGTGCCTCATATCCGACGTTCCCGCGTTTGATGTTCAACATTTTCGACACCTCCGAATAATGATTTGTAAAATTGATCCATGGCGTAAAGGCCCGACCTTGTGCCCTTGGAGATCGCGGCTCGCGCCGCCTGGTAATGCTCGGCGATTCTGTCAAGCGGAATCCCGGCGTCCTTCATCCGCTTCAGCTTCCGCCGTTCCCGTGCCAGCTTATCCCGCCGGCGTTTGAGCGTTACGCGCCCAGTAGGATGACGGAGAAATGTGAATCCAAGAAACTGCACCGGCCGCGCGGATGTCGGCTGCCGTTGATCTTTGCGGATGGCCATGACTTAGTTCTCCTGATGCGGGGCTGGACGCCCCGCGATTCACTGATTGGTCGATTTCCCGAAGATGAAAGCCGGGGCGAAGTAGAGGCCGCTGTACGCGTTGTCGCTACTGACGGAGCCAGTAGAGGTGACGTACCTGCTGTGGCTGGCGCTGGTGGAGAACGCGGAGCGGCTCCAGCGGTACCTGTTCGCGGTTCCGCCGGCTTTGTTAAACTTTGCCCTCGCAGCGACCGCATCGTTGGTCAGGACGCCGTTGCAGTAGCCGCTGTAAAGATCCGTAGCCTCACCTTCGGAAGTCTGGATGTTAAAGCTCATTTCCTTCGCGGACAGCAGCGTGACTTTCTGCCGTGTGCTGTAGGTCTGGCCCTGCGTGTAGTCCGGGTTGCCGTAGCCGCTGACGAATTTGGCATTGAACGGCAGCAAATGCCGCTTGACGCGCGGGTCGATGCCGTAGAGATAACCGGCGTTTAGGTTCCAGGTGGACGGGATGTCCAGCATGTGCGTCGGCGTCACGCTCGACTTCGCCGGATCCTCGTCGTTGATCCACTCGGACAGGTTGGAGTCAGGCCAGAGGTTATTGCCGTAGACGCATTTGTCAAACTCGCCGCTGTTGACGTAAACGACAGGGTCGGACGGATCCGCATTCAGTCCCTCCAGCTCTGCATAGCTGACGCCGGAAGCCGGTGCATATGCGATGCTCACGGATCCGGATGCCACGCTTCTCGTCCCGTAGATCGTCGGCGTAAGGCCAGAGATGACGGAAACGCCCGTTCTGGTAACGCCGTCAGCGTTCGTGATCTCCTTCCCGCTTGTGTAACCGTTCGACCCTGCCTGGACGATATAATCGTCGGATCCCAGATCCTGTGGGATCGTGAGATACATATCGATATTAAAGCTCGATCTGTAGCAGTAGTTCCGCAGATGATAGTTGCCGGCGGGAACGCGCTTGCCCTGGTAGACCGCGAAGAGCGCCTCAAAGGTATCGAATGTCTTGGTCTCCGGGGCGTATGTTCTCTCCAGCATCCAGCTGTGCGGGACGGTCGTGCCGGCACCTTCGACGTCCGGATTGTCGTAGTCTACGAACGTGTGCGGGATCGCCTCGATGGTCGTGCGAACCGTCATGACCTCGCCGGTTGCGGGCGTGCCGGAAACGGTCAGGCCGAAATCCGCCAGGCTGATGGCTGTGCCTTCATAAGTCCAGGAGGATCCGTCATAGACGAACAGATAATCCTTCGCCTCCGCTTCGCCGACGCCTTCGGCGAACAGATTGAGGTTGGAGCAGGCGACGGTATGGTTTCCGGTCGTGGTGCCGATCGCGGATCTCAGCCAGTTGACGTCGATGATGTCGCCGATCTTGACCACGTCCGTGCTGGTGCCGTCTGCTGTTTTATCCGCCAGGGCGTCCCAGTTCTCGACGACAGATTTGCCGCCGAGCTCGTCAATCTCCTGCTGCATGGCATCAATCTGTGCCTGTGTTGCGACATCCGACGCCAGCGCGATGTTCTGGACCAGCAGGGTCGTCGCGTCGTATACGCCCTCGATCACGCGGCCCTTGACGAGGTCGAAGATTTTAAATTTATTGTCCGCGGTATCCACGAAAATCGTGCAGAGGTACATCTGGGCACCCAGGGCAGAAACGTCGAAGAAGACGCGATCCCCGGCCGTGTTGACGCTGTTCAGGATCGCCGCAATCTGGCCCATGGTCGTTGCGCTGCTCGTGACCTTGACGATCTGCTGGACGTCGTCATAGATGCCGATGTTCGCGATGGCCTGCCGCTTCTGCGCGTCCGTCAGGGACTGAGCGGTGTCGAAACGAACAGAACTGGAGAGAACGGTCGAGGCTTGGGCGGCACTAGCAGCGGCGTCCTGTGCAAAGTCAGAAGCATCCTGAGCAGACCCGTCGGCCCTTTCCGCAGCGTCTTCCGCAGCGGCCTGAGCCTCTTCTACAGCGGAATTTATTATACTATTTATATAAGAAGTAATACCCTCTTTTGTCGGATAGGAATTAATCTTTTCCAAAAGCGAGTCTATTTCTTGTCCAGTAAAACTTAGAGAATAAGTGCCGTTTGCCATGTAAACCTCCTTTTAAACTTTCTCAAATTTAAGTAATGAGAAAGAGTAGATAATACATAAAAATGAAGATAATAAAAATACCCCTATAAAAATAGGGGTAAATTTTATTCTTATGCTTTATAGCGTTGCCCATACTGTTCAACCGGCTGGAGCGGAGCCGGAGTATTGTTAGAATGTCGGCATTGCGGGGAACTGCATAACTATGATTCTTCCCCTCAAAGTTACGGTGCCGCTCATACTATGATAACCCCTGAGGCTAATCGTCCTATCTGATGTTATCGAACCTAAATAGGCCCATGGCGTAACGCCACCACCATAAATAGCAGTTCCTCTTGACGACGCCGATGTTGCAACACCTCTGAAGTCAGCTACAAGCACCGCGTCAGAGTTTGGTGTAGCAGACTCAAGAAACCCGAAGATCAGGTATGAAAAACCAGCAGGGAGAGACGTTGATACTACGTTTCCCCAAGTGTTGTTGGCAATTGACAAGTTTCCATCGACATACCTGAATTTCGGAAACCGTGACGTCTGCCCCGTACCACCCTGATTGACGGGGAGAGCCCCAGTACTCCCTGTCGAAAACGTGTGCTCTTTCATGACCGTATACGATCCAGTATCCAGATACGGATTCGGGAATTTGAAAGTGTGACTTATCGCGCCGACTCTACACGCCACACCAACACCGTTTTCGGAACTCGAGTTATAGTAAATTTGCACTTTTCCAACGCCGTTATTCGTATCGGTTACATAGCGGATCTTTGTAATTACAGAAGAGTTAGCAACAGACCACTCATCGCAGAAATGCACTTTATTATAAATAAGCATCATACTTATGCTGTGCGCCTCGTTGTCGCTGTATGTATAGTCGCGGCTTATATCAATGTGGATGATATTTCCGCCAGCTCCGTTGATGCCACTTGAGTTCGCACTAAACTCAATAATCGTGTACCACCCAGTTGCAGAAATACGAGCATATGCCGCCGACATAATATTTGACCCGCTTGCTTTGTTTTGCCCTTTACCTATAGCTATAGCCTCATTCGTATACAATGCAAAATCGGCATATGTAACAGTAGGACTTTGTCCGATGCCAACGCGGTCATTAAATTTCGCTGGCCATCCAACATCAAACAAATCTGCCGTCTCAGCTACTTTGCCAACAGCCATTCCTGTTCCATCTTTATAGATACTAACCAATGTTTTATCAGTCAACGTAGAATCAGCATCATTTTCATTATATAATAAAGTTCCTTCTTCAACATTTAAGATAACCTTAGGAGTAGTGAGTGTATTATCAATCACCCTATTACCAAATAGTTTAATAGTATTTATACTATCGGCATTCTGATGAATTTCTAAGATAGAATCGCTCTCTAATGCTTTTGTATTAATACCAAGTGCATTTTTTCTATATGCAACTGTAGGCATTAATTGATAAATAATTATATTATTTGTGTAAAAATCTTTAGTATTTGTAAGTGTAGGACCCGTAGAACCCAATGATTGAGAAGTAGTTGTCTGTAAATGCACAGCAATTGATTTGCTTTCCCAATCAGACGAATTAATATCTACACTTATATTGTTACCCAACTGGTTAAAAGAATTAGACACATTGCTTGTGCCATCATACAGCCAATAAGTCGGTGTTACGGTCGCACCTACATCACTACACGCTGCCGAAAGAACTACAGTAACACTTGAAGCTGATGCGCTACTAATGCTACAACTGTTGAGCGTAAAACCAGATGGCGAAGTATGTCGTATTGCCGCACTTTCATAACTTTCATAGTCGGAACTAGATGAAGTACCCGCGGTATTTGCAACATCAATTCTCCAAACTATATTGCTAGATGAAGTTATCTCTTCCGTTACCGGAGTAAATATATCAGCGGATACAGCTACTGCTATTTGATTTGTTGCGTGAGCTGCCGCAGCAACGACAGTAGAAGCATAAAGGCTACCATCTCTATATATATTAAATGTTAACTGGTCCGCTGTATATACATTACATCGCGCAGTAAATTTTAAATACAACCCTTCTTGTAAAGCATTTGGTGCAGAAGCAGGTATAGAACCTGATGTTCCAAGATTAAATGAATACCAAGGACCATCACTAGACAGCGCGCAACTAGTTGAAGTAACTTGTACATTTTGTACTAATTCTCTAAAATCTAATGTATATGTAAATTCATTACTATCAAAACTTAGACCATAAAGATTTGTAATACGTAATTTAGCTCTACAAGAATAAGTATCTTTATAATCCGCACTTGCTAACCCAAGGGTTCCCCAGTTATAAACAGCATTTTTTGCCATACTGGTGAATATAAGGTCATTACTTTTTGTATAAGAAAGACCGGTTCTAACGTCTTCCTGACTGCTTCCCCTATAAAACACCACTTTTATAGCATCTGATCCACATTCATAGGCGGCCAATCCTGTCGATATATCCTCAGAGCCTCCGAAAGGCCATCCAGCGGTTATTGAAAAAGTACTATCATCGGCAGTAAAAGGTTTAAAAGTATTCGCTGCAAACCCAAAGCCAGTTATAGTTAAATGAGTACATTCTACTGCTGTTGCAGTTGTAATCTTACCAATACTTCCATTATAACATTTTATCTTAAATGTTATCGTTGCTCCACTCATAGGAGTATCTTGCAAAGTTATGTCTACATCACGATAATTTCCATCTGGCGCACTATTAACACTAGCAATAGATGGCACGGCATAAGAAGTAGTTCCTACCTTTACACTTTCAATTGTAACAGATACGCTTTCTACTGATGTGTCTTTCCATAACTTGAAACGCACTAACTTTCCAATATGTCCTGCAACAGTACCATTTATATTACCATTAGCAAATTGGTTATATTGCGCCGGCGCGTTGCTTGCACCAGGGACAGCGTAATATTTATCACTAGCAGGATAATATTTTGCTTCACTGTCTTCTATTCCATCATTAAGAATACATTTAAGTCTCCATCGAATATACTTATTATCTTCCGCGATATCTCCATAAGCAGATTTAACTAAACCATCTAAATTAATTAAAGACATTGATGTAGCAGAAGTAGATGTTAAAGAAAAGTTTGAAATACTAGAATCTTTTGAACGGGAAAATGAAGAATCAATTCCTGCTGTAGGCTGAAACTCAATAAGCCATTTTACAGTACCAGTTTTGCTTCCTTTAATTTTAGGCTCAAGAGAATTTACCCATCCCAAGAAATAAGAGCCACTCGCACCATTAGAATTAAAAGCGGTAAGTTGAGTTGGTTCAACATTATAAGTTAAGCTTTCAATAACAGGCTTAGTATTTATTGCAATAGTAAAAGAAGTGCTGTTACTACTATACTCAAGTCCGTCATAAGTCCAGAAATAATATGTAGTCCTGGCCTTAATCGTTGGACTTGTCCAAGGAGAAGTAATGGTGATTTTTGCATCAGAAGTGCTTGTTGAATATGCTAAAGTTCTGGTTTGAGAGGTGTTACTATCAGAGCCAGCCGTAATTGTAAATTTAACAGTACCACCAGTCGATGGAACAGTCGTTCTATCTACAGTAACACTTGGCGCGGCTGGAAGAGAGTTTATTGTAACAGAGCCACCAGTTTTTAGACCGGAATCATATCCTGCTACAGCTCCCATTGCTTGAACTCCAAAATATACCGTCTGGCCACGCGCCGCTCCAATACCTCCAGTACCTGAGTTCTTAATAGTGGTTGAGCCAGAAGTGGTGCCATCTGCAACATCTATGTCTTTATAAGAAGAGTTAGTTGTGGGAGTGCTTCCAAATGCGTAGTAGATCCTATATTGTGCAATTTTATTATTTGTGCCATTGGATGCGCCAGACCAAGATATTGTAAAGGTTCCACTTGGAGTTATAATACCCGATGCAGATACAGAAGTTGGTGCCCCACAATTAGTATACGACGTATAAGTAAAAGCAAGAGAAGGTTTGAGGTCACTACTACTACTACCTGCACCAAATTCAAAATACTGGCCACTCGCGGCAAGTATACAAACGTATACAGTTTTTCCCATATATGCTTTTAAGCTATTTGCAGTAAGAGTTAAAGTATTGGGTCGTTGACGTGTAATAGTAAAAGTCCCTAAATTAGTAGTATAATCACTAATTGAAAAACCTAGCGGTGGTTCAGATGTCCGCAGACCTATATATACACTACCGCTGCTACCATAATCAGTTGTATCTTTTATTGTCAAACTAGCTGAGTCAACTGAAGACACTACACTATAAGAAGTAAGATCTAATGTAAAATATGCTCGATAAGTACTTCCAGAAGCGTAACCTGTCATAATCTGATTATTATAAGGTTCTCTCCATCTATCTGCATTAATACTATATCTAAGCGTACCTGCACTTGCCGAACCAGAAGCCATAATTTCCTCCTTTTAAACAAATATTTGTTTACTTATTTTTTAATATACATATAAATCGTACCCATTTGCAGTGTTTTCATACTGCATTTTATCATTTAAATTTAAATTATTCCTAACATATGTTTGGGCATGATTTAAGTTAATACGTCCAGCCTCTAAAGAAATGCTTTGCGTTGTATTATTATTATTATTTATATAATAAAATCCAATCTCATTAGAAGACCGCGCTTCAATATAAAATTGATTATTAGCAGAATTAAAAATTTTATAATCTGTTATTTGTAATCCTGCGGTAGTTCTTATATTTGAAAAAGTCGCATTTACTCGATATGTATTATCAATACTTATAAAATCATTTCCATGCGTTGAAAGCCCCTCTTTTCCAATAGTAAAAGTTTCAACAATAGTATCCGATCCTGTGCCACTATAATCGCCTTCATAGAAAACTATACCCTTTTTAGTATCGTAAAAAGATAATCCAGGATTTGGTGACTCGCCACTACCATGAATTCGCGCGGCGTAGATATCTGCGCCCCGAATCTCTGACCTTGTAATAATTGCTCCTTCAAACAATCCTTGTGCCGCGTAAAGAGAGCCATTTTGTGTTACTTGGAATGGTGCTGACCGAATACTATCATCATCTGTTTTTTCAGATCCACCCCAAAATACTATTGGAGAAGTATCATCATTACGTTCGTTTCCAAATTTATTAGCTCTTACACCATTAAGAGTATTAACTCCTGCATATCGAATATCAGACCCGCCAGTAGCGGTTGTTAATGAACCATTTAAAAATACATTCGTACTATATAGTCCATAACCTCGTAAGTTTGCCCCAAGAGAGTCTAAATCACCTAAGAATACTTTTGGCAGTCCCGTATTATTAAATTCATCAATAGTAATGCCGCGGCCGTACAACTTTGCATCAGTTCCGTTAGTATTGATACCAATTATAATTGCTTCATCCCCACCAATATCGACTACACTAAAAGGATTGACGCTAATTGGGTCATAAGCTTGATAAGAGTCTGAAGCTGTTGTAAGAAGTGTAATAACATTTTTAGTAAATCCGCTTAGTTTATACGGACCAGTTACTTTTCCCGCCTGGTTTACTATATAAACGTAGTCATTACCACCAGCCCAGCTTTCATTTAAAGTTAGTACATTACCTGAAGTAGATTCTACCTTATAGGAAGGCTTAAAATACATAGACCCACCAACTGCTTGTGTTTTAGCGGTTTCAAAAACTGCAGTTGAAATTTTACCTCTAGCTGTAATATTGTTAAATGTAGCTTGGGTCGGAGTGATTTCAAAATTATTAAGGTTATCTTCTCCGCCGAAAATCTTCGAATTAACGCCATCTAATGTTATACCACCAAAATTAACGCCATCTTCTAGTGTTTTACCACCAAGAGTGAGTACCCCATTTTGATTTAAAATTGTACTTCCTGCCTCTATTAGCCTTCCATTAGCATCACCAGACTCTGGGTTATATAAGGTTGCTTTGCCCAATTTTATATATTGAGCAATAGTGGCACCAATACCTAATTCAATCTCATTAGCAACAACTTTACCGCTCTTACCGTATAATTGTAACTTAGCATTAGAAGTGTCCCCCGATGGCTGTGCGGAAAATAATCCTTCATTCGTTAAGATAAAACCACCAATACTACCTTGATTAGCAGTAAGCTCATTAGCAACTACTTCGCCCTCAAAGCTACCGCTTGTTGCGTTTATTTCCCCGGTAAAGGTACCCGATCCAACTATTCTTAGCTGTTGAGAATTTTGATCGTATTCTAAAAGCGTATTATTGCCATTGACAACTCTTAAACCACCATTATCAATAGTTAAACCATCGCCATTGAAAAGAAGTTTTGAATTATTAACCGCGGCCTGTATACTTGCACTAGTAAGTGCAAATTTGGCCATATCCTGAGAAGTCCCAAAGTTAAAAGAAACAGCTTTATAACTTAACTTGTTAGTGTTAGTAGTATCATATATATCAATAATATATGAGAAATTTTCAGAGCTAACTAACTGGTTATAATTATTATATGAAGTAGAATAAGCCGCCGCAGTCTCAGAATTAATATTATACTTATAACTTTCAACTAAATTAACTTGTACATTAGCGCCAGTTGTAGAAAATACCAAACTACTTAATTGAACGTTAGTTGCTGCGACAGTATTTACTTTAACATTTTGAAAGAAGGTAGCTAAGTCGCTAAAATTACTGTCTGTTGAGTCAGAAAGTCGAATTTTATAATTATAATCAGTTCCTGGCACTAGAGCGACAGATTCATCTTCTACTAATCTATATACTGAGAAAGAAAAGTTAGAATTCGAAGTCGTAAGAACGCCGCCTTCTTCGAAAAACTTAAAAATTTGTTCAGGATTAACTTCGATTCTAATTGTGTCTCCAGACTCTCCGTCTTGAACTAAGATTGTAGGTGTAGACCAAGAGGCAACAGTACCTGTCTTAGAATTTGATCGAACAAAGGCCGTGGTAACATAGCAAGGGTTTCCATCTGATGTTGGGACTGTTGTACTCCATCCGACCGGAATCGCACTCAGCGCGCCAGTTGAGAAAGTGTATGTTTGGCCACCTGCAGGTGCACTTAGTACGCTTGTGCTTCTTTGATAAAGTGAAATTTCCGCGCTACTATAACCTGCAGCACCGGTAGAACCTTGAATACTTGTTATGGTTCCTGCAAGGACAGTAGAAGTGCTGACAGAGCTAATCGTATATCTATAATAAGAATAAACAATTATATCTCCAATTTTCGGAGAGGCGGAAGTATCTCCAGTTAAATTTGAAATATTAAAAGTATAATTAGGAGCTGTTGGAGCAGTAGTCGTTGTCCAAATTTGAGAGCCGTCTGTACCTGGCGCGCCATCCGTACCGTCAGAAACAGATGC
>Ga0326512_10004487_pt1 | contig 10143 bp, 7 predicted proteins | sample 1_2617_0518_D_FD_203652 | JGI IMG/M metagenome (GOLD analysis project Ga0326512, IMG submission 203652) | Bovine rumen microbial communities from UC Davis, California, United States - 1_2617_0518 | ecosystem: Host-associated > Mammals > Digestive system > Stomach > Rumen | place: USA: California...
GTGTTCGCAATTCTCGGCTGCACGTCGCACATGTGGTTCAATCCGTCCCATCGCCGCTGGCCGCGCATCAAGCCTATCCCGTACGTGCTTGTGGAAGAAGCCTTGCATGCGTTCGAGTCGCTGGAGCCGCCGGCCGATTACCGCGAAGGAATCCTTGCGCTGGGTGGCAATCCCGATGCCGAATATCCGTTCTGGCATTGGGCGGGCGGCGATTCCGCGAATGCAGATGCGGTGGAGAAGGCAAGCCTCGATGCTTTCAAAGCGCGCCCCCTCGAAGAGCGCCCGGATATCATCCTTTTCAATATCGAGAGCCTGCGCGGTTGGACAAGCGACATGCGCACCAGGAGCTGCATGCGTTTCCCGAACCTTTGCAAGCTCGTTTTAAGCGGTACCTATTATCCGAACGCGCACAGCGTGGGCTATCCGTCCATCGAAGGTTTCCTCGGCATCATGGTGGGCGTGCCGAGCCACCCGCGCGCGACGTTCCTGTACAACTATCCCAACACACGCATGCGTTCGATTGGCGATGTGCTGCAGGCGGCGGGTTACAACAGACAGGTGCTTTGCGGTGCCGATCCCAAGTTCGACAACGAACTTGTGTGGCAACAGAAGTGGTTCGACTACAACGAATTCAAGCCGGAAAACGACAACGATGTCGCGCTCGCGCGTCGCTTCGTGGAAATGTACCGCGAACGCGATAAGAACAAGCCGCTGTTCTTCCACTGGATGAGCCGCAGTATGCATATCCCGTTCGACTTGCCTGCCGACATGGGAGAACGCCCTGCCGATGCGGAGGCGGCCTACCTGCGTGCCGAAGCCTATATGGATAGCGCCCTCGGGATTATTGTGAACGAGGTGAAGAACGGACCGCGCGCGAATAGCACTCTGTTCATTCTGGTGGGGGACCATTCGTACCCGAACAGCGCGCAGACGGCGGAATCGGAACGCCTCGGCAAGATTCACGAAGGCGAGACCTGGGTGTCGCTGATTTTCGCCGGAGCGGGTGCCGAACGGACAATGGACCTGCGTCCCGTATCGCAGGGAAGCATCGCCTCGTCGATTGTCGCTTTCCTGGGACTCGATGTATCGAACCATTTCATGGGCGCAAAGCTTATTTCGAAAGCGGTTCCGCCCAATTCCGCGGATTCCCTGCAGCCTTCCGATTCTGCGGATTCTTCTGTCGTGCCGTTACGAGAACTTCCCGGCGTGTTCTCGTTCCGTCAGGGAGATATCGCTTATCGCATAGATTCACTCGCGTTCTTCGCGGGCATGGACGATGCTACGCCTGCCACCGTGCGCACCGCCAGTTGGAAAGCGGACTGGGACGTTTCTCGCCCGGTCGAAGGATTCGTTTCGGGACGCAGCGTCACTGTGGATGAAAAGCTTCTCGCCGAGACAACCGCGAAGATGCGCGCTGCTGCGCGTGCCTGGGAATTCGTGGTGACAAAGAACAAGCTGATGCCCTGACGCGATCCTATTTCCCGAATCAAGCCTTTTTTATATGCCAAGCTCGTCCCATAACTCTTTGGGTGAAGCGTAGGTCTTGGCGTTGGGATCGTGGGCGAGTTGTTCGCCTTCCCGAATCGCTTCGAGGAGTTCTTTGGACGGGGGCCTGGTGACGGCAAAGGGTAAACCGTGGTGCAAGATAGCCTGTTTCAAGAAAACAGTAAACGCCTGGGAAAGGGTCAATCCCAGGTCATTGAATAGTTCGGTGGCTTGAGCTTTTAGCTCCTTGTCTATTCGAATGTTTGTAACCACAGTACTCATACCTCTAAATATACAACAAAAAGTTCCAAATGTAAAGTATTTGTAGTGCTGTTGTTGTGAAATGGATGCGGTGGCCCCGCATGGCGAACAGGAAAACGGCTCCTGTCTATCCTATAAGACGGATTTTTCTCGAAAAATGAGCTTTTTTTAATGATATCTATCCCTAAAAAAATGCACTCTGTCAAGAAATCGGGTCTTTTCTTTCCTGACGAATTTTTGCTTGATTATCTTGTATACCGAAAACATGATAATCTGTCGTATAAAACATTTCCTCCTTTTGTTGTGCATCTTGCCTTTGCTGGGGTTGCCCGCTTATGCCGATCCTAGTGGAATGTACATTGACTTTACGGCACAGACCGACAACGATTACGACGGCCCGCTGGTAACCAGGATTCCGCATGGGTTCTTCAATGTGGGATTGCTGGTGGAAGAAGGCGAATGGAGCGAGGGTATCAATGTCGATGAGATGCAGGGGATATCCCACGACAACGAAAACTATTACCTTACAAACCAGTGGGAGATATTCAAGGTTTCCAAGAAAACGCATAAGGTTGTCGCGAAAAATCACCTGCTCAGGGTAAACCGGTTTCTGAAGGATGGTTTCTACCGCCATTTCGGAGGCATCTCGTGCTATGGGGACTACCTGTATGTTGCCACAACGGGGCGTAGGCATCCCCTGACTACGAGGAAGGCCGTCCCGATAATTATTGTGTTCGATAAGGAACTGAATTTTGTCAAGTTCGGATTCTTGCCCGAGGAATTGCAGAAGGGGGCCGCCTGGGTTGCCGTGAATCCGGCAAACGGACACCTGTATTCGTCGTACGGGCAGGTGGTTTACGAGTATTCCCGCGATTTCCGGAACGGGGAAACCTTGAATGCGGTTGGACACTACGTTCTGAATTTCCGGCATGCCGACTTGAGTCCCGAGGAATGGGAAGACGCCGTGGCGCAGGGAGGCACATTCTCCGGCAACGGGGTCCTTTTTTATGTCCTTGACTTGAAACACTCCGCAAAGAACGCGAGCACGGGAATCCATGCCTTTGCCCTGCATGACAGCGAAGGTGACGAAATTGACCTCTGGGGATTAAACAACAAGGGAGAGATGCTTCCCTTCATTTCCATAAGGTACATCGGCAGCCGTGACGGGGAGCGTTTCTGGGAAATGGAAGACCTGACTTTCGGGAGGGATTCCATTGGCGAGTATATCGGATTGTTGCAACTGAGGAACGGCAAGAAGGACGAAGCACAGGTGGTCCATTACCGCCTGCTGTACGATATCAGGAAGGCTCTAGACGATCTTTCCAAAAAGTTCTTCTAGCTTCTCGTTCTGCTTGACGGTGTCGTATTCCGCTTCCATCTTGGCGCGGGCGGCAATGCCCATTTGCATGCGCAGATTGTAGTCGCTGGCGAGGGAGTCCATGCTCTCCGCCAGTTTGTCGATGTCGCGCTGGCCAACAAGGTATCCTGTGCGCCCGTCGTCGATGATTTCGGGGAGGCCGCCACAGTACGTACCGATGCTCGCCATGGCGCTTGCGCCCGCTTCCTTGAGCACGATGAGTCCCGAGTCGCGGTCGTTGTTTTTGGCGACAATGCAGGGGGCCACGAGTACGTCGTAGTTTTCGAGCAGGGCGGGCATTAATTGTGCGGCAACGCTTCCCTTGAAAATGACTTTGTCTGCAATGCCGAGTTCCGCGGCGAGGCTTTGGAGCTGTTCTTGCAGCGGGCCCTTGCCTATGAGCGTGAGAGTGGAATCCTGGTGCTTGCCTGCAATTTTTGCAAACGCGCGGATGCCGTATTCAAAGCCTTTCTTTTCAACCTGACGGCCGATCATCAAGAACTGCGCGGGCCGTTCGGGGCGCCTGAACGGCGTGAACGCCGAAGTGTCGACGCCGAGCCTGTGCACATGAATCTTGCTTTCGGGGGCGCCCAGCTGTACGAGGCAGTCGGCCAACTCCTGCGAGGCGGGGAGCAATAGCTGTGCCGTATCGAACATCCTCTTGTACGTGCGCTTGTAAAACAGGTAGTCGACGGGAATGTGCGGGTTAAGCAGGATTCCCACATCCACTCCGTGGAGCGTCACGATGAGCGGGACTCCGGCTTTTTTCGCGGTTGCCGAGACGAGCGCCCCGTTCGTGCCGAAATGCGCGTGCACGAACCGCGAACCGCTTTCCTTTATGACGTTTACGAACTTGCCGCAGGGGAGTGCCGCATAGTAGAGCATCCGTGCGACGGGGCCGAGCGAGGTGACGTGATCGTAGGGGAAGTTTTCCCTGGCCGGGTTCAGGCCGCGGGCGATGACGTACGGTTCGAATTTCTTAGCGTGCTTCACCTGGTCGTAGATGAAGGTCTCGCTGTAGGGCAACCAGTTGCCTATCGCCATCGCATACGGTATTTTCGTCATGTTGTTAATGTAGTATTTTTGGGAGACCGTCTGGCGAAATTGATGTATATTTGCGTAGGTACACTATGGACAAGGTCAAAGTCTGCTTTTATCCCACCTGCGAAAACGCGACGAATCACTTTCTCGCGAATCTCGCGCGGCTCCTCCGTGACGAGGGCAGTTTCGAGTGCTCCGGGTTCCTGGATCTTGCCAAGCAAAAGAAGGGCGAGGAATTCAAGCAGGACGTTTACCATTTCAACTGGTTCGACCAGAGCCTCACCTTTGCATCGTTTCTGTACCGCTACTACATTCTGCTTCGCGTGATTTTTGCCCGCAAGCGGATTGTGTGGACCATCCACAATACGGTCCCGCACGGCGGAGTGCCCGTGTACAACCGCATTTTGCGCGCTCTCTTGTTGCGCTTCTCTTCCGTCATCCATATCATGAGCGAGGGGAGCCGCGAACTGCCTTATCTGCAACCGTACCTGCACAAGGTAGAACTCGTGCCGCATGGCGACTACTTCGATTCGTACCCGGAGTCCGATGCCGATATCCGCAAGCGCTTTAACATCGCGGAAGGGACCCCGATTGTGCTTTTCCTCGGTGCGGTGCGCCCCTACAAGAACATCGAAATCCTTTTGGACGCCTTCGATTTTGACGATGCCGCACTGCTCATTTGCGGTAACGTGCGCCCGAGGGAATATTTGAACAAGTTAACGGCTAGCGTGGCGGGCCACAAGAACGTCATCTTTGCGCCGGAATTCGTGCCGGACTCGGAACTTTCTGCCTACTTGCGTGCATCCGCTTTCTTGGTCGCGCCGTATTCGTATGAATCGGCTCTCAACTCGGGCACGGTCCTGCTCGCCTGTTCGTACGGCAAGACGGTGGTGTGCCCCGACATCGCCGGAGTCCGCGATATCCAGGCGGCCGCTAATTGCCTGTACGCTTACCATTACGAGGGCGAAGCGGAACATACGGGCAAACTCCGGGAAACCCTGGCCCGCGCCCTTGACGATTACCGGTCGGGTGTAATTGCCGAAAAGCAGTCCAGGGCCGTGGATTACATGCGCCGCAATTCCTGGGATGCGAACCGTTCCAAATGGTGCAGCCTTTTCAAGCGCTAGGCCCTTCAAATTTTCTATCTTTTGAATATGGAGATAAAGGCAAAGGACAGCTACCTTCCCGGTTTTACCGTATTGATTCCCTTCTACAATGAACGGAACTTTTTGCCACGGCTTTTGGAAAGCCTTTTGCAACAGACGGAACTTCCGGCGAAGCTCGTATTGATTGATAACGATTCGACAGACGATTCGGTGGAGGTGGCGAAAAAAGTCCTGGAGAATTCTCCGGTCCCCTATGAAATCCTCCATGAAGCCCGCAAGGGCAAGGCGAACGCCCTGGAACAGGGCTGCACCCGCATCGAGACGGAATACACGGTGTGTACCGATGCCGATACGTGGTTCCCGTCCCATAGCCTAGAACTGGCCAAGAAGCTTTTCGAGGAGAATCCCGATTACAGCTGCTACCTGGCTTTCGGTGTCAACGAAGAATGGGCGCCTGACGAACAGAAGGATTTCATCAACAAGAGTTTTGCGCTGGCGGCCCATTTTAAGGACCGTTGCTTTTCCGGTGGCTACGGACACTTTTTCCGCAGCGACCCGTTCCTCAGGTGCGGCGGCTTTTCCACGTCGATATGGCCGTATACCCTGATGGACCACGAAATCATCCACCGTATGTTGAAGTACGGGAAGCGCGGTTACCATAAGGACCTGTGGTGCTATACGAGTTTCCGCCGTACGAACCGCCGCTCGGTGCGATGGAATTTTACGGAGCGATTCCTCTACCACCATCTGCCTCCTTTCTGCATGGGCTGGTTTTTCTACAAGTTCCTGAGCAGGCGTTTTGAAAAACGCAAGATTGTGGGAACGAACCTGCGAGAACAACCGTGGCAGACCGAAAAAAAGGTGGATGCGCCGAGTGATGAATTCGCTGTGGACAAGAAGTACCTGACGCAGAGTTCGCTGTTCTCCGTATTAGGCACAATCTTCAAGGTGGCGGCCCCGATCCTGATGATCGTGGTGGCGCGCGTTTTTGACAAGGAACAGTTCGGTATTTACGTTTCGGTGCAGCTGTTGATGTTGATGCTCAGCCGTGTGGCGGTCCTCGGCTTGGACAAGGGCTTGCACTGGTTTATCCCGCAAAACAGGTTGCAGGGGCGGCCCGCCTACTATGGCGTTTCGGAATCCGTGCGCCGTGCGTTACTGTTGGCTTTGGGAATTTTTGCCGTAGGGGTGGTGGCTTCGTTTTTCGGGCTACACCGGTATTCGACCAGCCTCTCCGGGTTGTCGCTGACCGATAATGCGCTGTTCTTCAGTTCGCTTTTGCCGTGGGTCGTTATCCACGTGCTTTCCGGAGCGTCCGAGGGGAATCGCAAACCGCAGTACAAGATTTTTGTGAACGATATCGCCGTGGCGACCCTCGCTCCGCTTATCGCGCTAGGGCTTTATGCTTGCGGGTTCGAAAAGCACGCCCTCCCTATAGGCCTTCTTTCTGCCAACATCATCGGTGCCTTCACCTTGATGGGGCTTGCGGCAAAGCAGTTCCCCAACATGCCCTGGTTTACCAAGAAGTCCTTGGATAAGGTATTGTTCCGCTACGCCTTGCCGCTCGGTTTTTCCGAAGTGGTGATATCGCTGTTGTTGCGCATGGACTTGTGGATGGTGCTGCTTTTCCTCGGCCCGGGATACGCGGGTGTGTACGCCTTGATGGTGACCATCTCGAACGGGCTTCGCACCATCAGCTTGAGTTACGCTCCTATCCTTTTGCCGGTCGTCGCGGGCATGAAGCCGGAACGCTACGGCAAGGATTTGAAGGGAACGTATAGTTACTGTGTGGCGCTGGTAACACTCATCCAGCTTTCCATCGGTTTCTTTATCGTCTTGTTCCCCGATGAAATCTTGATGATCGCGGGCAAGTCGTTCGTGATTAACCCCGAGGTATTGGGAATCCTGTTGTTCGGTAACTTGCTGAACGGGTTCTTCGGGCTTTCGGGAACGGTCATCAACGGCATGGGAAACAGCCGCTTTATGCTCAAGCTGAACGTGGTGACATTGATGTTCGCGCTGTGCATGAACTTCATCTTGATCCCGCGCATGGGCCTTGCGGGTGCCGCCCTCTCGACGGCTTCGTACCAGTTGCTGCAATGCGTATGGATGAACGTCTACCTCGTCCGCATGGGCTACTGGCCCTATAAACTTTCCCTGTTGGTGCAGGTGTTCTGGATGGTACTTTTGCTGGTCCTCTACATTGCCGTCAATACGAACCTCCACCTCTCTTTCTATCAAGATGTGCTGGTCTTTACCGTCGCGATTGCAGGCCTGCTTATCACGCTTTGGCGCCAGGGCCTGATGGATTCACTCTTTTCGAAGGGGAAAAAGTGATGCGCTGGAAGGGTAGACTGTTGATAGTGGCACTCGTGCCGCTTGCGCTGTTCCTTGGCGCCTGCGAAGAGATCGAAGAGGAAAAGCCGTGGATCCAGGTGGACCGCCCGCAGATGCTCTTTACCGATACGACGCTCCTGGACAGCTACGACAAGGACGTGCTCAACTGGAAGTTGAAAACGGCTTACCTGGAACGCTGGGCCGACAAAGAAATCGTCTTTGTGCGCCCGGTGCTTGTCGACATCTATGATTCCCTCGGTGAGCGTGTCGCGTTCCTCCGTGCGGATTCCGGCAGTATGGACATGAAGTTTACCTACGTGAGCGCCTTTGGCCACGTGTATGCCTTGACCCCGAAGGGCGCCTCCGTCCGCGCCGATTCGCTGTTGTGGAACAAGAAAGACAACCTGGTCCGTACGGAAAGCTACGTGCGCGTCGTGAGCGAAGAAGGCGACGTGTTGCAGGGCAAGGGCTTTGAAAGCGATGCGAAGATGGACCACTGGAAGATCCTTTCCGATGTGACCGGTATTTTCCAGGATGCAGCCAAGCGCCTCAAGGAAGAAGACAAGAAGGAATCCGTACATCTGGATAACGCGTCTTCGTCGTCGGGAGCATCGTCCGCGGTGACGCCGTCTTCGGCAAGGCCTGTCGTACGCTCGTCCAGTTCGGCGGTTTCGACGCCGGCTCCTAAAAAACGCCTGAGCCCTGAAGATTCCGTTGCCATGGAAGAAAACAAGAAGGCCCGCGAGAAGGTAATGCACATGAACCTGTTGCGTGCCCAGGCGCGCCAGCGCATGAACCAGGGCTCCGAAGGCGATGCGGCAAAATCGGACGAAGTGAAAAAGCCCGAAGATTCAAGCAAGCCGGCAGAAGCGAAAAAGCCGGAACCGCAGAAGTCGAACGAGGCGAAAAAGGAATGATGCGCTTTTCACGTCATATCTTCGCCTGTGCGGTCTTTGGGATGCTCGCTTGCGTGAGCGCCTTTGCCCAGAGTTCCCCGCTCATCATGAAGCATGCCGACGTGTTGAATGTTGCACGTACCTATGGTACATTGCTGCTCGAGGGGAAGGTGTCCTTTGTCCACGACAGCATCCAGTTCCGCACGCAGCGGGCCACTTGGAACAAGAATATCGAAGTGGTACAGTGCGATGGCGGATTCCTCTTTACCCACCCGTCCGGCTATATCCAGGCGAACACCGGCATGTACAACAAGAAGGGGCAGGTGGCGACCGCGACGGGGAACGTGAGCGCGGCGGATTCGGCCGGTTCGTACCTCGTGACGGCCGAGCACTTGATTTACGACCGCGAAAACGAAGTGCTGACTTTGCCCGACAAGCCCAAGCTGTACCAGTTCGAAAAAAGGAAGGACGGCACGGTGGATACGGTGACGATCGAGGCGCGCCGGATTATCTTCAATAAGAAGGAATCGTTCGCGGAAGCCTTCAACGACGTGAAGGTGGTGCAGAGCGATATGGTGGTCACCTGCGATACGGGCTACTTTGACCGCAAGAACAACTGGCTCAGCATGAAGGGCCACCCCAAGTGCGAAATGAAGAACTACCACCTCACGGGCGATTCCATCTTCCTGGTTCTCGACGAGACCGGAAAGTCGTTGCAGTCGGCGCTCGTGATTCGCAATGCGCACGGTGTACAGCAAGAGGAACCCAAGAAGGGCGCGCCCGGCAACGTTACCGAGGCTTTCGGCGACACGCTCTACTGCGAGTTCGCGAACAACAAGATCGAACGCCTTTACGTGAACCTGAACGCGAAGGGATTCTTTTACGAGACGGACCTGCCGGATTACCGCAACCTGATGGACGGCGACCGCCTCGACCTGTTTTTCAAGATGGGCAAGATGGACCACGCCGTCGTTTCGGGCAAGGCGCAGAGTACGTATTTCTACGTGAAGAAAGACCGTACCGTGTCGGGCAAGAACGAAGCCGCGGGCGATACCATCAACATCATTTTCGATGCCCAGAAGAATGCGGTGAAGTCGCTGAAGCTTCTGGGGCGCTCCAACCTGGCGAGTGGCCGCTATATCGACCTCGAAAAGGAGAGCCGTAACAAGGCGGCGGCCGAAAAGGCCCGTGCGGATTCGCTCTATAAGAGCAAAAAGCAGCAACTTAATGCTTTTGCGGTTGACAGGCGCGGCGTAAAAAACAATAATATGGATGAGAAAAAGAAATGAAGACTTTGGTAAGCACCATCCGGACGGACAAGTTACGCAAGATTTATGGCGGTCGCCAGGTAGTGAGCGACGTGTCCATCAGCGTGTCCCAGGGCGAAATCGTCGGGCTCTTGGGGCCGAACGGTGCGGGCAAGACGACTTCGTTCTACATGATTGTCGGCATGGTGCGTCCCGACGCCGGGCATATCTTCCTTGACGATATCGAGATGACCGACAAGCCGATGTACAAGCGCGCCCGCCTGGGTGTGGGTTACCTCCCGCAAGAAGCCTCTATCTTCCGCAAGCTTTCCGTGGAAGACAACATCATGGCCATCCTCGAGACGCAAGACATGAAGCGCCGCGAGCGCAAGATGCGCCTGGAACAGCTTCTC
>Ga0326512_10004490_pt1 | contig 10136 bp, 7 predicted proteins | sample 1_2617_0518_D_FD_203652 | JGI IMG/M metagenome (GOLD analysis project Ga0326512, IMG submission 203652) | Bovine rumen microbial communities from UC Davis, California, United States - 1_2617_0518 | ecosystem: Host-associated > Mammals > Digestive system > Stomach > Rumen | place: USA: California...
CCTCCAACAGAATGAAAATGAACCAGTGATGATATTTAGCCAGGAAATCCAGCAGGTTGCGCATTCCCTTCGATTATCTCATCAAGAATGAGAATCGGTCTAGATTCTTAAGTGCAATACCAGCACCAAGAGCTACACTATGCAAGGGATCCTCAGGCACGTGGAACTCGATGTGCATCTTATTCTCCAGTCGCTTATCAAGACCACGCAGCAAAGCGCCACCACCTGAAAGATAGATACCATTCTTCACGATATCAGCATACAGCTCTGGGGGTGTATTCTCAAGGGCAGAAAGCACAGCGTTCTCAATCTTTGCCACAGTCTTATCCAAACAGTGAGCAACCTCCTGATAGCATACAGGCACCTCCATAGGCAGTGCCGTAATACGGTTTGGTCCATGTACAACATAATCCTCAGGTGCATCCTCACCCAGATCGGTAAGAGCCGAACCTACAGCAATCTTGATACGCTCAGCCATACGCTCACTTACCTTTACGTTGTGCTGACGATACATATACTCCTGAATATCAGCAGTCAGGTCGTCACCAGCTGTACGGATGGAGTTATTGCTGACGATACCGCCCAGCGAAATCACAGCAATCTCTGTGCTACCACCACCAATATCAACAATCATATTACCCTCTGGTGCTTCTACATCGATACCAATACCAATTGCAGCAGCCATAGGCTCAAAAATCAGATACACATCGCGACCATCAGCGTGCTCGGCAGAATCGCGTACGGCACGCAACTCCACCTCAGTAGAACCTGAAGGCACACCAATTACCATACGCAGTGATGGTGAGAACAGGCGGTTTCCCGTGTGTACCATCTTAATCAGTCCGCGCATCATTTGCTCACAAGCCGAGAAGTCGGCAATCACACCATCGCGCAAAGGACGGATTGTGCGAATGTTTTCGTGAGTCTTCTCATACATCATCTTGGCCTCACTACCAACAGCAATCATCTTGTCGGTACGGCGATCCAGTGCTACAACCGATGGCTCGTCAACTACGATCTTATCATCACTGACAATAATCGTATTGGCTGTACCCAAGTCCATCGCAATCTCCTGGACAAAACTAAAAAATCCCATCTTATTTACAATTTACGATATTACGATTTACATCTACTTTTCAAACCATGCGTTGATGGCGGTGTCATAGTGGCTACTTACGCCAAAGGCGCGGGTAGCAAACATACGGCGTTGAGCCTTAGTGGTTTCTGCACCCTGCTTATTCAGAATATCCAGCAATACACTGTATTCTGCCTTGCTTGGCACGATTACCACATCATTGAAATTCTTAGCACCAGCACGAATCAGCGAAATACCACCGATATCTATCTTCTCAATGATATCTTCCTCAGAGGCACCGCTAGCCACCGTCTGCTCAAAGGGGTAAAGGTCTACGATTACCAAGTCAATCTCAGGAATCTCATACTGCTTCATCTGCTCTATGTCGCCCTCGTTCTCACGACGGCCCAGAATACCGCCGAACACCTTCGGATGCAGGGTCTTTACGCGACCACCCAGAATAGAAGGATAGGTTGTTACATCCTCTACCTTCTGACACTCATAGCCCAGCGACTCTATAAATTTCTGTGTACCGCCAGTTGAGAGAAATTTCACGCCCTCCTCGTTCAACTTCTTCAGCAGTTCATCGAGGCCATCTTTGTGGAAAACCGACACCAAAGCGGTCTTAATCTTCTTATTATCAGCCATTTCTACCAATTATAACGTTATAATTTTCATTTGCGGCTGCAAAGTTACAAAAAGAAAACGGATTAACCCTCATTTTCACTAAGAAAAATCAGGTTAAGCCGTGTTAAAAACAAAATAGGTCAATTCCATATCACTTTTTTTCACTACCTTTGCAAACAAATCATATAAAAACTAATAGGTAGATGAAAGAACTATATTTTGCGGCAGAAAACCGCTACGACAATGGGATGCAATTTGAGCGCTGCGGACGCTCTGGTGTATTATTACCAAAAGTAAGCCTCGGATTCTGGCACAACTTTGGTAGTGTCGATCCATACGAACGCAGTCGTCAAATCACTCATTATGCCTTTGATCACGGTATCACCCACTTCGACCTGGCCAACAACTACGGCCCCGTTTATGGTTCCGCAGAAGAAACAATGGGTCGCTTAATGGACGATGATTTCCGCCCTTATCGCGACGAACTATTTATCTCCAGCAAGGCAGGTTACGATATGTGGCCTGGACCTTATGGGAATTGGGGCAGCAGGAAATACCTGATGGCCTCGCTCGATCAGAGTCTCAAGCGCATGAAGATAGATTACGTTGACCTTTTCTATAGTCATCGCTATGACCCAGGAACTCCACTCGAAGAAACTCTTCAGGCGCTCGTTGACATCGTGCGTGCTGGTAAAGCGCTTTATGTGGGTATCTCAAACTGGCCCCTTGAGCCGCTTAAGTTTGGCTACGAGTATCTGAAGGCCCACGATGTGCCTCTGCTTATTTATCAGGGACGCCTGAACATGCTCAACCGCAAACCTCAGGAAGAAGGTATTCTCGACTTCTGTGCTGAAAAAGGTGTGGGATTCATCGCATTCTCCCCTCTGGCGCAAGGTCTGCTTACCGACCGCTATCTACAGGGCATTCCAACAGACAGCCGCATGGCAAAAGAAAAGTTCCTAAAACGTTCGATGCTCACACCCGAATTGCTCGAGAAACTGCGCCATTATAACGATATCGCCCAAAGTCGTGGCGAAACACTGGCAGAAATGGCGCTGGCATGGATTCTACACCAGCATGGTGTCACTAGCGTACTTATTGGTGCCAGCAGCACTGCCCAGCTAGAGAAAAACCTCCGCTGTATCAATGCTGCGCCCTTTACGACGGAATAATAGAAAAATATCAAAATGAAAAAGGTCTTTCAATCTTTCTCAAACAGGTTAACACAACGCATTTTGGTGGGAGTTATGGCTATGATGATAGTCATATTCGGACTACTGTTTGTGGCATCGATTTTGTCGATGACCGAAGAGACCAAAGGCCGATACGTTGGTATACTACATGTAGCTAACGAAAAGTTGGAAAAGATACTACAGGAAAACGAAGACGTAGTGATAAACGTAGCCAACACAGTAGAGCAAAATCTGGATACGCCCGAAATCGTGATAAAAGTGTTAGCCAGTGAACTGCAACTGAACCCTAGGACACAAGGCTACTTTGCCGCTTTCGAACCCAACTTCTTCCCCAGTAAGGGTGAGTTCTTTGAGCCTTACGCCTTTTGGAATGGGAAACACCAGATGGACACCCTCAATGCGGGCACAGACACCCATTATTATTTTAAGCGAACATGGTATAAAGAGGCAATGCAATCAAGAGACGGCATTTGGAGCGATCCTTATTTCGACCAATTAAACGATGGACAGGTTCTATGCTCGTATGTAAGACCTATATATAATAATGGCAAGAAGATTGGAGTAGTAGGATCGGACATGTCACTCGACTGGCTGATGACCCAACTGGAGAGCATTGAGATACATAGCTACAAGCGAGGACTGCTGAATATAAATAATAGAGACGGCATATTTAGCTATCACATCTTTATAATCAGCAAAAATGGCACATTTATAGCTCATCATAACCGTCAACGTATATTGAAAGAAAACATTATTGACTATGCCAAGTCGACGCCCGACACACTCGACGATCATCTGGTGAGAGAAATGCTAAACCTGAAAGAAGGCGTAATAGCCATGAATTTGGACGGAAAACGCTCCCACGTCATCTACAAGCCGATTGAAAACAGTCAGTGGTCGATGGGAATAGTCATACCTGAGATAGCTATTTATGGCCCAGGACTGCTACTCGGTTTTATAACGTTGGTATTGTTTCTGATAGGTATGCAAGCTACTTACTACTTCTGCCGCAAGACCATACATCATAATACGCTACCACTGAAAGCACTTGCCGATTCTGCTAACGAGGTGGCCAAAGGAAACTTTATAAATGCATTGCCAAAAATAAAGTATAACGACGAGATACGCGAATTACGTGACTCGTTTGCCACCATGCAGCAATCACTGGTAAAGTATATGAACGAACTGGAGACCACTACTGCCAAAAAAGCTGCTATCGACCGCGAGTTAAATATTGCACACAACATACAGATGGCCATGATACCAAAAAAAATACCGCCATTCCCTGAGCGCAATGATATTGACATTTACGGTTCGCTGAAATCGGCCAAGAGCATTGGTGGCGACTTATTCGACTACTTTATCCGCGACGAGAAACTTTTCTTCTGTATAGGCGACGTATCGGGCAAGAGCGTACCAGCAGCGCTGGTGATGACGGTGGTACACGCCCTGTTCCGTACGGTGGCCACACATGAGACAGAGCCCAACAAAATGGTAAGTATTATGAACCAACCCTTTGCTGAGGAGAACGAAGAGATGATGTTTTGCACCTTCTTCTTAGGTGTGCTCGATCTGAAGACTGGTAATCTGAAATATACCAACGCAGGCCATGAACCAACAATGCTGGTAAGCGATAAGGTAGAATTTCTGGAGATAACCCGCAATCTGCCACTGGGTATTGATAAAGAACATATTTACGATACACAGCACATCGAGATAGGCAAAGACACAATTATATTCCTGTATACCGACGGACTGACGGATGCTACCAATATCAACAATCAGCGATTTGGCAAAGAGCGGATGATAAAAGTCCTAGACCAACTGAAAGGGAGCAACACAGAGACGCTGGTAAAAGGTATGATGAGGTCGATTGACGAGTTTGTAGGTGAAGCTGATCAGGCTGACGACCTAACGATGCTAGCGATAAGAATAAAGTAAAGAGTGGATAGATAAAAGTTAAAAATTAATATGATTATTATTGATGCACATAGCCATTTGTGGCTGAAACAAGACACAGCGTGGAACGGAAAAGAGATCAGGACCACCACCAACGGGCGCTCCATTTTCTTGGGCGAAGAAGTACAGATGTTGCCACCATTCATGATCGACGGGGTAAACTCGGCAGAGGTATTCCTCTCAAACATGAATTATGCACAAGTGCAGGCAGCAGTAGTAGTGCAGGAGTTTATCGACGGACTGCAAAACGACTATCTGGCCAAAGTAAACAGCCAGTATCCCGACAGACTACTGGCCTGCGGTATGGCCAACTATTTGGAGCCCGGATTCCTGGCGCAAGCCGAAGCCCTGATGGCACAAGGCTTTAAGGGACTGGCGATTCCAGGACACAGACTATTGGGAAAACGCCTGACAGATGACGATATGATGCAGCTGTTCCACATGATGGAGGCGAAGGACATCTTGCTTTCTATCACGCTGGCAGATGGCGACGAGCAGGTAGCAGAATTGCGCGAGGTTATTAGTGAGTGCCCCAAACTGAGAATCGCCATCGGACATCTGGGTATGGCCAATCCACCACAATCGCCCTGCTGGGAGAACCGTAGCTGGCAAGACCAAATCAAACTGGCACGTCATGAAAACGTGATGATAGAATCAGGCGGCATCACATGGCTGTATAATTCAGAGTTCTACCCCTACCCTTCAGCCATCAGAGCGATTCGCGAGGCAGCAGAGCTGGTGGGTATGGAGAAACTGATGTGGGGCAGCGACTACCCTAGAACCATCACAGCCATCACCTATCGCATGTCGTACGACTTTGTGGTGAAATCCACCGAGCTCAGCGAACGAGAAAAACAACTCTTCTTGGGCGAGAATGCCCAGAAATTCTACAGATTTGAAAATCTGATCGATTTACCCTATATCAAAAACATGTCGGAATGAAGAAAATGATTTCACTGATAGCCATCCTGTGTATGACCACTATGGGCACTCAGGCTGGCTCTTTTCGTTTTGGAAAGGGACAACTTACGGTAACCAACGTGGCCCAAAACGCCGTACGTATACAATATGCCGAACAGGAGGTAAAGAGCGACTTGCCAGACTGGCTCTACGTAAAGCACGAAACAGTAACAAACTGCAAAGTAAAGGTGGATGTCGACACCAAGCAACAATTGATTACCATCAAAGATAAGCAAGGAAAAGTAGTATTTACAGCCACTAGCCATCAGTTGCAAGGCCAAGAAGCCACACTTACGTTTGCATCGCCCAAGGATGAATATTTGTTTGGACTGGGACAGTTTCAAGACGGCTACACCAACGTAAGAGGGCTATCACGCAGACTAACACAAGTAAACACGCAAATCAGCATCCCTATGCTACTATCAAGCAAGGGCTATGGTATACTCTGGAATAACTACGGACTGACAGATTATAATCCTGCCAGCCAAAGCATCGCCCTTGTAAAGCAGGCTGGTGATGGCGAGCGCGAAGAGGTAAACGTAACTTCAACGGAAGGTGGCAAGCGCGAGGTGCGCGAACACCACGTGTTTAAAGCCACTATTGATATCGCCGAAGCTGGTGATTACGCCCTGCTGCTCGATGTAGGACAGAAGATGGCTCGCAGACATCATCTGGCTATCGACGGACAAACAGTCATCGACATGAAGAATCTGTGGTTGCCACCTACAGCCTCAAAGATTGTACATCTGGAAGCTGGGCGCCACCAGCTATCGGCAGAGCTGACAAAAGATGACAATCCTACCCTCTTTTATAATAAGGTAAAAGATGAAACCACGCTACGCTCACCTGTGGCAGGGGCTGTAGACTACACCGTGTTTGTTGGATCTGCTGATGAGGTCATCGCTACCTATCGCGAACTCACAGGCGAATGCCCGCTGATGCCTTCGTGGGCACTGGGCTATATCCACTGTAGGGAGCGTTTCCACTCTCAGGAAGAAATACTGCAAACGGCTAACCGCTTTAAGCAAGAGGGTATGCCCATCAGCATGATTGTGCAAGACTGGCAATACTGGGGTAAATATGGTTGGAACGCCATGCAGTTCGACGAGGAATTTTATCCAAACCCAAAGGCGCTGACGGATAGTCTGCATAAGATGGATATCAGACTGATGGTAAGCGTATGGTCGAAGATTGACAAGACTTCGCAGGTAGGAAAGCAGATGTTGGCCTCAGACTATTACATCCCAGGTACCGACTGGATAGATTTCTTTAATCCAGAGGCAGCAGCAGCCTATTGGAAGTATTTCAGCGAGCGACTGGTACCGCTGGGCATTGATGCCTGGTGGCAGGATGCCACAGAGCCAGAGAACGACGATTTGACTGGACGACGTGTAAACAAAGGGCAATGGTCTGCTGAGCAAGTGCGCAATGTATATCCGCTATTGGTAAATAAAACGGTGTATGAGGGTTTGAAGGCCGCAGGAAAAGAGCCTATGATACTCACACGTTGCGGTTTCGCTGGTATTCAGCGTTATGGTTCCGCCCTTTGGAGTGGCGATGTAGGTAACGACTGGGAAACCTTCCGCCGCCAGCTAACTGCAGGTCTTGGTATGCAGGCGGCTGGCATTCCTTGGTGGACGTATGATGCTGGAGGTTTTTTCCGTCCTGCGGATCAATACACCAACGAAGCGTATATCGAGCGTATGTTGCGCTGGATTGAGACATCGGTCTATCTTCCTCTGATGCGAGTACATGGTTATATGAGCGATACAGAGCCTTGGAACTATGGCGACGAGGCCAAAGCGATCATTAAAGCATGCCTGAAAGAGCGCGAACGCTTGCGCCCCTATCTGGAGGAATGTGCACAACGTATCGCCAAAGAGGGGTATACCCTGATGCGCCCATTGGTATTCGACTTTGCCGATGATCCAAAGGCCCTAGAGCAACCATACGAATATATGTTTGGCCCCAAGTACCTGATTAGTCCGATTACAGAACCAGGAGTTACAGAATGGCGCACCTATCTGCCCATAAACAAAAATGGTTGGACAGACTATCACTCAGGAAAACATTACGAGGGTGGACAAACCATTGTCACCCCCGTAAGTAAAGCGTATATTCCTGTATTCGTAAGGGAATGAAGTAGCCCGATAATCAAATCAGGTTCATTCCTAACTGTTTACATTGATGTCGCATCTCATCAGGCCAGATAGAAGCCTGTATCTCACCGATATGCCCCTTATGGAGCAGTACCATACAGAGACGGCTCTGACCAATACCACCACCAATAGAGAGTGGCAATCGGTCGTTAAGCAACTGCTGGTGGAAGTAAAGTTGCTCGCGTTCCTCCTGGTGTTCAATCTTCAGCTGGCGTAAGAGCGACTCTTTATCCACACGGATACCCATTGACGAAAGCTCGAACGAGCGACCCAGCACTGGATACCAAATAAGGATATCGCCATTAAGACCCATCTTGCCATTTTCGGCTATCGTCGACCAGTCGTCGTAGTCAGGCGCACGTCCATCGTGCTTCTCGCCATTCGAGAGTTCTCCACCTATACCTATTATAAATACAGCTCCATAAGCCTCGCAGATAGCATCCTCGCGCTCCTTTGGTGTCTTGTCAGGATACATCTTCAACAACTCCTCAGCGTGAATAAAATGAATCTTCTCTGGCAAGAATGGCTTAATCTGGGGATACGTCTCGCAAGTGAGATACTCCGTACGACGAATGGCTGCATAAATTCGCTCTACGATATTCTTTAGGAACGACAGCGTACGGTCTTCGCGATTAATCACAGCTTCCCAGTCCCACTGGTCCACATACAGCGAGTGGAGGTTATCCAACTCTTCGTCGGCACGGATGGCATTCATATCGGTATAAATACCATATCCGGGCTCAATTTTATACTCAGCCAGTGAAAGGCGCTTCCACTTTGCCAGCGAATGAACCACCTCTGCCTGCGCATCGCCCAAATCCTTGATGGGGAATGTAACGGCACGCTCCACACCGTTCAAATCATCGTTGATACCCAAGCCCTTCAGTACAAAAAGAGGTGCTGTAACACGACGCAAGCGAAGCTCTGTAGAGAGGTTCTGCTGGAAGAAATCCTTAATCAATTTGATGCCTTGTTCCGTCTGCTTCATATCGAGCAGCGGTTCATACATCACAGGTTTAATTATCTGTCCCATTTTTATAGTTTATGCTTAATTTGCGTGCAAAGGTACACATTTATTATTAAAATGCAAGAAAAAGTGGAATTATTTTCGCAAAATGAAACAAAATCTTGATTTTCGGTAACATTTTGCACTTATCGCTATCTCGTTAACAAATCATAATTCTCTAACTTTTCTGCTTTCTGCTATTAGCTTTTCACTATTTTGTTGTATCTTTGCATCCGCTAAAAGCACCCGTAGTTTAAAGGATAGAATAACGGATTCCGGTTCCGTTGGTTTGGGTTCGATTCCCAACGGGTGTACAAAGAAAGTAACTCCTTAAGCAGGCGTGTAGTGATTAGCTAAAATTCATAAAATCCCGACAATCCTTATAAGATTGCCGGGAATTTATGAATATTATACAAATTACTTCTTCAAGACTTTCTTGCCGTTAACAATGTAAACACCGTTTGGCAGACCGTCGAGCGATGTCACCTGATGACGCACCTTACGACCACTTATGTCATAGACATCGAACGGGTCTACGACGGTAGCTTCTACATCCATGTCGTCAATGCCTGTCACCTCATCGTCACCTCCACCCAATGAACGCGAGTTTGCGGTAGCGGTAACAGTTACTATGCAGGTGGCACTCAGGCCTGTCGCATTTGAGGTACAGGTAATCGTGGCAGTGCCAGTCCTGATACCCTTCACCTTGCCTGCACTCGTTACTGTGGCTACCTTTGTGTCTGAACTCTCCCAGGTCACGCTCTTGTCTTCCAATGTCTCGGGAAAAACCGTAGCCTTCAACGTCCTGGTCTTGCCTACCGCAACAATTACTTTCGTCTTGTTGAGGACAACCTGGCCTACAGTTACCTCGCAGGTGGCACTCAGACCTGTAGCTTTAGAAGTACAAGTGATGGTGGCTGTACCGACACCGACGCCCTTCACCTTGCCCGCACTCGTCACTATGGCTACTGGAAAAGCCGAGCGTGTTTGACCCCCGAGGGCAAAGCGATGTTGACCCCCGAAAACTTTTTCCTGACTTCGGCGATGCGTCACCCTGTTCGCACGTGCGCCTGTTAATTTAATCTTGCTTCTTGTCGAGAATGGCCTTGATGTCGAAGAGTGGCTTAATCCTCTGATGCTTTTCTGTGAGGAATAGC
>Ga0326512_10004491_pt1 | contig 10136 bp, 9 predicted proteins | sample 1_2617_0518_D_FD_203652 | JGI IMG/M metagenome (GOLD analysis project Ga0326512, IMG submission 203652) | Bovine rumen microbial communities from UC Davis, California, United States - 1_2617_0518 | ecosystem: Host-associated > Mammals > Digestive system > Stomach > Rumen | place: USA: California...
ACTAGAGTGAGGTTATTTTTATGGAGAACGCACATATTTTATCCCAAATCGTAAACGAGAACGAAAGAGAAGTATTCAAAAGTATGAGAACCGACATGGCTGGAGCAAAAGCATTATTGAACGATGAACAGTTCGCTCAATTCATGAGAGCAGCAACCATCAACCAAACCATCCTTAACGATGCAAGCTTCAGAAGAATGAACAGCATGAACCAAGTAGTATCCAGCACCAAAATCGTTGGCCGTGTATTACAATCTGGTTACAAAGCTGCAGGTGTAACCCAAGACAATTTAACCCCTGCTACCATTGGTTTCGGTAAAGCAGAATTAAACGCTACCAAACTCAAAGCATTAACTTCTATTTTAGATGATGACAAAGAAGACAACATTGAAAGAGAAGCATTCGAACAAACCTTACTCACTATGATGGGTGAAGCAGTAGGTATTGACCTTGAAGCAGTAGCAGTATATGGTGATACCACCAAGACTGGATTATTCGGAACCATGGACGGTTGGTTAAAAACTTCCACCAGACACATCAGTTCCTTCAATGGCACTACCATCATTGAAAAATTCGATGAAATGATTGCACAAATGCCAGCAGCATACAGACAAGCAAACCTTATGAAAGACCTTGTATTCTACGCACCATTTGAAGTAATCGAAGAATACCGTAACTTCTTGATTGATCGTGAAACTGGATTAGGAGACTCTTCTTTATTGAATGCTGAAGAATTAAAATACAAGGGTATTCCTGTTAAATATGCACCAGTATTAGATGCTGCTGATGGTAGAACCAGTTGTGGTTACACTCCTATTATCCTTGCAGTACCTGAATTCTTATGGTATGGTGTATACAAAGACTTATCCGTTGAACCTAAACGTATCGTAGAAAACGAAGAAACCGAATACTACTACCGTATGAGATGCGATGCTTCCTTACAATGGAATGATGCTGTAGTTGTCGGTGAATTATCTAAAACACCCTAAATAAGGGGGGTTTTATTGTATGGCAGAAAAGAAGACTGCCAAGAAAAGCACCAAAAAAAATACTAAGAAGGTTGAGTTGGTGCCTTTCGATGAGTTACCGATAAACGTAAGACGTAATCGTAAACTTTTATATGAATACATTCGTACAGGGGAACTTCCATAAGTCCTCCTGTATATTTTTTTTATTAAAAATTGATTATTATGTGGATTAGTGTAGATGATGTAGTGCATTTTCACGGTTTGAAACCACAGCACCTTAATTTAGCAAAGGATGATACCACCAAATTGGAAGAAATAATTAGTGGTTGGATTTCCCAGAGTGAATCTTTGATTAAATCATATTGTCATATCAAATCCATTAGTGATGAGGATGTGTCTGATGCAATGGCTAATGTCTGTTTAAGATTGACCAGTAATATGGTATCATTAGCGATTCAGAAACGTGATAATCCGATAATCAAGGTTAATGATTGGACTATTCAAGGTTTATCATCTGATATTTTCACTGATGATTTGAAAGAGGATTTGGCACCATTCGTTAAGGATAGTAGTAATGAGCCTAATGCGATTGGTGTATTAGCCATAACTGGTGAGGACTTATGGAATTAACATTGGAGATTGACACTAGTGGGATTGGTAAGTTACCAGGTCGTTGGGAACAGGCTAAGGCTCGTGGTTTGAATGAGTCTGCACAGACACTTGTAAGGTTCCTTATGCAGAACAGTCCTGTAGATCATGGGTTGTTGAAGTCTTGGTTCATTGAGAGTATGGATGATGAAGAGGCTCATATTAAGTCTCCTGCAGAGTATGCTATTTACCAAGACCAAGGTACAAGTCCTTATTTGATACAATCCAAGAGACCTGGAGGTTACTTGTTCTGGGAAGGTGCAGAACACCCAGTTAAGACAGTACATCACCCAGGAATCAAAGCTAAACATTTCGTACAACAAAGTCTTGATGAATTATCACCATTGGCTCCTGGTTTCTTCTTGAGAGCTTTAGAGGAGAGTGATTAATGATGACTGTTGGGATAGTTACTGGTATGGAAAAACTGTACAAGATTATGACCCAATGTTTAGAAGTTGAGAATGTTGAAGATGGACTCCTTGAAGATGTTGAAACCATCATTAACAGTTATTATAATGAATCACACCTTGAAGAGCCAATCGTTTGGGTTACTCAACACCCAGCGAGTGCTAATCGTCAAGCAGACCTTTCACAAACTATGGAATTGACCGTACCATTCGAGTTTGACTGTGGAGTATACGAGGCAGACCTTGAAGAGTCAAACCTTGCAAGTCAAAACTTGGCTAATCGTGTCATAATGAGTATCCTAAACAATTGGCAAACAATACAAGCCACCGAATTACCAGGACAAAGACTAATAAGGAACATAACACTACAAACCTACTCACCAGTAGGATATGTCAACGTAACCAACAAAAGTGATAAGGTAGCAGTAACTGGTGTCATCTTGAACGTGAACATAGTGATTAATTGGAGAATGTGCTACAAACAAATGAATAATGGAGAATAAGGATAACATGGTAGATAGAGGATTCGGATTAGAATTAGAAGACACTTACGGAGACACTACCGTTTCCAAATCTGCTTTCGACCCTAACTTTTGGAATCAAGCAGATGAAGTTGATTTCAAATTGAACGATGAACCAATCACCAAAAGTGGTGGTTCAAGTATGAATAAGAGGGCAAGAGCAGGAGTGATGAAACCTACTGGCTCAACTAGTGCAGATGCAGACTTACAACAACTAACCTGGTACTTCCTAGGTTATTTGGATAATTACGTTTACACCGCAGGCAGTGGCGATGTACACACCCACGAATTCTACGGTGGAGAAGGCAAGGAATTGCCAAGTTTCCGTGGAATAGCAGTGTATGATATGCTCAAGAAATACTTGTACGGTTTATTATGTGATGGAATGAGCCTTGAAGTATCTGATGAGAGTATGACTGTTGGTGCTGACTGGATCTATAAGACAGAGAAGGCTGGTATCATTGGACAAAACGGTGAAACTTTCACTAGGCCTGATGAGTTGACTAAGGAAGATATTTTCATTATGTTTTATGATGTTGCTTTGAAGTTGAATAATTTGCCATTGGATGGTGTATCTACTGCTTTCAATTTTGAAGGTAAGAATAATCATGATGTGGATAAATCCATTGGACTTGGTAGTCGTTATCCACAGAAACGTGCTACTGCTGGTAAAAGAGAGAATGAAGTTTCCATTACCACTACTTTGACTAGTGATACTATACGTTCAATTTTGGATGCTCAGTATGGTGAAGTCGGAGCATTAGAACCATCCAGTTGTAAGTTATTGCAATTGCCATTAGAGGTTAACATTGCTCATTGTGAAGATGCTAACACTTACTGTAAAATATTATTCCCTAAATGTACTGTGAATGTGGAGTACAATATGAGTGGTGTGGATGCTGTGGAAGTAACAATGACATTAGAGTCTTTAGGCAGTTCAACTGTGGAATTAGCAGACGGCACTACTGAAGTGGAAACCGATATGTACGTTAAACTTGTAAACTACCAAGAAGAAATCACCCCAGCGAACTAAAGATTTCTTCTTTATTTTTTTTTTCTTAAATGATTATTAGTAAAGGATGTGATTTTTTTATGAGTAACCTTGAAATGATAAGTCGCTTGACTAAGGGCATTGAAGCAACCGAAATGATTACTGTTAATGGTGAAGAGGTCGAGATTAGACCATTGACCAGTGGAGAATTATCCGAACTTCAAACTATCGAGAAGAAGGGTTTTGTGATGAAGGTTGGTGTAGGTGCAAAGGGCAAAAGGACAAGCGTGGAAACCAGTAACACTGATGTTGACATTAACGCAGGAGATTTCACCCACTACCAATCAGAGGCATTGTTTAAGGCAGTGGCTTATGGATTAAGCATTGATGGTGAAAAGATTAAACCAGAACAAATACAAGGCTTGCCTACTGGTGTGCCAGAACAAATATTCAATGAGATAGTCCGTATAAGCAACTTGACTAATAATGATTTAACAATTATCAAAAACTTTCGCAAAGAGCAATGAAGGACAAATCCTTTACGAACAATACAAGGCTGGCATAATAACTGCACCCGCTTATTGGATGCAAACATTGTGTCAGCAAACTTTTTTTAGCATATGTGCAGCTGAAGACATTACTTATCGTAGGAATTTGGATGTTAAGTTAACTGCTCTATGCGAAGCGAACGGGATAAAATTCAAAACAAAAAAGTAAGAGGTAACATATGGAAGAAGAATTAGAGGTTATACTCAGGGCGGTTGATGAAGCATCCGATACCTTTGAAAGTGTTACTGAAGCTGCAGAGAATATGGGTGAGTCTGTTCAAGGTGGAGCAGAGGCTGGTAGTCAGGGCTTGGATGAGATGGAAGAGTCTGGTGAGGCTGCGGCAGACCCATTGGAACAAATCACTAATATTATGGGTGGTTTGGTTGGTGCTGAGGTATTCTCTCAATTGGCAGATACCTTATGGGATTTCGCTGACAAGGCTGGTAGTTTCGAGGACAGTATGATGCGTGCTCGTCTTGAAGCTGAAGGTGCAGGTATTAGTGTTAATGAGATGACTGATACTGTCAGTGAATTGTCAAGGGTTACTGGTCGTGCAGGAGGAGAGATACGAGAGTCCTTTATTAAGGCTACTGCCAGGGGAATCACTGATATGGGCAGTTTCAAGCAGATGATGATTGGTGCCGGTGCACAAGCCACACTCCTTGGAACCGATATTCAATCAATGGGCGACAAGTTCAGTAGTATGGCTATGCGATCAACACTTATGGAAAGGCAATTGGCTAGTACTGGTATCACTATGGAAGAACTTGGTAGTGCTATGGGTATGACTGGTGCTACCGCCGATGAAGTCAAGGCCAAATGGCAAGAACTGGACACTAACCAAAGAGCAGCCGCACTTGGTATGGCCGCAAGTATGAACGAAGGACAAACTGCCAACGAAGAATATAAGAAGAGTTGGGCTGGACTACAGGAACAATTGGACATTGCTCGTGGTAGGCTTGAAAGGTTAGCAGGTGAAGTGTTATTACCTGTGTTGGTTCCTGCTTTGGAAGTTGCAGGGCGTGTGTTGAATTGGCTTGGCGATACCATCAGTATGGTTATGAAAGGACCATTGGGTGGTTTGATTAGCGTGGTTGGTGCTGCGGCTGCGGCATTTGCATTGGCAGTTCCTGCTTATATGGCTGTTAGTGGTGCTATCACTTTACTGACTGCTACTGCTATTCCTGCTGCTACTGCTTTATGGGCTATGGTTGCTCCATTATTACCATTCATCGCGATAGGTGCAGCGGTAGTTTTAATCATTTATGAGATTGGTAAAGCTTTCGGTTGGTGGACTGATGTTTCCAGTATGCTTGATAGCATATGGGCTGGAGTTATGAGATTATGGTCTGCATTCATTAATCATCCTGATGTGCAATCATTCTTATCTGCTTTGGCTATGGCTTGGAATTGGCTTGTACCAGCAGTTACTGGTGTAGTGAATGCAGTTTTAAGGTTCTTCGGAGTATCAAGCAGTAGTAATTTTGACTTCGTAAGGGCTTTGATAAATGCAATAGGTTATGCTTGGCAAGCAATGACATTCCCTATCCGTTTAGTAATAACTGTTGTTAATTTATTCATAACTACTATGGTGAATGTTTCTAATCGTGTCAAGGCAATCATTAATGGTATTAAGAACATTTTTGCACGGCTTCCTGGTGCTATCCGTGGAGCGATTAGTTCCCTTGTGAGTATATTGACCAGTCCGTTCCGTGCAGGTTACAATGGAATCAAAGGAATAGTGAACAGTATCAAAACTGCAGCTCAAAGCATAACACATATCAACATTAGTGGAGTTACAAGCAAATTGACTGCTCCATTCCAAAAAGCATACAGTAACATTGTAAGTTGGGCTAAAAAGACTTACAGTGATGCTCAAAGTTGGTATAACAGTATTAAACCTAAAAGCAGTGGTGGAGCATATGGGTTCGACCTTGAAGGAATGTTAGCAGAATTAACAAGCGGTTCAGCATCAAAAATTTACACTGGAAGTAATGAAAGTTTGACTTTGGATCATAACATTAATTTCAAGTTTGATTTCACTAACCTTCCAGAAGGAACTTCAGAAGAGAATCTTGTTGCTATGTTGCAGTCTGCTATTACTGACCGTAGTGTTATTAATTCGTTGGTTAATAGTCCTGATTTCCAATCACTTGATGGTAAGGTTAAGGAGAGGTTAGTGTTGAAAGGTAATCGTGCGAGAGGTGTATAAATGGTTTCATTAACAAAATATGCAGGTACTATATCACAGACTACTGGTGGTAAGTTTGCTCAGTTCAGTAATTTAAGTAATTTGAAGAATAATGTTGATGGTAGTTGGGCGACTACTGCGAATATTAAGGGTAAGAGTGGGTCTCCTAACCGTCCGTCTACATTGTCTTTTACTGGTTTTGGTTTTGGTTTGCCTACTGGTGCTGAGGTTAGTAAGGTTACTGTTACTTATCGTCATAAGAAGACTGGGTCTTGTACTATTGGTGCACCGACTATTACCTTGTTGGGTGTTAGTGGTTTTAGTGGTAAGGGAGTGGCTCCAAGTAAGACCACTATGACCACTTCGACTAAAACCTTTACTGGTTCTGCACTCACTAGGACTGTGGTTAATTCATCTAGTTTTGGTGTTAAGGTGGATTATCCTACAAACTCTGGTAGTGGTGAGGGAACCATATCCGTTAGTTATGTACGGGTTACTGTTGAGTACAAAGTGCCATCATATTCCTTGTCTATTAAGAAGGTTAGTGGGGGTTATAATAATGAAAAATACACTATACAAGCAAGTATTAGTAATAAGAACCTTACTAGTTATAGTCCTACTTTGACTTTGACTGCTCCGTCTGGTTTCAGCTTTGAAAGTGCCAGTGGCAGTGGGTCTTATACTAAGGTTAATGCGAGGACTATCACTTGGAACCCAAAATTATCCAAGAGTATTGGTACTGCATCGTTGGATTGTGAGTTTGATGTTAATGTTACTTATCCATCTGGTTCATCTTCGTATAGTGGAACATTTACATTAGTTGAGAGTTTGTATAGTGGTACGGAGAATTTTAGTGCTACCATTACTGACCGTCCAGCAGGTGAAGGAAGCGAAACAGACCCTGATGAGCCATTGCCAAGTGGAGGAACTGATTCGGTAACACCAGAATGTGAAATAAATTGTCTTGTTGGAAAGTCATTCTCCCTTTATTTTAATGGTATGGATGAGATAAGTGGTGATGTTAATAATGTTAGTTTACAATTCTCTAATATGGATCCAAATAATTTTATGTTCTATTGGGCTTGTACAAGGTATAATGATAGTCGTAATCAAACAGTAACATTAGTATTTGATGAGAGTCAAGTGCCTATACCACCTAATGCTTTTAGAATATACGAACCTAAAAGGTATCCTGTTCAATTCTCAAGAAGATATGATGATGAAGTCAAAGAAAGCTTTACCTTTTATGTCAATGTTCACCCTACTGAAGATGACCTTACTGTGCCTTTCTTTACTGTCCTTGAACCATCAGAAGAAGAGTATAGTCGTTTAGGTAGTGGCTACACTTACATTGCACAAGCCGACATCAAACACACTACCACCGACACAATTGGTAGGGATTGGTACAAAAACAATCGTATCGGAGTATTCAACGGTCCAGTAGCGAATGATACCACCGAAGAGGACATATTCGAGAACACTACCAATTGGTCAAAGGCAACTGGTGGATTTAATGAGTACAACAATTGTGAGTGCGAGTTTGAATATGACAGTCAATACCCACTATACATATTAGTAACTGGTGATTACCCAGAAGCCGAAACATATGGATACGATATGGGAACAATCAAATACAACACACCATGTATCGTAGAGAAACAAGTCTACAATAGCAGAGAAGCAACTGGAAAATACCCCGTACCAATAAATGCACTACTCGACAACGAAGAACCATCAGTAATCACATTAGCACCGAACGAGTCCACAAAAGGAACCATACTCTACGACCTACCATTAGAAGATGACTTCGGAACCAACGAAGACTATGCAATCCGTGGAATACAAGTCAGAGCCGACATCGACAGTACAGACAACTTAGTCGTATATGCCAAGTTACATTCTCCAAATGGTGAAATAGGACAAAGAAGCATAGTCCTAAACGGAACAGAAGAAGAAATAGTGATTGGTGATTTAGGAGACCTATGGGGCTTCACAACCCTACAACTAACACAACTCGACGACTGGGAACTAGAACTTTCAGCTTCAAACCTCCTAAACAATGGTGATAGTGAAATAGTCTTCAACAATGTCAACATAACCTTTTACTTGGAAACAGTTGAAAAACAACAAATAAGAGTAAGCATTGACGGAGAAGACATAGCCTATTACGGAGCATTCATCGAAAAAGTAGACATACCAGAGGGCTTGGAAACCGATACCAACTTCCTAACCATTGACGGAACAGATACCAACGATGCTTATAGGCAAAACATTAGGGAGAAGAAAATCACTATTGAATTCAATCTGAATAACTGTGATTTGCAAACCTCAACTAATATGCTCCGACAATTGACTAAGCTGTTTGTGAATGAAAAAGACCAATACAATCGTCCAATACCAAAACGGTTACAATTCACCCATTACCCAACCGATTATTTCGAGTATATTATGGAAGAACCATTCGACGTTGAAACAGACATAACTGATTACAATGTCAAAGCAACACTAACAATCCCATCTGGTACAAGTTATAGCATTGATGACACCGTTACAAATACGGTAGGAAATGCAAATGGACTCGCTGCAATCAATCCTATTATACATTTCAGACCAAGTGATACAAATATCCAAATCAAAGAAACCTTATCAGAGCAAAGTTTCCAAATGGGATACAGTGGAGACTGGTCAGATTATGTAATCGAGTTAGACTGTGAAGACAGAAGAGTATACTTGATAAAAGATGAGGACACAAAGGTAGATATTTCCAAGTATGTAGATCATAACTCTGACTGGTTTAGGTTGAGTGGTGAGTTTGAGTTTGAGGGTATCAATTGTACAATCTTGACAGTTACTTTCAACGAAAGATGGTGATAACCTATGAACATTGTAATATTAGATAATGATGAGGAATTCATACAACACTTGGACCCTGAATTGTGCAGTTTAACCGAGACCATCGAAAAAGGTGGTCTCCGAACCCTCACCCTCAATTACAAGTTCCAAGACGCAGTCGAAGACAAGAAACTCTTCAAATTGGGCAACAAGGTATGGGTTAGCAGAGACAGTAACCTAACCGATTGCCTATATGTCATCAATACAAGTGTTAAACAAGACATTTACCAAGAAAACAGCTTCTCTTGTGAATGTGAAGAAGTATTGGTGGAGTTGAATTATGCACCAGTGTTTACACAGACTGAACTGACCACAACTAACGGTTTCACATTCAGCACCAATAGCAACAATCAAGAATACTCCGTAGTGGTTAACTGGAATGCTCTCAACTATTGGTTTGGTGAATACTTCAACATTGGAGTAGTGCAGAAATGCTTATCCGATTACAATGCAAAAATCGGTTTAAGCGGAACTATCAACCTAATGACATTGCTCCGTTATATCGAAGAGGAAACTGGTAATGTGTTCGTTACAAGGTACGAAAAAGACTGCCTTAACAACACCATTCATAGGTATTTGGATTTCCTTAACCCTATAAATGTCAGTAAGCCTTGGGTACTCAACTTGGAATACGATTTCCTCGACACCGATGCAACAGTCTACATCTACGATAGCGATGGAAACCCAGCAAATGATGACTACGATGATGTAGAAGATGTTGATGATATTGTGGACTTCGATAAGGATTACACACCAGTAACCAACATCGACCCTACAAATGTGGTCTTCCGTATTACCAATGGATTGGAAACACTCGGTACTGATGGAATGGTCTATACTATTGATGATGACACCATTGAACCATTATTATGGACTGCCTCCGATGTGGGCTTCGAAGACGACACACAATCAGCGATCATAAGCTTGCAAAAAGAGAAAAACTATATCGGTATGACTATCAATGAAAAA
>Ga0326512_10004492_pt1 | contig 10135 bp, 11 predicted proteins | sample 1_2617_0518_D_FD_203652 | JGI IMG/M metagenome (GOLD analysis project Ga0326512, IMG submission 203652) | Bovine rumen microbial communities from UC Davis, California, United States - 1_2617_0518 | ecosystem: Host-associated > Mammals > Digestive system > Stomach > Rumen | place: USA...
CCCGGCAGTTTGACATGAAGGCGTTCCGCCTGCTGCTGCCTTACATGTGTGCGGCGGTTCCGGTATGGGAGATTCAGGCGTGGGTAAAATGGCGCCTTACGAGCAAGAAAGCATTCAGGAAAAAATTTGTATAAAAGATTAGCATGGAGAGCATTCCTTTCATAGCGTGGTGTCTGGAACACCTTAATTATTGGGTTATCACACTTCTGATGGCCATTGAGAGCAGTTTCATCCCCTTCCCCAGCGAGGTGGTAGTTCCACCGGCTGCCTATCTGGCTGCTACGAACAGGGAGATGAATGTGGTACTGGTGGTGGTTTGCGCCACCGTGGGGGCCCTTATCGGTGCGCTTGTCAACTATGCGCTGGCCTATACGCTGGGCCGTCCGCTGGTGTATAAGTTTGCGAACAGCCGGTTGGGCAATATGTGTCTGATTGACCAGGCTAAGGTGGAGAAGGCTGAGCAATACTTCAATGATCATGGTGCCATAGGCACGTTGGTAGGCCGGCTGGTGCCTGCGGTAAGGCAGCTTATCAGTATCCCGGCGGGATTGGCTAAGATGAAGCTGAGCCGCTTTGTGCTGTACACTTCATTGGGTGCTGCGGCCTGGAACAGCATCCTGGCTGCCATCGGTTATTATATGGCAAGTGTGGTTCCTTATGACCAGCTGGATGCCAAGGTGGCCGAATATAGCGGTGAGGTGAAGATTGCTATGGTTGCCATCGGAGTCTTTGCGGTATTGTACCTGGCATATAAAGGGATTAAGAAGTGAGGAGAGTTGCGTTCATCCTTCTGTTGTCTGTTCTTGTGTGCCGGAATATGACGGCACAGGAGATGTGGAATGACCTGGCTTCATCGGAGTACCGTATTGACTCTGCCGATGTGAAGGCGCTGCGGGTGGAGATTGACAACCTGAGTTTCTTCCATGATAATGAGTACACGGGAAAACTGATGAACGGTTATTCGCTGCCTGGCCTGTGGATTCAGCCTAAGCTGACATTCAACCCTATCAGGCAGATTGGCCTGGAATTAGGTTTGCATGCGCTTATCTTTAACGGGGCGAATAAGTATCCGTGTTATGCTTATCATGATATAGGCAGGTGGAAAGGTGAGCAATACCAGTCGGGGGCTCATCTGCTGCCCTGGTTCAGGGCTAAGGCTCAGTTCAGATACCTGACTGTGGTTCTGGGTGATATCTATGGGGGGCAGAACCATAGGCTGATAGAGCCTTTGTCCAATCCGGAGCTGAACTTGTCACAGGACCCTGAGATGGGGATTCAGCTGTTATGGGACAGGCCTCACTTGCATGCTGATATCTGGCTGAACTGGCAGAGTTACATATTCGAGACGGATACGCATCAGGAGGCTTTTACGGTGGGAATGAACTGGATGATCTCATACAACAGACCGGAAAGCCGGCTGAAGTGGTTTACGCCGGTGCAGCTGGTAATCCAGCACCGGGGCGGTGAACAGAATATCGCTATGCGTGGGGTTCAGACCATCTGTAATGCCGGTGCGGGGGTAAGAATGCTGTATGACACGAACCGCAAGGTGCTTAAGAACATCGGAGCTGAGGCCAATATGCTGGCTGCTTATCAGCAGAAGGGTGAGCTTTGGCCCTTTAAGACCGGGTTTGCAGACCATGTGGGTATGAACCTGGATTTCTGGAACCAGATGGATGTGAAGGCGGGATATGTTTTCTCACCTAAGCATTTTATAAGCTTGTACGGCAATCCGCTGTTCAACACAGTCAGTCAGAAGGACGGGACAAGTTACAACGGTAACCATACATTGTATGCGGGTATCAGCTATCACAGGATTATTGCCAGGCATTATGTGATAGGTGCGCAGGCGCAGGCCTACCAGACGTGGCTGCCGGGTGCCCAGAATATGGCGTTTGACTTCGGACTATACCTGAGGGTCAATCCCAGTATCCTGATCAGGAAGTGGTAATCAGAATTCTAACGTGAGCCCGTCATATGCCAGATGGATATGGGCTGGCAGCAGGGCGTCCTCGGTGGCATGAAGTCCGAGATGATGGCTCATGTGTATGATGTAGGTAGGGAGGTCGGGGGCAATGCTCCGGGAGAATTCTACGGCATCCTCTACGGTCTGGTGCGTGGGATGCGGTTCATGGCGCAAACCGTTTACTACCAGTATTTTTATTCCTTTCAGCAACTCACGGCTCCTTGGTGTGATGTCTGTCATATCGGTAATATAACCTAAGTCTCCTATTCTGAAACCGAGAATAGGCAACTTGCCGTGCATGACCTGAAGGGCTGTTACGGGTATGTCACCCAGCTGTATGCGGTCTCCTTCCTTCATCTCGCACAGCTGCAACTGCGGCACACCGGGATATTTGTTCTGGACAAAACAGTATGGAATGCGTTCGCGCAGATGCTTGCAGGAAAGGGCATCGGCATAGATGGGCATATCATGGATGTAGCTGAAGGGACGCAGGTCATCTATTCCGCCTACATGGTCATAATGTTCATGGGTTATCAGAACGGCGTCCAGGGGCTGGCAGAAGTCTATACGCAGCATCTGCTCGCGGAAATCGGGGCCGCAGTCCACAAGGATGTTGGTATTGCCTTCCTGTACGAGGGCTGAGGAACGTAACCGGTTGTCCCTGGGGTCGGTGCTGGTGCAGACTTCGCAGTGACACCCCATCTGGGGAACACCACAGCTGGTTCCTGTTCCGAGAAAGGTTATCCTCATATCCTGCCTATAATGTTTACTTCGGGAATGAGACGTATGCCGAACTTGGTGAATACGGCATTCTGAACGGCTTGGCACAGGGTGAGGATATCCCGCCCTGTGGCACCGCCTTTATTGACAAGCACCAGTGCCTGGCGGTCATGGACGGCGGCATGACCCAGAGTTTTCCCCTTCCAGCCGCATTGCTCGATGAGCCATCCGGCAGGAATCTTAACATGCGCTGTATCGACTACGAAATACGGTACATCAGGGTATCGTGTCTGTATCTTCTGCAGGGTATCATTGCCGACAACGGGATTCATGAAAAAGCTGCCGGCATTACCAGTAACCTTGGGATCGGGCAGTTTACTGCGGCGGGTTCTGATAATGACGGAACGGAGTTTGTCTGCGGTGAGCTTCTTTTCGCTGATACCTATCTGACGCAGGGATTCCTTCAGCCCGCCATATTCAAGATATGGCGTAAAACTCTTGGACAGCTGATAGCAGACGTGGCAGACAGCATACAGGCCTCTGGCGGAATCGTCCTTGAAGATGCTGTGACGATAGGAGTAAGTGAGTTCGTCATGACTCCATGTCTTCTCTGACCCGTCAAGGAGGGAAATGGTGTGGACGGAATCTATGAAGTCACCGGCCTCGATGCCGTAGGCGCCTATATTCTGGACGGCAGCGGCACCTACCTGACCGGGGATGAGGGAGAGGTTCTCCAAGCCGTACCAGCCATTGTCAATGGCGTACTGTACAAAGTCGTCATGTGTGACGCCGGCTCCTACACTTACCAGTACGCTGTCCTCATCCTCGGAAAGTACTTCGATATCCTTTATCTGGGAAAACAGGATAATACCGGGGAAGTCTGACAGGAAGAGAAGGTTGCTGCCTCCACCTATATGCAGCAAGGGGGCCGGAACTGCTGAATGATGGTATTGGTCAAGGAATGACTGCAGTTCGCTGACGCTGCTGTACTTGACAAGTTCCCTTGTCCTGACATCAATGCCGAAGGTGTTGTATTCACGTAAGGAGCAGTTCTCCAAGTCTGTCATATCGTTGCTTTATATATGGTTTTCAAAATCAGTTTTCGTAGGCGGTGAGGTACCATTCGTTGTTTTCCTTGTTGAAAACGAACATTTCCTGCAGGCCGTTTGACGATCCGGACTTCTGCATTATCATCTGTTTGTGAGAGTACTTCTGCACACCGTAGCGGATGTTGGATATGATACCATGAGGGACATCAGGGCAAAAGGATCGCCACTGTTCGGCGTTGATGGTGCCCTCGATATAGGCATCATCCTCCTCGGGATCAAGTACCATTACCTTGAGGGGCTGCTCCACATGTGCCTGCTGATAGACGGAGTCTGAGCTGAAACGGGCATAGAAGGTAAGGAAGTCGTAGATGTCGCTTTCATGGAAGATGACATCACACATGGATGTGAGTTTCCATTTCCCCGAAATCAGCCTGAATTCGTAGTTCCTGAGTTTCTCTTCCTGGAGGTCGATACGCTCTACAATGACAAGCGAGTCATCTGCCTGAAGCTTCTGTTCCTCGACCTGTTTCCTGTCTCCGAACAGTACAGTATAGAAATCGCCTTTCAGGAACCGGAATTCGGAACCGGTATTAAGCGAGGTAATCCTGTGGTTTCCGCCGTCGGCATCTGTATAGGACAATGGCCATCCGATTCGCTTGTTCTGCAAACGGTCACTATGGGTGAAGGCAAACATGAAATCATCAAACGACGTATCCAGGCGGTCAGCCTCATCCGCTTCCTCGATCTCCTCTTCAACATCATCCAGCGTGTCTGGGACAAGACACGTTTCAACCTCAGTAGAATCTGCGTCTGAAGCAGATTCCGTAATTCCTCCGTTATGGCAGGAGAGAAGAAGAAGTGCCATAACTGTGGGCATTAATACCTTGACTATTCTATACATCTTAAAGACACACGCCTAAAAATCGCACAAAAGTACGCTTATTTTTTCACATTACCTTCACTTTTCAATAATAAATATGTACCTTTGCATGGAAATTTCAGAAAAGTACGAAAACTATGCTTGAAAAGATAGAAAAACTGATGGCTGAGATAGCTTCGCTGGCTGCTAAGAATGCTGACGAGGCTGAGGCGCTGCGTATCAAATATCTGGGTAAGAAGGGGGAGGTAACGAACCTGATGAATGACTTCCGCAATGTTCCCGCTGAGCAGAAGAGAGAGTTCGGCCAGAAGCTGAATGTGCTGAAGACGGCTGCCCTGAATAAAATCAATGAGCTGAAGGAAGCTGCCGAGGTTCAGAAGAACGCAGGTTCTTCAGTGGACCTGACACGTACCCCCTACCCCGTTTCCCTGGGTTCACGGCATCCGCTTACCATTGTGAAGAATGAGATTGTGGACATCTTCAGCCGACTGGGCTTTACACTGGCCGAAGGACCTGAAGTGGAAGATGACTGGCATGTATATAGCAGTCTGAACTTTGCCGATGATCATCCAGCCCGTGATATGCAGGACACGTTCTTCGTGGAGTCTCATCCTGATATCATCCTGCGTAGCCACACCAGTAGCGTACAGTCACGTGTTATGGAGACTTCACAGCCTCCTATACGCATTCTCTGCCCCGGACGCGTATATCGTAATGAGGCCGTAAGTGCCCGTGCACACTGTTTCTTCCATCAGGTGGAGGGCCTGTACATCGACAAGAATGTGAGCTTTACCGATTTGAAGCAGGTGCTCCTGCTGTTTGCGCAGGAGTTGTTCGGCCCGGACACTAAGATTCGGCTTCGCCCCAGCTATTTCCCCTTTACGGAACCTTCGGCCGAGATGGATGTAAGCTGTACAATCTGCGGCGGTAAGGGCTGCTCCATGTGCAAGGGGTCCGGTTGGCTTGAGATTCTGGGCTGCGGTATGGTTGACCCGGCAGTTCTTGAAGCCAACGGTATTGACAGCAGTATTTACACTGGCTACGCCTTCGGTATGGGTATAGAGCGTATCGCCAACCTGAAATATCAGGTGAAGGATCTGCGCATGTTCAGTGAGAACGATATCAGATTCCTGGATGAGTTTACAAGCGCTAACTAAAGAAGTTTCTGATATAACATAGCATCCTGCCACTCTTCTCCGTTGCGAAGCCAATGAGGAAGGGTGGCAGTTCTATTATATCCGGCCTTGGAGAATAGGGCCTGGGCTGCGGGATTACCGGCTGAGACGAAGGCATATAGCTGGTGAATGAACAGATGCTGATGGGCATACCTGGAGAGTACACTCAGGACTTCGCATCCCAATCCTTGCTGTTGCCACTCTGGCAATATGACAATACCGACCTCTGCCCTGCGGTGGCGGAGGTCATAGTTCTGCAAATCCACGAAACCGATGGCATCGCGGTTATCGTTAAGTGCGATTACCAGACGCACCTGTCCGTCGGTATTGATATCGTTACCGGTCTGTTCTATGAAGCGCCTCAGGGAATACATGGAGTAAGGGACGTTGGCGCTGCCATAGTTCCACAAGGCAGTATCATTTTCTATCAGGTACATCAGATCCAGGTCCTCAGGCTCTGCGGCACGTAGCATTATTCTCTTTCCTTTAAGCATAATCCATAGTCTTTATTTACGGTTCAGAGGAAGAACGCAGTTATGCCTGATAAGCATGGTGCCGTCATAGGAAAGAGTCTCGGCCTCGGCCAGCCCTTCATTCCTGCCCGGTGTCTGGTTGCGGAGTGCAGACAGCATTTCCGTTACGGATGTCTTTCTCAGATCAAAACGCATATAGGTGACCCCGTACTCTCTCCTAATGGGAAACAGCTTCTGAAACACTCTGATGAGCATATCCAGCATGGCTCTGAGAATAACGACCATACGGATAACGTAACTGACAAGCCAGTATCTCCTTCTGTAATGTTTGTTGAAGAAAATCAGCATTGCCTGGTAGAATATGTGTACATAACGGAAGCTGCTCTTCTGGGTGCTTTCGCCCTTGTAATGCAATATATAATAAGGCAGATAGTAATTTTGCCAGCCAGCCTTGAGCAGACGATAGCTCAGGTCTATATCCTCGCCGTACATAAAGAAGTCCTCGTCAAGCAAGCCTGTCTCGTCCAGTGCCTTGCGCCTGAGCATATTGAAAGCTCCGGATATTACCTCGATGGGATTGGCTTCGTCCTCATCCAGATACTTCATGTAATATCGTCCGAAGATGTGACTCCTGGGGAAAAGCCTGGCCAGTCCTGTCATTTTGCAGAAACTGGTAAAGGGGGTGGGAAGGCCGCGTCTGCTTTCAGAGGCGAAAGTGCCGTTAGCGTTCAGCATTCTGACACCTGTAGCCCCAATCTCGGGATGGGCGTCAAGAAATTCCACGCATCCCTTCAGAGTGTCTTCTGCCACGATGGTATCGGGATTCAGCAACAGCACATATTCGCCTGCGCACATGCGGATGGCCTGATTATTGGCACGTGAGAAGCCTACATTCTCAGCATTACTGATATAATGTACATCAGGAAAGATGTTCTGAAGATATGCGACGGTACCGTCCGATGATGCGTTATCAACCACCCAGATATCAGAGCCCATACCTTCTGAGGCCTTCACTACGCTTCTGATACATTGCTCCAGATGGAACTTCACATTATAACTGACTATGATAACGCTTAGTTTCATTCTTTATAATTTAATCTTCTGTAGCAGGCCAGATAAACATATATGCTACGGCCAGAACAGCCAGCAAGTACAGCAGGTTAGCATCGTAGAAGAAATAATAGTCCAGCAAGACCATATTCACACCACTCATCACCAGGGCCATTCTCAGGATGGGATTCAGCTGCTTCTTCTTAATGACCAGGAATGCTGACACTATAACAGAAAGGGCAGTTACCATACCAAATATATACTGGAACTGAGCCTGATCCTCCAATCCCGCCATAAGGGGCCCTATGCGGTCTGTCAGGAATTCCAATCCTAATGCTACCAGCAGTTCAAATACAATAAATAGGAAAAAACAAATCTTTCTCTTGTTCATATTTCGTTCAATGTCAATTACATCTTAAAAGGTGTTCTTCCGGCAAGGGCACGTCCCAAGGTTACCTCATCGGTGTACTGCAACTCGTCATTCTGGGCTACCCCGCGGGCTATTACCGTAATTCTCACACCTGTGTCCTGCAGTTTCCTGTAGATGTAGAAATTGGTGGTGTCACCCTCCATCGTAGGACTTAAGGCCAGTATCACCTCACTGATACCGCCCTGTTGTACACGTTCTACCAGGGAACTTATCTCCAGGTCAGCCGGCCCTACCCCATCCATGGGACTGATGATACCACCCAGTACATGGTACACACCTTTATACTGCAGCGTCCCCTCGATGGCCATTACATCACGAACATTCTCCACTACACAGATAGTGGACTTGTCACGCGATGTGTTTCCGCAAATTTCACAGATGTCTGTATCGCTGATGTTGTGACAGACCTTGCAATAGCCGATATGGTGACGCAGTTCTTTAATACTGTCTGCCAAGGTATCAACTTCCGCCACATCCTGTCTCAGCAGATGAAGGGCCAGACGCAATGCTGTCTTGGAACCGATACCGGGAAGACGGCTGATCTCCGTAACAGCCTTCTGTAACAGTGCGGATGGGTACTGACTCTGGTTCATGCTCAATATTCAACTAAAGAACACCTTTGCTGGAGGGCAGGTAAAAGTGGCTCACGTCTCTTCTTACGGCCATACGCAGACTACGGGCCAAAGCCTTGAATATACCCTCTATCTTATGATGTTCGTTCTCACCCTCCGCCTTGATGTTCAGATTCATGCGGGCGCTGTCCGACAGGCTCTTGAAGAAATGCAGGAACATCTCAGTAGGCATCTCGCCCACCTTCTCGCGCTTGAATTCAGCATCCCATACCAACCAGGGGCGGCCGCCGAAGTCAAGGGCTACCTGACACAGACAATCATCCATGGGCAGGCAATAGCCGTAACGTTCTATGCCGCGCTTGTCGCCCAGGGCCTTCAGGATACACTCTCCCAAGGCCAGCGCTGTGTCCTCGATGGTATGATGCTCATCCACCTGCAAGTCACCCTTACAACGGATATACAGGTCAATCATGCCATGCTTGGCAATCTGTTCCAGCATGTGGTCAAAGAATCCCAGTCCGGTCTGGATATCACTCTTTCCGTTTCCGTCCAGATTCACACGAATGGTGATGTCAGTCTCCTTAGTGGTACGCAACACCTCAGCTGTACGCTCGCCGGCAAAGAGCAGTTCGGTTATCTTCTCCCAGTTCATATCATCTCCTAAGATAAGACTCCGGCATCCCAGGTTCACGGCCAGCTGGGCATCCGTCTGACGGTCACCGATAACCCAGGACTCTGCCAGGTTGTATTCACCTGTCATATACTGCTTCAGCATACCTGTGCCAGGCTTACGGGTAGGCAGATTGTCTGCGGGGAAACTCCTGTCGATATGAATGGCATCAAACTCAATGCCCTCACCCTTCAGGATATCCAGCATCAGATTCTGTGTAGGCCAGAAATCGTTCTCAGGATAGCTGTCTGTTCCTAAGCCGTCCTGGTTGCTTACCATCACAAACTCATAATCAGTATGCTGACGCAGAAACTTCAGCGCACTGATTACTCCAGGTACGAACCGGAATTTCTCATAGCTGTCTATCTGTTCATCCGCGGGCTCTACCAATATGGTTCCGTCACGGTCTATGAATAATGCTCTTTTCAATTTTGAATCCATAATCTACTTGAACTGACGCATGGCACTTAACAACTCATTATTCTCCTGCTGCGTACCTATGGTTATGCGCAGGCAGTTTCCGCACAGCTGGACCTTGTTTCTGTTACGCACTACGATTCCCTTGCGTATCAGGTAATTGTAAACGGCATTGGCATCCGTTACCTCTACAAGGACGAAGTTGGCTTCGCTGGGATATACCTTCTTGCAGATGGGCAGTTCACCTAAGGCCGGCATCATGTGCTCGCGCTCACGCTTGATCTGCCTTACCCACTGGTCCACCTTCATCCAGTCAGCCAGCATCTGCAGGGCCTTGTCCTGCGTCAGCTTGTTTACATTATAGGGGTATTTTACCTTATTGAAGAGGCCGATAATCTCCTCGCTGGCAAAGGCCATACCCAGTCGTATGCTGGCACTGCCCCATGCCTTGCTGAAGGTATTCAGCACAATCATATTGGGGAAGCGGTCCATAAAGTGGCGGAAGGGCTGTAAACTGGAGAAATCAGAGTAGGCCTCATCGATGACCACAATACCGGGAAACTCCAGTAATAAGCGCTGCATCTCCTTCTTGTCCAGCTCGTTACCTGTAGGGTTGTTAGGCGAGCACAGCCAGATGACCTTGGTGTTGGCATCAGTGGCATCCAGGATTTTCTGTGCCTGTAACTGGAAGTTCCCGTCAAGGAGAACCGGACGGTATTCCACATTATTGATA
>Ga0326512_10004493_pt1 | contig 10130 bp, 8 predicted proteins | sample 1_2617_0518_D_FD_203652 | JGI IMG/M metagenome (GOLD analysis project Ga0326512, IMG submission 203652) | Bovine rumen microbial communities from UC Davis, California, United States - 1_2617_0518 | ecosystem: Host-associated > Mammals > Digestive system > Stomach > Rumen | place: USA: California...
GGTGCGATGGCCGGGCGGAAGTATGAACTCATGCTGAAAAACAGAAAATGCTCTTTCGAGCTGGATATTCCTTTAGAGATGGACTGCATCTATGAGAAAAAAGACGTAACCATGAGATATAAATCCCTCATGGGGACGGCAAATATTGATTTTCTTGATGGTGATGAGAAACAATCCGCGATTGATAATATCATCATGAATCGGTATGATGAAACCCGGAATTTTGATTATAATAAATCTGTCGTCAAAAGAACAGCTGTTGCAAAACTGACTGTTATCGGCTTGACGGCCAAAATCAATCCCATCAAAGGAGGCGCGGACTGATGATTTGTCCGAAATGCGGTAAAGAAATGACACTCGGAAAAATCAGCAGATTTTATGGCGGTTATTATCCGACAAATGCTTATTATCCGTTCTGGGCAGAGAAAGGCTATTTTACAAAAGCAACCTTCCCTAACAGCAAAGATGCCGAAAAAAAGGGAGTCGGCTTTTCCATTATGCCGAAACCTGAAAAGATTAATATCGCTTATACCAATCTGCCGGATGCTTATGCATGTAAAGAGTGCAAGCTGGTTCTGCTAAATTGCGATAATTGAAATCAATCATAAAGGGGAATTGGATTTATGAGCAATGAAATTATCATTAAAGGCGCAAGAGCGCACAATCTCAAAAATATTGATGTGAATATTCCCAGAGATAAATTTATCGTCATGACGGGGGTATCCGGTTCAGGCAAATCGTCATTGGCATTTGATACTATCTATGCAGACGGTCAAAGACGTTATGTCGAGAGCTTATCTTCGTATGCGCGGCAGTTCTTAGGACAGATGGAAAAACCTGACGTTGACAGCATCGAGGGCTTGTCTCCGGCGATTTCCATCGACCAGAAAACAACTTCTAAAAATCCGCGCTCGACAGTCGGTACCGTTACGGAAATCTATGATTATTTAAGATTATTATATGCAAGAATCGGGATTCCCCACTGTCCGGTATGCGGACGGGAGATTTCTCAGCAGTCCATAGATGAGATAGTAGACCAGATTCTCTCTCTGCCCCAAGGCACAAAGATTCAGCTTCTTGCGCCCATCATCCGGGGAAAGAAAGGCCAGCATGTCAAAGAACTTGAACGCGCCCGGAAAAATGGCTATGTCCGTGTCCGGATTGATAATATCATCTACGATTTGTCCGAAGAAATCAAGCTTGATAAAAATGTCAAGCATACGATAGAAATCGTTGTTGACCGATTAGTCATCAAAGACGGCATCATATCCCGGCTGAATGACAGTCTCGAAACGGTTTCCGGCCTGACGGGCGGAATTGTGCATGTAGATGTGATTGGCGGTGAAATGCTCAGTTTTTCGCTGAATTATGCTTGTCCGGAGCATAATATCAGTATGGAGGAACTCACACCGAGATATTTTTCATTCAATGCGCCCTATGGTGCATGTGAGAAATGCACTGGTCTGGGCATGTTTCAGCGAATCGACCCGGATTTGATTGTCCCCAACCCGGAACTGAGCATCCTGGGCGGGGCAATTCATGCCTCCGGATGGAATCATCTCGAAGAGGGGTCAATTGCCATGATGTATTATCAGGCATTGGCTGAGAAATATCAGATTTCGCTTGATACGCCATTTGCCGATTTGCCGGAAGAGGCCGCTCATGCGTTCCTGTACGGTACGGACGGCGAAAAGCTGTTATTAAAGCGGAACAAAGACCTTGGCGGCGGTGAATATTATGCGCCGTTTGAGGGTGTCATTCCGAATTTAGAGCGGCGTTACCAGGAGACGACCAGCATCTATTCAAGGGCGGATTTGGAGAATTATATGGGAGAAGTTGAGTGTGAGGCCTGTCATGGGGCAAGGCTCAAGCCCGAAGTATTGGCCGTGACAGTCGGCGGTTTGAATATTCATGAACTGACAAAACTCCCGGTGAAGAAATCTCTTGAATTTTTCAGGAATCTGACACTCACGGAGCATGAGAAATTCATTGCTGAGAGAATTATTAAAGAAATCTGTGACAGACTGGGGTTTCTGTCAAATGTCGGATTGGAATATCTGACATTGGCGAGAGCCTCCGGGACACTTTCCGGCGGTGAGAGTCAAAGAATCCGGTTAGCGACACAGATTGGCTCTTCTCTGATGGGTGTATTATACATCCTCGATGAGCCGAGTATCGGACTGCATCAGCGTGACAATGATATGCTGATTGCTACTATGAAGCATCTGAGAGATTTGGGAAATACGCTGATAGTTGTGGAACATGATGATGATACTATCTTAGCCGCGGATTATGTCATTGACATTGGCAAGGGAGCCGGGGTTCATGGAGGAAATGTTGTATTTTCTGGAACTCCTGACAAGCTCCTGACCTGTGAAGAATCCATCACCGGGCAGTATCTGAGCGGAAAGAGAGTCATCCCGATTCCGGAAAAACGCCGTCCCGGGAACGGCAGTTATCTGACAGTTGTCGAAGCATCAGAGCATAATCTGCAAAATATCACTGTCAGATTCCCGTTAGGGAAATTCATCTGTGTGACGGGTGTTTCCGGTTCTGGGAAGTCTTCCCTCGTCAATGAGATTTTATATAAGCATTTAGCCGCGAAGCTCAACCGGGCAAAAATCAAGGGCGGAAAATGCCGGCGCATTGAAGGGATTGAAAATCTGGACAAAGTCATCTGTATTGACCAGTCACCGATTGGCCGGACACCGCGCTCCAATCCGGCGACATATACGGGGGTTTTCACAGACATCAGAAATCTCTATGCACAGACAAATGATGCCAAAACAAGAGGCTATTCTCAGGCGCGGTTTTCTTTCAATGTCAAGGGCGGCCGCTGTGAAGCCTGTGAGGGGGACGGTATTCTCAAAATCGAAATGCATTTTCTCCCGGATATTTATGTCCCGTGCGAAGTCTGCAAAGGAAAACGCTATAACCGTGAAACGCTCGAAGTGCATTACAAGGGCAAATCTATTTATGATGTACTGGAAATGACTGTTGATGAAGGTGTTGTATTTTTTGAAAATCTGCCTAAAATCGCCCGGAGATTAAAGACTTTGCAGGAAGTCGGCTTAGGATATATCAAAATTGGTCAGTCTGCAACAACGCTTTCCGGCGGTGAAGCGCAGAGAGTGAAACTTGCAACGGAATTATCCAGAAAAGCAACCGGAAAGACGGTCTATATCCTCGATGAGCCGACAACCGGACTGCATACCGCTGATGTGCATAAACTGATTGAAGTATTGCAAAAGCTTGTCGATGCCGGAAATACAGTGATTGTTATCGAGCATAATATGCATGTAATAAAAATCGCTGACGAGATTATTGACTTAGGCCGTGAGGGCGGTGATGGCGGCGGTCAGATTGTCGCACAGGGAACCCCTGAGGAAATTGTACAGGTCAAAGAGTCCTATACCGGACAGTATCTGAAAGCATATTTAGAACAGAATCAGGTGAAGTGACATGCTCCGCAAGCTGATAAGAGTCTTATTAAACCGGAATACGCTGTTTGTCCTGATGGTGCTGATTCAGGCGGCGTTTTTCGTGCTGACCATCCTGTTTCTGAGTACGCACTATGTATGGGTATACGGCGGCCTTCTGATATTGGATGTGATACTTGGCGTTTATATCTGCAATACGGCGGAGAATCCGTCTTATAAGATACCCTGGCTCTTAGCGATGCTCATTTTTCCGTTATATACAGGGCTGGCCTATCTGCTGGTCAAGACGGATATTGGTCACAGAATGTTCAAGAAAAATTATGCCCGGCGTGTCAGGGAAACAAAGAAATATCTTCCTCAGAATGCCCAGGTTCTGGAGCAGATGCGCGAACAGAACTCCGTGCATGAGCATCTGGCAGAGTATCTTATGAATTATGGCGGTTATCCGGCGTACCGGAATTTCAGTTCAGAATATTTTCCCATTGGTGAAGAGATGTTTGAGGCCATGAAGCGCGAAATTCAGAGCGCAAAACGTTATTTGTTCCTGGAATTTTTCATTATTGATAAGGGCAGAATGTGGGATGAACTTCTCGGACTTCTGAAGCAGAAAGCCGCGGAGGGCATTGACATTCGCCTGATGTATGACGGATTCGGAACACAGTTTGCTATGCCCATGCAGTATTTTGACAAATTGCGTGAATATGGCATTCAGTGCCGGGTATTCAACGGATTCAAGCCGTTTCTGAGTTCTTCCCAGAATAACAGAGACCACAGGAAGATTGTTGTCATTGACGGACATACGGCGTTCACGGGCGGAATCAATATCGCGGATGAGTATATTAATCAGAAAGTGCGTTTTGGTCACTGGAAAGACGGCGGTATGATGTGCCGCGGAGATGCCGCATGGAGCTTTACGGTCATGTTTTTACAGCTCTGGCACCTCGAAGAGACAGACAATGGCGAACTGGAAGCCTATCGGCCGGAAATCACATTTCCCTCCAATTATGACGGTTTCATTCAGCCTTACAGCGATTCACCGACAGACGGGGAATATGTCGGCCGGAACGTCTATCTTGATATTATCAATAATGCACAGGATTATGTCTATATCATGACCCCATATCTGGTGCTTGACCATGAGCTTATCACGGCTCTGGGGCTGGCGGCCAAAAAGGGCGTGGATGTCCGTCTGATAATGCCTCATATTCCTGATAAATGGTATGCCTACAATACAGCATGGAGCTATTATCCGGAACTGCTGAAAGAGCATGTCAGGATTTTTGAATATATCCCGGGGTTTGTCCATGCGAAAAATTTCAGTTCTGATGACAGAGTAGGCGTTGTGGGAACTATCAACATGGATTATCGCAGTTTATATCTGAATTTTGAGTGCGCAGCGATTCTGTATCAGAGCCGGACGGTACTGCAAATCCGGAATGATTTTGAGAAATCACTTGAAAAATGCGTTGAAATCACACTCGAAGACTGTCAGAACCGGCCGTTCTGGAAACACATTTCCGGCTGGATTCTGAGATTATTTTCACCTCTGATGTAAGAAAAGGAGTTTTTTATGAGTACAGAAAACCAGGCCTGCACCCATGACTGTCACACTTGTGGCAGTGATTGCAGTGCGCGTACCGCGCCCAAATATGCAGAGCTGAATCCATTAAGCAAAATCAGAAAAGTCATTGCTGTTGTCAGCGGAAAGGGCGGCGTCGGAAAGTCGCTGGTGTCCTCCATGCTGGCTGTCGGTGTTCAGAGAGCCGGAAAACACGCGGCCATCCTCGATGCCGATATTACAGGGGCTTCTATTCCGAAAGTGTTCGGCGTGACCGGACGGGTTTTCGGCAATGATTACGGCCTCATTCCCGTCCGGACGGAAACGGGCATTCAGATGATGTCCGTCAATCTTATGCTCGAAAACGAAACTGACCCGGTCATCTGGCGTTCTCCGATGATAACCGGAGTTGTGAAGCAGTTCTGGTCAGAGGTTGTCTGGGATGATGTGGACTGCCTGCTGATTGATATGCCCCCCGGCACGGGTGATGTGCCTCTGACGGTCTTTCAGAGCATTCCTGTAGATGGGATTGTCATTGTCACATCTCCGCAGGATTTAGTATCCATGATAGTCCGGAAAGCTGTCAATATGGCCAATATGATGCAGATACCCATCATCGGCCTGATTGAGAACATGAGCTATGCTGTCTGCCCGGACTGCGGTAAAAAAATCATGATTTACGGAGAAAGCCATACAGCTGAAATCGCCGGGGAGTATCATCTTCCTTTGCTGGCACAGATTCCCTTTGACCCGGCTCTGACAAAGTGCTGTGATGCCGGACAGATAGAAGCACATCATTCAGATGCGCTTGATTATGCCGTGACAAGCATTCTCGGCAGATAATTTCACAAAATACTGTCTGTTTCCGTGCAGACAGTATTTTTTTCAAATTACCGGAAACTTCCTTGACAAATGTTCTGATTTGTGATAAAATAAATTTGTAACAGCCGCGGAAGAACATGCGGCTTTCAGGAGAGGAAGTTTTTTTATGGAAAAATTAATTTCAATCGTTGTGCCATGCTATAATGAACAAGACGTACTTCCTATGTTTGATGAAGCAATACACGAAGTCATGAAGCAGATGCAGGAAGAACACCCGGAGCTGAAATTTGAATTAGTATTCATTGATGACGGCTCTAAAGATAAAACACTTGAGATTCTCCGGAAAATGGCTCTCAAAGACCAGCAGGTCAGATATATTTCATTTTCGAGAAATTTCGGCAAAGAGGCTGGTATGTATGCCGGGCTGGAAAATGCGAAAGGTGATTTTGTCGTTGTCATGGATGCCGATTTACAGCACCCTCCGGCTTTTCTTCCCAAAATGTATAATTATGTCAAGGACGGTGTCTATGACTGTGCCACAACAAGACGTGTCAGCCGTAAGGGAGAATCCAAAATCCGTTCGGCATTTGCAAGATTATTCTATAAAATCATGAATAAAATCTCACAGACTGAGATTGTAGACGGCGCACAGGATTTCCGCTTCATGTCCCGGCAGATGGTTGATGCAATTTTAAATATGCAGGAATATAACAGATTTTCAAAGGGAATTTTCAGCTGGGTTGGTTTCAGGACAAAATATATCGAATATGAAAACGTTGCGCGCGGAGCCGGGACAAGTTCCTGGTCATTCTGGGGTCTGTTCAAATATTCTTTAGAGGGCATTATGGCCTTTTCAACAGCCCCTCTCATGATTGGATGCATTCTTGGTGTGATTGCCTGTCTTATCGGGCTGATTCTGCTCATTGCCTGGCTGGTACAGGCTATCAGCGGTGATGCACATTCACAGATAACCGGCGTGATGTGTGCTGTTTTCAGTTTCGGCGGACTGCAATTGTTCAGCACGGGGATTTCCGCGCAGTATCTGTCCAAATCTTATCTTGAAGTCAAGAAACGGCCGATTTATATCATGCGCGAAAATGAAGAAATTTATCGCGCAAAGCAGAAATCTGAAAATTCATGAGCAATCATGCACGTTTTTTGATTTCTATGCTGTTTATTGCCGTGATTCTGCTCTGTGTTGTTCTGACAAGATTTTATTTTGATGTCACCAAAAATACAGAGAGCTATGCACGGGAAAACCGGGTTGCTTCTATCGTCCGGTCATTTGGAAATATGCAGGTCTTTGAAAGCATGAACGGCCTCTGCGGTATTCTGGATGCTTCCTCTGCTGTCGTGATTGAACCGGAATGGACAGAAATCCTGGATATTACCTCCGATATGGTGCTGGTCTCCGGCCGTCTCGATGGTACCATGCTGATTGGCGGCATTGATTATGAGGAGAATGTTGTTCTTCCGTTTGTGTTCCGTTCGATGGAAAAACTCGGTGATGGCTATCATGTCGGGGTTGTTGATGCGGATGGCCGCCGGATTCTGTATGACAGGCATTATCAGCCCGTCTTCCGGGAAAGCTTTGAATCTGTGAGCTATTATAATAAATTGTTGGAAACAGAGTCGGATGGATGTCGCTTTTCCTATGATATGTCCGGTGATGTTCCGGCACTCCGGAGCGCGGAGCTGGCCTGTCAGGTCAGAACCGCCGAAAATCTGACTCTGCGCTGGAAAATTGCCAATCAGGTCTATTTGTCTGATTTGAGTGCCGCGGATTTGCGGAGCATCAACCATCATGCACAGGCCTATATGCAGATGCTGGAACAGAATGATTTCCGCCGTCTTTCCGAAATTTCCAATTCTGAATATTTCAATAACCTGGAAAAACCGGGCATCCTGGCCGAGTACAGATTTGAGAATATCAGTCGGTTTTCTTTCTCGCGCCGGGAGAGTGGCGCGTATGATTTTGCATTCCGGCTTTCTTATCATATCGATGCCATTCCGGAGGCTGAACCCGTTTCCGGGCGGGCAGATGTGCATTTCTATTTCCGAAGAAATGCCGAAAATCAAATGATTCTGACAGCGGCGGATTTCCGCTTTGAAAATGCGTCTTCCGTCACTGAAGAATAAATTTCAGAGAATCCTTCAGCAAAAAAAATGCCGTGCCATGCTGGGATTTGATTTCAGGCACGGGGAAATGAGGCAAAATATGTCTAAAAAAGCAGCAGTCATTATGGGCAGTGACAGTGACTTCCCGGTTGTCAGAGGTGCAGTCGAAAAACTGAAAGCCTTTGAGATTCCGTATGAAGTGCATGTCATGTCCGCACACCGCACACCGGATGCCGCGGCAGAGTTTGCAAAACATGCCGTTGAAAATGATTTCGGTGTCATTATCGCCGCCGCAGGCATGGCCGCCCATCTGGCAGGTGTTCTGGCCGCACATACGGTGATTCCGGTCATCGGGATTCCCATCAAGTCGGGCGCACTGGACGGCATGGACGCGCTCCTGTCAACGGTACAGATGCCCCCCGGCATTCCGGTTGCGACAGTCGGCATCAACAATGCGGCCAACGCGGCCATCTTAGCTGTGCAGATTCTGGCACTTTCTGACCCGGCTCTAACAGAGGCCTTGCTGAATATGAAAGCCGATATGGCCAAAGGCGTGGCCAAAAAAGATGCCGCCGTTCAGAAACTGGCGGAAGAAGTATAATTTTTCATTTTTTTGATTTTTTGGAGGTATTTTCAAATGGCTGATATTATCAAAGGCGAACAGCTCTATGAGGGCAAAGCAAAAAAAGTGTATGCAACCAATGACCCGGATTTGGTTATCGTGGATTACAAAGATGATGCGACTGCATTCAACGGCGAAAAGAAAGGCACTATCTCCGGCAAGGGCGTTATCAACAACAAAATGACGAATTACATGTTCAAACTCCTTCAGGAACAGGCCGGCGTTCCGACACATCTGGTAGAAGAAATTTCTGACCGTGAGACTGTTGTCAAGAAAGTACAGATTCTCCCTCTCGAAGTCATCATCCGCAACGTAGCCGCCGGAAGCTTTTCCAAGAGAATGGGTGTAGAAGAAGGCAAGCCGTTCCTGACCCCGATTCTGGAATTTTCTTATAAAAATGACGATTTGGGTGACCCGTTCATCAATGATTACTATGCCCTCGCACTCGGCCTGGCAACACGCGAAGAACTGGACAAAGTCGCTGAATATGCATTCAAAGTGAATGCTTTCATGCTTGATTTCTTCAAGAAATTAAACATCGACCTGATTGACTTCAAGATTGAATTCGGCCGTTTCCACGGAGAAATCCTGCTCGCAGATGAAATCTCTCCGGACACCTGCCGTTTCTGGGACAGCACCACACATGAAAAACTCGATAAGGACAGATTCCGCCGGGATATGGGCGGTGTCGAAGAAGCCTATCAGGAAATCATGAAACGGCTGAAATTAGGTGAATAAGTATGGGCGGATTTTTCGGAGCAGCATCGGAACATGACTGTATTACAGATGTCTTTTTCGGAACGGACTATCATTCCCACCTCGGCACACGCCGGGGCGGAATGACCGCTTACTGTGCAACACACGGCTTTCAGAGAAGCATTCACAGTATTGAAAATTCCCCATTCAGAACTAAATTTGAAAATGATGTCACATCCATGCACGGGAAACTCTGCATCGGATGTATCAGCGACACCGACCCCCAGCCGATTTTAATGCGTTCCAAATTGGGCATCTTTGCCGTTTGCAGTGTCGGCATCATCCAGAATACCAATGAGCTTGTTGACGAACTTCTGTCCGATGGCTGTGCAAGTTTTGAATCCATGAGCAGCGGCAATATCAACTCAGGTGACTTAATTGGTGCGCTGATTTCTCAGAAAGATAATTTTACTGACGGTATCCGGTACGCACAGGAGAAAATCATCGGCACCATGTCGCTGATGATTCTTACAGAAGACGGCATCATTGCCGCACGTGACAAATATGGTCGGCTACCCATCATCATCGGCAAACGTGATGACGGTTATTGTCTTTCCCTGGAATCATTTGCATTTCAGAAATTAGGCTATTATACACATAAAGAACTAAAGCCCGGTGAAATCGTCAAACTGACGGCCAGAAGCTGTGAAACCCTCTCCCCCGGAACGGATAATTTAAAAATCTGCTCTTTCATGTGGACATATTACGGTTATCCCAACGCCGTCTATGAGGGTGTCAATGTTGAAGTCATGAGAACCCGAAACGGCGAAATCATGGCTGAAAATGATATAAAAAACGGCCGTCTCCCCGATGT
>Ga0326512_10004495_pt1 | contig 10128 bp, 9 predicted proteins | sample 1_2617_0518_D_FD_203652 | JGI IMG/M metagenome (GOLD analysis project Ga0326512, IMG submission 203652) | Bovine rumen microbial communities from UC Davis, California, United States - 1_2617_0518 | ecosystem: Host-associated > Mammals > Digestive system > Stomach > Rumen | place: USA: California...
CTCTTCTGCCACCATATACTGCTGCCGAATAGAGTTCTTGACAGCCTCTAGCAATTCGGGATTTGATTCGTAATGCTTCTTGGTGTCGAGCATTACCTCGTAGTTGATTTTACGGTAATTGAACATAGGTTCTTTGATTTTTATTTTATTATCAACCAAAAAGTTAATTCTTATTGTTCTAAACAAATGTCTGTGATATATACGTATTCTTATGATTATCCCTCATAAGCGGCTTTAAGCAGCGAGGCACCTGTCATAAAATCATCGTTCTGACTTTCGAGAAACTCTAAGTTCACCTTATATTGCTGTGGATAGAGCCGAAATTCCTCAGCCATGCGTTGCAGACCGGCAGGACAGCAAAATGCTGGAGTATTGCTACCGCTTATTGCCATGGAAGTAACTGATGGGTCAAAGAGAGGTTCGCCCACTTCACGACCGAACATTGTCTTCACCACCTCGTTGGTCAACTGAATGAAGTACGGTATGCGAATAACCTTGTAGCCCAGCGACTCATAAAAGGTTTGGTTCTCCCTGTCCTTTCTTATCTTGTCCGGCTGTTGATAGTGCTGCACGCCATCAAACTCGATGAGTAGTTTCAAATCTTCACACCTGTAGTCAGGACGGATGCGGCTTCCAGAGTCAGGTATGGACTTGTTGTGCACCCAGTGGTCATCGGGAATCTCAGGAAAGATAACTTTGATGTAATCCTCCAGGCCTGTACGGTTCAGTTCCGTTTCCTTGTCAGTACCAGAAGCCATGTCACGTGTCTCACGGACAAAGCCCCACTTGCTGTATCTTTGATTAGATCCTGTCATATCTTACTTTTCTTCTTCCTGCTTTACGTTAGCTTTTGTTGCCTTGGATGATACTTTCTTCTCCGTTCTTGTACGGATGTAACTTTGCATTCCGCGAAACATTGATCCACACATAATCTTAGTGATTTATAGGGTTAAACATTGTTGATAAAAGCCTCTTGTGAGGTTTGTGGGAGCAAAGTTACGGAGAAAGATTAAGTACTCCAAGAACCGTATACGTATATCGGAACTTAGGAGGATTACCACCTACGTATATCAGTCCAATCTATTCAAAAATATCTTGTCAATATGGAGCTTGTTCTTGTCGACACGGATAGCGTAACGGGTACCTTCCTTACGCGTTCCTTCTTTTGCAATGCAACAATAGTAATAAGCATCTTTATATTGTAATGACAGAGTGTTCCACAAATCCTTGTTCATCTTTGACTTCGCATCGTTGATGCGTGCAGCTGGTCCTGCAGCATTGGCAGAACGGAACCATTCATCATACGTGGAATCTGGTGATAGCATTTTGAAAACGCCTTGGAGCCACTGCTGTGTTTCCCTCCATTTCTTATCCCTGCTCGTATCTCTATCATCATAAGTGAAGTCTTTACGTTTTAAGATCTTCCCATCCATCTTTGTCTTAACGATTGCCGTATAAAGCATCTTTTGGTCAATCTTGGTGATGGGCACATTGACAACGTCACCATTAATGACAAATTCGACACCGAATTTCTTTATCGCCCGTTTCGTTCCTGTATAGAACTTACCTGTCGGTACGTTTTTAATTGTTATTGAAATAGAAGGGATTGTTGATGGAGCTTCACGTTCACAACGCTCACGCTCTATTTTCTCGGAGACAGGATCAGTGAACGCTTCCTGCATAAGTTCACGAGACTCCTTAATGTCGGACGTGTTAGCAATCTTCTGCACTTGGTCTGTGGGGCATTCCTCTTTGGGGATAATTTCTCCCTCCAAAGCACGTTCGAAGGTATCCTTGACGATATTGTTTGCCCGATATTCGCGCACTGCCTGCATAGACGTTCCCGTATGACGTTCACAGAGAATCTCCATTTGCTTGATATTCTTTTTGCAGACATCGTCTACAATAGAACTCAGATCTGCGCGTAGCTCTTGTTCATCGAGTTTCAGATCAATGGAGTCCAGACCGTAGCAGTAGATACTATGGATGGAGTTGATGAGACGTACCAAAACATTGCAGTTAGTCACCGTACGCGTCATCTCCTTAGGCAGCATCTCGTACGGAGTATCACCTTTCTCAACTATCTCGAAGCGGAAGATGCCCCGGGTCAACTTGCGGAAGCTGTTCAAGGTTTTCAGTTTGTCCTTGTACCCTGCCATCTCCTCGGCAGTCAGCATGAGATAGATAGCCATGTGGTTGAGGTTCAGAATCCTCTTATCGTCGTCTATTATAATCATGATCGTTATAATTTAGAAGTGTGTCGAATACTATATCTTGTGGTAGTTCCATTAAGAAATCTCGGGCACTCTTTGTGCAAAGGTTGAGTTGTGACTGCATTGCATGCATGATAGCATTTGCTGTTGTTTCGCTCACATTGCTCTCTGCTAGAGTCTTTCGTGCCTTTTGTTGAGAATTAGGAAGAAAATATAGTGGCGGATTTTGTCCGGTCAGCATGAAGAAAAGCGTAGCTGCCAGTGAGTAAATGTCGCTTTGCTGCTGTCCCTCAAAACCTTTAGGTGGCATGAATCCAGGCGTGCCGATACGTTCGTGAATCATCTCATGCATCATGTCGTAGTATATCTCAGCAAAATGCGACATGTTATAGAGAGAATTACCATAATCGTCAGTCACGTAATCCATCTCCTCTTTGCTGTAGTTTTGGAGAAGCAGGTTGTTGTAACCACGGGCATTACCAAAATCCACTAAAACAGCAAAACCATGGTCAAGCATGATGTTATTTGGAGATACATCGCTGTGAATCAGATTCCACGCATGAGCTTTATGGAGGACTTTTGCTATCTGTACGATATATCCAATCGCAGTTCTCTCATCCATAGCTCCTTTCTGTTTGACGAGATCTGTCAGGGAAATGCCATCCACCCAGCTCATTGTATAATAGAACCGTCCATGATATTCTCTACATCTATGGTGTATCTGTGGTATATGACAGTCACGCTGGCGTGACAGCTTGTATATCACCTGAGACTCCATCTTAAATTGTCCGAGCAGCATGTCAATACATTTCTCCTTCGATGCTACTGAAAATCCCTGTGAGGAAAGGCGCGACATTGTTGCATCATCAATCTCATGTACATGGAACTCCTTCACCGCTACCACATTTATTCTATTGGTAGCCGAGGTTTGTCTAACCTGTGCACGATATATACGACCGAAACCACCAGCGTTCTCAGTGTCGCTGATGATTTCGTATTTGCCACCTTCTAAAAGGTCACCTTTGGAGAGTGGAGGTAATGGAGTATATTCAAATTTATCTGGCACAGCAAATCTCTCAATTATACAAATGCATCTGGCCCCGTCACCTGTTCTCGTTTTGAAATGGATTCCAAGTGACTCTTGTATTTTGCCAACTCTTTATAGAAGAAAGTGTGCGGCAAATTTGACAAAGGCTTACTACCTCCAATAAGATTGAAATGACGTGTTATCCATATCATTCGATTCTCAATGCCAGAGTCAAAGATTTGTGGGTTGTCTTTCATGAAGGACAAAATACCCTTGAGAGCCTCTTTATTTCGGCCAAGGTGACCTGTCCCTAAACGACGGGTGCGTAAGCCATCGTTACTGAAAAATATCTTTGTAAGGTCATATTTGTGCTCGTCGCCAAGACTTTCATCTACGGTAAGATACACAGACCACCACATATTCATGAGCGAAGTACGCATCAGACCATTTTGAGAAATAAGCCAATGGTCACGGATATACTTCTTCCTATCGTCATCCGAACGAGTCTGTCCTTTCTTTACCCCGTTCTTCTTATTGTCCGATTCATATTTCTCTAAGTCAGGCCATTCTCTTCTTACATAATTGGCTAGGTCAACATGGGAAAGATATACCCATAAAACCGAATTTGCGGCTAATGTAGGGGTAATATCTTTAAAGCTCTCATAAAGAATTATTGCAGCATCAAATTTTGATGGTGCATTCAACATTTTCTCCTCTAGTCCTTCAGGCTTTTCAACCCCTTTGAGACGACGGACTTGTGAGTCGTCATATTTAATACTCTCTCCAACATAATTTTCAACTTTTATGTCGTTTGTCAATAAATTGACATATTCTGGTGTAAATATTCGTTGTAGTTCCATGTTAAAGATTTAGTTTTGAAGGTTCTTAATACTCATAAAAAGTAAATCGTATGGTGAGCCATATTCTGCATTTGAAAGCATGATTGTGGCTATATCTACAGCATCCGTAGGATCGTCAAGAGCCAGACCTTGATACTTATCAGGCATATTTTCCATCAATGCCTTAATGCTGTCAGCCCAAGCCATACCCTCGTTCTTGTCTATGTTGAGAATCGCCTTAACCAAGGCGTTAAAAATAAGAGAGGTGTAGAACAGTCCCTTGTATTGGTCTCGGTTATACTCAAGGAAGTCAACATACATGTCCTCTGGAAGTTCAATGTTGATAATATCATCTCCCAAATCTATGTTAACGGACTTCTCGGAATCCTTACGCTTAACAACCTGAATGAATGCATTGAGGTCGGGCTTATTGTTGAAACGGGTGTTTACGTTATCAGACCATTGTGGAAACATAACCAATACAGCACCCTTTTCAAGAGAGAACTTTGGCATCTTGCCAGTCTCTGGATCACGATAATCAGGATTGAAGTCAGAGTTGCTATAATTGGGGAAACCTACAGTAGTAACAACAAAGAAGGAGAAATCAATGTGGCCTACGACATCAGTTTTCTTTATAGGCACCGTAATGACAGGTGTTGCAGATTTATGAATTTTCTTATAGAAGGCTTTGTTAGAATCAACCTCACAGATATACTGCGCGTGATTCTCTGTTATATATTGCTTAATCTGTTTATTATCCTGCTTCAGATTAAAAGTATAGACATAGTATTCATCTTTCTCTTCAATGCTTACTACGCTTAAAGCGTCTTCTTCCAAGTCAGGAAGGACACCTTTGTTAATGCCCAATACGGGATGAGGGAAGGAACTATTTGCTTTCATTTGAAGTCTCTATTCTATCGGAGTTAATACGTAATGAATACTTAATATCTGAGTTGAAACGCACTTTGATAGTGAGCGGTATGTTTGCATTGATGTGTACTCCGCCCAGAGCGTTCTTTACTTGTTTGGCATTGGCTTTGGAGTCATCGTCAGAATCTTCGAAGTCTGTATTGTCAACAAACTCTTCTCCATTACGGATCTCAAAGCCTGGTGCTTCCTCAATGTTAAGACCTAATGACTTACCTTCTTCATCAACACCATACAACTGTATCAAGGCATTGTCAATTTCAGTATCGGAGAAGACACGAATGATATGCCATACGGTATTATTCTCATCGGTTTGACTCCATGTTCTATAGCTTACGTCAACTGGTACAGCATATATACCTAACTTGCCGTTCTCGTCTTCTGTTGATTTGTTCTTCAAAGTACCAGGCTTTACTGGTCCGGGTTTTAGTGGACGCTTCTTTTTCTTCCCACCGCTATTTGACAACAAACGACCTTGAACATCGAACTTCGCTTTTGTTTGTCGTGGCTTGCGAATAGTAGGAGTGGATTTCTTTTTTTTCTCCAGATTCTTTTTCTTTGTTAATATGTTATCGGGGTCAACAATATCATCCTTATGAGATTCGTCATCTGCACCCTTTGGCGTGGAAATCGTAAGAATTTTATCCAAACCTGCTACTTGTTCTGTCTCCTGTGCATCCTGCTGTAACTCATTTCGTACGGCATCACGTATCAATTCCTTAATTGCATTCAAGGAACGTGTTGCAACAATGGAAGGGGTATTACCTCTTGCTTCATAGTTAGGCCTTGACCAAGAGTCATGCGAACAGTCTTCCATCTCACGAAGATGGTTGTTACCATCCTCAGATTCACAAATGAATACTCCGTCAGCACCTTTGCAAGACGAAAACTTCTCTGAATACACGGTCATGAGAGGTGATCTCATAAATACAAACTGACCAACAGCATCCTGCTGTTTATGAAGGTATAACAAAACGGAACATTGTTTGCCATTCATTTCAACAGAATCGTTAATAACCCTGTAACCATCGATGCCATCTTCTGCCTTCTTTACTATATCAAAGAAGAAACGAGGATTATATTCATAAATCTCCTTCTCCTTATTGTTGGCGAGGTCGAAATGAGCACTCATCAAGTTTGAGAGATGTTCCTTGTCAATAGTTACATCCTCTATTTTAACAATGAGTTTGTTTCGATAGATTGCCATCCAAAAGTTTCTAAGCACGGCCTCAATCAGTTCGTTCTTTGTTTCATCACTGATGTATTTGACTCCGAGAACAAAAACAGAGGTGCCTTTCTGTATTGGACGGAAATACTCTGGAATTTTGGTCTCATCAGTAATGACTTCTCCCTTACCGTCTGTATCATAGAGGCCGTTTGGTGACAAGTCGTGACCGTCTTCAATGTAGTGCGTACAAAGTTTTGACTGACCTTCAAAGTTAACTTCGTCATCCGTCTTAGATGAAACAAACACAGTACTAATTGGTGAAAGCATCCAGAATACTGCCTTACCAAAACCAAATGCGCCACCAGCTCCATTAGGTTTTGAAACAATTCCCTCAGATATAAATGCATTGAAGGCAGACTTTGGGTCTGTAACATCATAATGCATACCTGTCGTATTAGAATCTACAATACGGAGATAACCAATATTCTGGTCTGAGCGTAGAAATCCAGAAAAATTATCCAACATCGGAATAAAAAGCTTCTTGGCATTTTCATCATTTGGATACTTATCGAGACATCCTTGTATATGCTCTTTCAACGTAAAGAATTCCGGAAACTCCAAACCAGAAAACTCTCTATAGTCAAAGGATACGGTAACTGGCCGTGTTTTGTCCTCTACAGCGTCAAGAGAATTTTGTATGGACTCTCTAATCAGCGAATGATACTTTGTACCCTTAAAAGTAAGAGCAGTAGGATTGTTAGGGCCTTTCTCGTTGCCCTTAGCTTGTGGGTCAAAATGCCACTTACAGTTGAGTTCTTTGTTAATCATACAATTGCTTTTTTCGGGTGCAAAGTTATGATAATTTCTTCTAAATCTGAAAACTGGTATACGTATACCAAAACTTTTTGTCTCTTTCGTTTGCGGATGATTAGTTCTGCACGTCACTGAGGGTCTCGAGGGTCTTGACAACCTGGCCTAATTTTGATTCGTTTTTGGTAAGGTCCATCTGAAATCCGAGTGAAGAAGACTTTTGATTCACTGTTTTAAAGAGTGCGGAGACACGATTCTCATGCTCAGCTGCGACGAAGCAAATGTCTGTCATGGTTACTCCTGATATGCCAGAAATGTTTATAAGTCTGTTACCGTTAAGACTCATATTGTCATGCCGACTAACATGAGCCACTGGATGAACCTTTACGAAACGATGTCCATTCTGCATGCTATCACAAGCCAACATGTCATCTTCTGTAGCACGGAATGCTTTCAGAAGTTTCACACCATCGTTTCTGCGTCCGTTCATGTAACGTTTGTTCTCCTTCTTGTCAAGATGCAGATGGTAAGCGTCAACTCGATTCACACATCCATCAGCATAGACCATAATAAGGTCGTTCTTGCTTACCGGAGCATTGATTGGAATACAGAACTCAAGGTCACTGTCTGTAGGAATGTTCTTGCTCCACGACCAATCACCATTGGTGAACATGTTCATGTAGAAGCTTCCATATCCTTTCTTTTTCTCGCCTTTCATTACAAGCTTAGATGGAACTTCAACCTTTATAGTTTGTGGCTCAGTTTCTGGTTCCGCATCGCCAGTAGGCACTTCAGGAAGAAGTTCTTCTTGGGATTTGACTGCAGTTGGAGTAATCTGTAATGCGACAGGGCGCAACAAGTTCATCTTGTCAAGCACAAGTTTAATGATAGCTTCTGAACGAAGATGTGTGGTTCTGTTTCCCATACGTTTGAAAGCATCGCGCTCGTTATACCAAATTACGCTGCGTGATGGCTGGACATTTACCTCACAGACAGTATGCCCATTGTGTTCAGAGAATGTTATAATAACATAATCCTGAGCAACAGGACCAAGAAATGCATTCATACTTGAGCGCAGTTTATTTTCGTACCCGTCCTTATTCTCCTGATAGTGATGTGGGTCTTTTGTTGAGGTATTAAGCAATTTGTATTCATTCTCAATGCCGACAGCATCACCATTATCATTTACACCTATATATAATATACCACCATTGGCATTCATAAAGCCAGCGATAGTCTTCAAGATTACCAACATTTGGGTGTCAATGTCTGGGCCAATCGCTCCTGCAGGATATATTATGGTAGATTTAAACTCACGATTATCGGTTTCTTCACCAAACTCGCCAACAGGTGTTTCTTCATCTGTAGCGGTAGGTGCAGCTGGTGCAACAGAATGTTTCTCTTCGGTTGTAACTTCACTAAGATAAATACAAGAGCGGTTATTTTCCTTCTGTTTGTATCCAGTTACGTTAAGTTGTACCTCGTCACCAGGTTGCAAAGCTGGGCACAAAGCACTTGGCTTGAACATATGAGTAATACCGTAGGCATCGCTGACAACATAGTAGAGCGTATCGTTGATTGTCTTGAGACTATCAACAACGAAGGTACAAATCTTGCTCTCACCTTTGTATGCTTCGGGGTAGAGCACGATGAGCAGCACATCCTTACTCTGTTCAAGGATGACAGCACCAGTATCTGTAATTTCTTTGACGTAGCACTTCAACACTTGTACTGGAACCTGAGGAGAAGACCAGTCCCATTCTGTCTGGAAATCATAAGCATAGACGGTGAAACGTCTATCGTCATCATCTTTGAGATAAATTCTGTGGTTAGCATTACCGATTCCGGTTACCCAGAAGTTGTAATAATCGCCTACTTTGTATTCTTTCATATTAGTTGAATTATAGTTTATTTGCTTTAATGATCTTACTGTAGTCGCCAAAGATGTCAACAATAACAATCCAGTCAAACTTTCTTCTGTTACGCTTTGCTCATGCACAAATGGTTCTTATAGCGATGCAAAGGTACTACTTATTTACGAATAGAAATAATAGGCTATACCTATATTATACTACATCCGTATCAGCTCTGCAAGTTCTACATCAAGTAGCTTTGCTATTTTTACGAATGTCTCCATGGGTGGTTGACAGGTGTTGGTAACCCACTTTGAAACTGTTGTTGGAGCAACACCTAAGTTGTCAGACAGAAACTTATTGGGCTTGTCCTTCTCTGCCAATACAACTTTGATTCTGTTCAGAGGTTTTGTCTCTTCTTTGTCCATAATTACACCTTATTTATTATTATATCGCGCCAAAATTACAAAAAATAATTCAAATAACCTTGCAAAAAAGCTAGAACCCTGTAAAAAAAGTGAATTTTTTATGCAAATTTTTCACTTTTTGTCATTTTGGATGTTAAATTGGTCTACTTTGATTGACTTATTTGAGAATAATTCGTTTCAATTCTCTTCCTTTTGGTATTGTTTCAATGCTTCTTCGAACTGAGCTTTCATATAGTCGCGTGCTTTGCGTGGAGAGAGTATCTCAACGCCGGAACCATAGGACATGAAGATGCTATAGAGTTCGTAGTTGATGCATACGTTTATCTCGAAGGTGCAGGAGCCGTCCTTGCGGTTCTTGTCTATCTGCTTCTGTGAAGGATGAAGAGGTTTCGTCTTGATGTACTGACTCTGCTCACGTGTAGCACGGAAAGTGATGCGACGAGGTCGTGTGCGTATATTCTTACTCACACCGATGAGGTCATCGAAGAAATGCTCTACGTCGAAGTCGGGATTCACGTGATATGGCTTCTCGCTTGGCTCTATGCTGACAATGCGATCGAGCGCGAGGTTGTAGATGAGGTTATCATTGCAGCAACTGCCGAAGACGAACCAGCGGTTGCGGAACTCTTTGAGAAGATAGGGACAGAAGATATACTCCTGTGGTTGGCGTGCAGAGAACGGCTGATACATCACACGGATGGTCTGCTGATGAGCAATGTAGTTGTATAGTGGGTTGAGGAGACGCAACCCCTTGAGGTTCGGCACGCTGTCGAAATGGATGATGGGCTTGCGGTTGTGCTGACTGATGGCGAGTTTGTCTTGAAGTCGGCTGACCACATCAGACATCTCTGAGAACTGCTCGA
>Ga0326512_10004498_pt1 | contig 10123 bp, 2 predicted proteins | sample 1_2617_0518_D_FD_203652 | JGI IMG/M metagenome (GOLD analysis project Ga0326512, IMG submission 203652) | Bovine rumen microbial communities from UC Davis, California, United States - 1_2617_0518 | ecosystem: Host-associated > Mammals > Digestive system > Stomach > Rumen | place: USA: California...
AGCAATGGCTGTCAGCAATTTCATGGTCGACGCCGGGCGCAGGCGCTGGCGGTGGCCGTAAGTATAGAGGGTGGAGTCAGCCGTCAGGTCATAGACCATCAGTCCCAGCTGGGTGGTCTCGAGCAGTGGTGTCATCAGTATCGTATCGATGCGTGCCTGCAAGTTCTGGGGCCACGGCAGCGGCTCAATCACGAGGCTGTCAATCTGTGCCTCCGCCTGTATGCTGAGGCACAAAGAAAGTATCATTGTCAGGATTTTCTTCATTTCGACGGCAAAGATACAAAAAAAATAGTGAGTGCTGAGTGGTGAGTGGCGATTTTTTTGTATTTTTGCAGCGTCAAAAGCAAAATTTATGGTTTACAAGTACGATTTCCTTATCATCGGCGCCGGTGTGGCCGGTATGAGTTATGCACTGAAGGTGGCACGTGCCGGCCGAAAGGTCTGCATGATTAGCAAGACCTCGCTTGACGAGGCCAACACATCGTTCGCCCAAGGCGGCGTCGCCAGCGTCACTAATCTCGAACTGGACAATTTCCAGAAACATATTGATGACACAATGATTGCCGGCGACTACATCAGCGACCGCCAGGCCGTGGAACAGGTAGTGCGCATGGCGCCCGAACAAATCAAAGAACTGGTGCAGTGGGGCGTCAACTTCGATCGCAAGGACGATGGCACCTTCGACCTGCACCGTGAGGGCGGTCACTCAGAGTTCCGCATCCTGCACCATGCCGATGACACAGGAGCCGAGATACAGCGCGGACTGATGGAAGCTGTGCGCAAGGATCCGAACATCACCATCAAGGAGAACCACTTTGCCGTAGAAATTATCACGCAGCACCATCTGGGAGTCCGCGTCACCCGTCGTTCGCCAAACATCCAGTGCTACGGTGCATACGTGCTGAGCCCCACGTCCCAAAAGGTAGACACCTACCTATCGAAAGTCACCGTCATGTGTACGGGTGGTTGCGGTGCTGTCTACCTGACCACGTCGAACCCCGTCATCGCCACGGGCGACGGCATCGCCATGGTCTACCGCGCCAAAGGCACTGTGGCCGACATGGAGTTCGTACAGTTCCACCCCACGGTGCTCCATAACCCGAAAGAGACGCACCCTGCATACCTGATAACAGAAGCCATGCGCGGCTACGGCGGTATATTGAAACTGCCCAACGGCGAGACATTCATGGAGAAGTATGACGAGCGCCTGTCGCTGGCTCCGCGCGACATCGTGGCCCGCGCCATCGACAAAGAGATGAAGATTCACGGTCTGGACCACGTCTGCTTGGACGTCACACACAAAAACCCCGAGGAGACGCGCCACCATTTCCCCAACATCTATCAGAAGTGTCTCTCGATAGGCATCGACATCACCACCGACTACATCCCCGTGCGCCCCGCTGCCCACTATATGTGTGGTGGCATCAAGGTCGACCTCAACGGCCAGTCGAGCATCGAACGGCTTTATGCACTCGGCGAGTGTTCGTGTACCGGACTGCATGGCGGCAACCGCCTGGCCAGCAACTCGCTCATCGAGGCTGTGGTCTATGCCGAGACGGCCGCCCGCGACTCATTGCTGCACGTAGACCTTTATGACTTCAACGAGCGCGTGCCGGAATGGAACGATGAGGGCACGATGACCAACGAGGAGAAAGTGCTCATCACGCAGTCGGTGAAGGAGGTCAACCAGATCATGGCCAACTACGTCGGCATCGTACGCTCGGACTTGCGCCTGCACCGTGCCTGGGACCGTCTTGATATGCTCTACGAAGAGACGGAGCGTCTCTTCAAGCGGGTAAAAGCCAGTCGCGACATCTGCGAACTGCGTAACATGATCAACGTGGGATACCTCATCACCCGCTGGGCCTTGGAGCGCAAAGAGTGTCGCGGACTGCACTATACCACCGACTACCCCCTGCACGCATACGATAAATAAGGAATGAGGCGGCTCATTCCTTATCGAGTCAGCGAGAACTTTAGCGAGAGACCGAAGTCACGCGTTGTTGTCGGATAGCTACTTGCCGACAGCAGTGGCGTGTTCGTTTGACGGTCGTAGTAGAAGGTCATGGTGAGCAGGCGGCTCAGCGTATAGTCAGCAGCGAATGAGAACTTCAAAGCCGCATTACCACTGCTGGCCGAAGAGACACCACTGGCGATGTCGCGGGTGATGGCTGCCTGCGAACGCAAGGAGAAGTCGGCACGCATGTTCAGGTCGTGGTTGATGCCGCCCTTCTGAGACTTCTGGTTCGACTGGGACTTCTGAGCGTCCTGGTCGTTCTTTTTGCCCCGCTGTGCCTTCTTCGTCTTGCGACTGCCGCCGCCTCCGAAGAGATTCAACTTGAAGTCACTGAGCTTATAGCCCAGTCCGATGACCCAGTCGTTAGAGCGCGACTCGTTGAGCTGGACGCTCGTCATCGAGAGGTTCAGCACACGTGTGGTGCGGTACTCCACCTTGACGGTGAGGTTGTTCTGTAACGTCACATCCATACCAAGCAATGGTGAGAACGCCTCATTGATGCTGACCGTCGAGATGTTATACATCGACGAAGGCGACAGCGTACCATCGGTATTGTTGACGAAGCCGAGGTCGCCCATATACTGAATCCACGACGAGTAGCTATTGTAGGAGCCAATGGCAAAGACCGACTTGTAGCCGTGGTTGATATTGACACTCTTGAAGCGGTCGGCAAACCAGGGAATTTTCGATAGTCCGCTATAGCGCACCGTCCAGTTAGGCAACATACGCGTCAAGGCGGGGAAGATGTCGAGCGAACCGCCCGAGCCAGCGGTGTAGGCCTCGAGGAAGGCGGGCACGAGCACGTCGGAGGAATACTGGTTGACGGAAGTGGCCGATGCCGGTGCGCCGGCATAGAGCGACTGCACGCGGTCGCGGAACTGAGGTATCAGTTCGCGGAACTTGTCAAACGTCTTCGACGTATAGCCCGAGTTGGCATCGCCCATCGGCTCTAAGGCAGAGCCCAACGAGATGGTCGTCATATTGAACGAGCCGCTGCGGGTGGTGGGCGAACCCTCGTACATATACTGCACGCTCTGGGCACGGGTCATCGTGCGCGAGGCGTTGAGGTCGATCTTCAGGTCGCGGACAGGCTCGAGGGTGGCACGCAACTGCAGGTCTTCGGTGGTCGATGATGTGTAGGGCGTAGCGACAGATTCGTTCATCAGCAGCCAGTGGTTCTCGCGAGCCTTGTCGAGATAGCCGTCGCCCGCCAGTCCGAAGGCGAAGTCGAGTCCTGGCGCCATGACGTTGCCACCTGTGTTCTGGCCAAAGGCATCACCGACGTTGGGCAGGAATCCCGGCAGCGTCATGTTCCGCTGGTTGCGATAGCTGAGGTTCACCGTGCGTACCATCATCAACAGACGGGTGACATGCTGTGTCGGTTCATACCACCACTGCTTGTCGAGCGGTTGTTTTGGCAGTACGCTTAGCATCACCGTCTTGGAAGAATCCTTCGGCAGTTTCACCCTGATTGTGTTCTCGTCCTTCACCTTCCATTTCACCTCCACGCGGCGGCCGCTGCTGTCGCGGGCCGAGACGAGCAGGCGCTTCGACTTCTTGCTGTGCTTCACCTCGATGAAGCTGTCAACGGTGAGCGTCAGCTCTTTCTGGAAGGTGTTCTTGTTTTTGGGGAGAGCTTTCTCGTCCTGGGACTTCTGAGAGTCCTTAGAGTCCTTGGAGTTCTGAGAGTCCTGGGTCTTCTGGGACTTCTGCGTCTTCTGAGACTTTTGATTCTTCTGGGATTTTTGGGGAGTCTTCTTGAAGCGGTCGTTGACTTTCTTCAGGAAGGGCGAGTGGTTGTAGAGCGTCTCCAGGTTGAAGGCGCCATTGATGTTCAGGTTGCGTGTCGACGTGATGACATTACCCAAATTGGTGCCGTCGTCAAGGTCGGTGCCACGCACCCAACTATAGGTGGCGTTATAGCTGGCATCGCTGTTCACCCAGTCAAAGATAGGCAGCTTGTTCAGCGGCAACTGATAGGAGGCCGTGAACGACTGGTTATAGTCGAGCGGGGTGCCCAGGTGGAGGATGCTCTGCTTGACAGAATCCTTCCAGACGGAGTAGAAGTCGGGATAGAGATCTTTGTTGATGGGGGTGTTCTCGCGGTATGGCTCATCTATCTGTGCACGGGTGGCCGACTGGAAGTTCATGTGGAGGTTCTTCGTCAAGTCCCAGCGCAGCTGGAAGTCACGGTTCCACAGTATCTGGCTGTTGAAGTTGACGGGCAGGTTGGGGTTCTCGGTGTTCTCGAGGTCGCGCTCCTGCAGTTCGTAATAGGTACGCGTCATCTGCGTGTTGAAGCCGATGGTCTGCGGCAGATAGTTCAGTCCGAGGGCTTTGGGGAAATTCAGCCACTTCGACTTGCCCTTCAAGCTCTTAAAGGGCTCCCACGTCTTGTAGACGGGTGAGTAGCTGTAGTTCAGCCCGCCGCGCCACTCGTCGTCGTTCTCATAGACGGTGGTCTCGCCCGAGGTGTGGCGGTGCTGATGGCTGTAGCTGAACGAGAAGTTGGCGGGGTCGTAGGGCATGGGATGCTTTTTCGACTTGATGCCGATACGGGCGTTCGAGACCGAGAAGTTACGACTCAAGCGACGGGTGACGGCTATCGACTCTATGCTGTCGCGCTCGCGCCTGCTGGCCGCCTCAAGTGCATCGTCAAGATCCATATCCGTATCGAGCGGATTATACTTCGGGCTGACGATGTCCTTGCTGACAGAGTAATAGACGGGGATGGTCACCTTCGCCTTGTCGGGGAAGAACTTACCCAACTCGAGGTTGGTGGTCACGGAGTACGACTTCTGCGTGTCGGTAGAACGCTGCATGACACTCTCCTCCAGACCGCCGAAACCGTCGCTGACATAGCGACCCGTCAGGTTGACGCTGCCGAAGTCGGAGAGCTGCACATTCAGGGCGCCCGAGGCGGCCCAGCCTCCCTCGTTGTTATACTCCTTCAGGCGCAGCTCGTTGACCCACACCTCGCCCGATTTCTCCTGACTGCTAAGGTTACGCACGCCGATGATCATTGTCTTCACCTCGCCCAGGCTGGGATTACCCATGATGCTGACGCGGTTGCCGGGCTTGTCCTCATCATACAGCGAGAAGAGCTGGGCATAGCTGACATTGCCTTCGGTGCGAGCCTTGTTGCGCTCCTTCTTCACCTTGGTAAAGGTGCTGATATCAATGTCGAGCATATTTTCTGCCGGCCACACCTTCGTGCGGTCGCTGGACGAGAGCCACGAGTAATGGCCTTCAGGCGTCAGCTTCAGCGGTATCTCGTATTCGTAGTAATTGCTCTTGTAGTCGCTGCCCAGACGGATGAAGACGGCCAGCTGATTGTCCTGCAGGTTGGTAGTATTAGGCAGCAGGCTGTTGGCGTGTACGAACATCTGCAGCCGCTTGTACTGTCGCAGGTCGAGGTTGGTATTCTTGTAGACGGCCTTCGACTCGCCCTGGCTCAGGTTCTTCACCGTCAGGCAAAGCGCCTGCTCGTTGTTCTCGACAAGCTGCGGCTGTGAGGGGTCGGTGGCACGGTTGATGCCTGGCGGCAGGGTGTAGGCCACAGGCTGGCGGTCGGTATTCTCCTCAATGTTGACGGCACTCATCTCCATCGTTCCAGTCTCGGCACCAACGGCCGTCTGCAGGCTCTTCTTATACTGTCGCCACTCGCCGCGCACGAGGTCGAGCGAGCCAAAGCGCAGGACGATAGGACGCTCGAAGCCAGTCATGTACATACGCATGAAGCGGATACTGGTAAAGTCGTTGATGGCTCCCACGCGTTCCTTATACTTTGTCAGGGGAATACGGAACTGATACCAGCGCACGGTCAGCGAGTCGCCATTGCGCAACTTCACCCAACTGTCGCGGCGGTCGGTGATGAAGGTATTGGTGGCGACCCCGTTATTATAGGCCATCAGGTCATCGTCGCTGATACGCACACAGTAGCTGTAGTAGCGCTCGTACTCGTTGAGCGTATAGTCCTGGTTGATATCTTCCACGTCGGGGCCGGTCTTGTACGAGGTGTCGTACGACTCCGTGCGGTTGTCGGTGTCGGGCGAGTTGCCCTGCGGGTTGTTGATACGCTTATAGCGTTCCAGGATGCTGGTCTGAGCATCATCGAAGTCAGAGCCGCGATAGTAGTGGTAGTCGTCGCCGGCAGGATCGCTGCGCCACGATGTGAGCAGCGAGTCGTTCTGTACGATGCCGCCAATCTGGCTGAGCCACTCCTGATAGGCGCCGTATGTCTGTTCCTCTTCATCGGTCAGACCGTTGAGACCGACATCCTGCTTAGCGCGCGAACCACTGGTCGTGGCAAAGGCGTAGGTCTGAGAGGTCTGCTCGGGAATCTTACCCCACTGTGTATAGCTGAAGGCCTCGGAGCCATCGACGGGCATGCCACTCTCGTAGAACTTCTTACCATCGCGCAGCACGTCCTCACTAACCTCGCCAAGGTTGATATAGAGGTCACCGGCATACTGTGCGGCGGTACCTGCCTGTCGCTGGTAGATGAAGGGATCCATCAGCCAGAACTCCACATACTCGATATTAGCCTGCTCGAAGTCGGTGGTCTCGAGCTTACGCATCATACCGCCCCACTTCTTGGCAGGCTCCTTCAGCGTACCGTCGCTGTTGAACTGTGTGGTCAGGTTATACGGGCCGCGCTCCTGCGGGTAGTAGGCAAGATTCAGCACCGGCAGCGTCGACGTGGCACCGTTGTAGGTTGACTGGTCACGGTTGGGGTAGAGTTCCTTGACATAGACCTCGCGCACGCGGTGGTCGCTAAGCTGTTCGAGGTCGCTCTTGATATGGCTCGGCGTCAGGCTCGATGAGCGGCGGGTGAAGAGCGGGTCGATGGTGTACCACGCCAGCAGCGCACGGTCGTAGCCCGAGGCGACGGTAGTCTTGTCGTTGGCACCTTGCAGCTTCGTCGGTACGCTCGACAGCGACCACGCCTTGGGGTCAATCACGGAGATGAGGTTCTTGGTATTCTCGAAGTCATCGAGATAGGAGGCGTTGTCCTGCGTTCCGCTTGCCCGTCCGGCAATAAGCTGTGCAAACTCGCCGGTGAACTGTATCTGCGAGGGCTGCGTGACGTGCAGCAAGGGGATTTTATTCAGGATGTTTGTCAGCCATTGCGACTCTTTCTTCCAACTCATGTTCAGTCCCCACAGGGTATTGTTCAACGGCTCCTCGCCCATCGACACCTTGGTGGTCAGCGCCTGCTCGGAGAGGTGCATCAGCGTACCACCGAGGATGAAGTCTTTGGAGAAGTCGTACTCCCAGTTGACGCCGAACATTGTCTTGCGCTGCATGCCGTACTCGCTATTCGACTCCAGCGACACGTTGACATTGGTGCCAGCGTCGATGATGCTCTGGTTGAGGATGGTCACCTCGCCAGCGGAGTAGTCGACAGAGTAGTCGGAGCCTTCCTGCAGGGTGACACCGCCTGCGGTGACAACGACGGAGCCTTGAGGCACGTTGTAGGCCCCGAGCGAGATGACGTTGGCGCTCGTGCCCTTAAACTGTCCCATCAGCATGAACTTGTCCTTCTCGGCCGTCTGCTTGGCTATGGTCTTCGTCGAGTCGTAGAGTTCGTCGAAGACGTACTTGTCGGCCACGGCCTCCAGACCGGCGGCGTTCAGTTTGGCACGCAGATAGTCGCCGAAGGGCTCGGCCGACGGCAGGAAGACGCGTCCGTTCTGTACGGTCAAGCCGCTGACAAAGTCGAACTGTCCGTTGGGATGAGCCTTCATATTGTTGTCCAGACGGTCGCAGCCAAGGAGCTTCAGCAGCGTCTTGTCCTTGACGGCCGCCTCAGGCAGGTAGGTCAGATAGACACCGGCGGTATCGCTCTGGTACTTGATGTCGAGGCGGAACTTCTCCTTCTCTACCGACGATGCCAGGTAGTAGACGTTCTTCATCATCAGGTCCCAGTTTCCCTGCGACGGCGAGTTCGACGTGTTCTTCAGCGACTTGACGAAGAGCGTCTTCCTCGTGTCGGTGAGGTCGCTGGCAAACTCACCCACCTGGTACGTACGTCCACCGTAGGTGTACTCGAAGGCGACGGCCAGCACCTGGTCGGTCTGCAGCTGGGTCTTCAGGGTGATATAGCCCAGGGCCTCGTTGACGGTGTATTCCGATGACGACAACAGGCGAGCCGACGACAGTTTCTCATAGTCGGTGCCGCTACGGATATTGCGGGTGACGGCCAGCGCTTCGAGGGCTGAGCTGACCAGGTCGGACGAGCGCTGAACGGAGTCAATATTGCTGAAGAGCGTCGCATACTCGTCGTTGGCACCGTTCGAAGGCACAGCCTCGCCCAGCAGGTTCCACGTCGAGTTCGACACCTTAGCGTTCTCGCCCAGGTCGGTAAATGCCACGATATTGCGCGTGTTGGCGGTGGTTGCCGTCTTGTTGGTCACCCACACCTCGACGCGATTAATCTTCACGCCCGTCGTCAGGTTGGGCATTGCCGACATGGCCCTGTCGTAGGTCTGGCGGAAATAGTTGGCCAGGAAGAAGTGGCGGTTCTCCTCGTAGTCGGCCACGTCAATCTCGAAGGCGGTGGTCTGGGTACCACCCTTCGACGACACGCTCTTCGTGGTCGACTTCTTCTGCGACAGCACGGTCTGTAGCTTCAGATGGCCGAACTGCATGTCGGTACGAATACCGAAGAGGCTCGACGCACCTTTCACCAGCGAGTTGTTCGAGGGGAAGGTGACGTTGCCGGCCTCAACGAGTTTGATGATCTCATCCTCTTTGCCGTCGTACTTCAGTTTCAGGTTCTGTGTATCGAAATCGAAGGTTGCATCGGTGTTGTAGCCCAGGTTCATGTTCACCTTGTCGCCCACCTTACCATTGACGCTCAGGTTGATTTTCTCGTCGAAGTCGAAGCTCGTAGTCTTACGGTTACGGATGGGCAGCGACGGGTTATCGATGTTCTTCATCGTGGCACCCAGCTTCAGTTCGGCCGTTCCCTGTGTCTTCACACGCACGCCACCAGGGCCGAAAATCTTCTCGGCGGGGCCAAGGTCGAAGTGCATGTCGGCAAACGAGAACTTCTCCTTGCCCTGTGTCTTGTAGGCCTCGGCGTTCTTCTGGCGGAAGAAGGCTTCGCGGCTGCGGCGCTCGCTCCATTTCAGATACTCCTCTGGGGTCATCAGTACGGGGGCGTTCAAGTAAGAGTCGCCAATCTTCGAACCAATGAAGTAGAGACCTAAGGAGTCATTATAGTCCACCTGCTGCCGGATGTTGTCGGGCATGCGCAGGTCGAGCTTGCTGGAGTCAAGGTCGGCTATAACCACCGGCGCCGTACGCTGAATCTTCCAGCGTGAATGCACCAGCGAGTCGGGGACGGTCTCGTCCTCCACCTCTAAGCGGGGCTGGGCCTTGATAAGCTTATTCTCCCCGTCCCCACCCTTTGCTGATTGGGTGTTATTATCTTGCTGCGATTGGTTGCTCTGCCTGCTCTGCGCCTGTCTGTTGGGGCGCCGGCTGTTATCGTCTTGGGGAGCGGCAAACAGGGAAATACCGATGAAGAGGAACAACACGAGATAGAGCACACTTCCTACAGAAGTATGTTTCAGAATCTTCCTGTATAGATGCTTCCTCTTCATCTTATTAATATCTAAACACGCCTCCCTCGGGAGGACTTAGGGTACTTTCTCACTTGATCTGTTTCAGCGCCAGCTTCACCACCTGCTCAACGGGTAGCGTGGGCTGCTCCTGCAGTATCTGGACGACCACCTTCTGCGTCGGCGCCGGCGAGAAGCCCAGCATCGTCAGGGCGGCGACGGCCTCGTCGCGCACAGCATTGTTGACAGGAGCAGATACCGAACCGCCGGCAGGTATCTCGTCGGCGATGCCCAAGGCGACGATCTTGTCGCGCAAGTCGACGATAATGCGCTGTGCGGTCATCTTGCCGATGCCCTTGACGCCCTGCATCAAGCGGGCATTACCCGTCGAGATGGCGTTGCATAGTTCGCTGACGCTCATGCCCGACAGCATCATACGCGCCGTATTGGCACCCACGCCGCTGACGGTGATGAGCAACTCGAACATCTCGCGTTCCTTTTTATTATAGAAGCCATAGAGCTGATGCGCGTCTTC
>Ga0326512_10004500_pt1 | contig 10118 bp, 4 predicted proteins | sample 1_2617_0518_D_FD_203652 | JGI IMG/M metagenome (GOLD analysis project Ga0326512, IMG submission 203652) | Bovine rumen microbial communities from UC Davis, California, United States - 1_2617_0518 | ecosystem: Host-associated > Mammals > Digestive system > Stomach > Rumen | place: USA: California...
GAAGCCCTCTATGACATGTATGGTTCTGAGGTGAGTATGCGCCAGATTCGCGATGACATCAAATACATGCGCGATAGAGTTTCATACAATGCACCTATTGAAGCCGTTCCCTTTGATGGAAAAAGATGCTATTACCGCTACTCAGATCCAAACTATACTATCTTCAACACCGAATTGACTACCGAAGAGGTTACAAAACTTTGTTCAACCATCAATATGCTTGGGCGTTACCGTGGAGGTGCAAACAGATGGTTAGAGGAAGTTATATCGAACCTCGAACTTCGTTTTGGTATCAAAACCAATCGTGAGCACATTGTCGCTTTTGAGCAGAACGACCAGTTGCGTGGTCTGGAGTTTCTATCCGAACTAATTGACAGTGCCATCAACCATCAGCCTTTGAATCTTCTTTACCGCACATATAACGGCAAAGAGACCAACGTGGTAATCCATCCATATCACGTCAAGCAGTATAACAATCGATGGTTCTTGTTCGGATTGGAGCAAACACCAAATGGTGACAGAATCGCCAACAGGGCACTTGACCGTATCGTGAAGTTCTCCATATCCAATGTTCCGTTCGTACCGAATACGAGCATTGATTTCTCTACAAGATTCGATGATGTTGTTGGCGTGACAATCCCAGATGACGATGTACAGAAAGAAACTGTGGTGTTGAAGTTTGAGCCTGACAGATTCCCTTATGTAGTATCGAAGCCGATCCATCACAGCCAGAAAGTCCTCAATGAGGACGAATGCATACTTCAAATCGAGGTTCGTCCCAATAAGGAACTGGAATCTGTGATTTTCTCCTACTTTCCACATGTTGAAGTCCTGGAACCTGCTACACTCAGAGAGCAATTCAAGGAAAAAATCAGCAATAATCTGAAAAAATATCTATCTGTGCAGAAAGACCGCACAGACGAATAGTTACTTTGCAACGTAAAATAATAAAATGAACAAATATAATAGTCCATATACAGCATCAATAACGGGAGGCGGTTTTCTCTACTACGAGTTCAAACGCATTCTGCCAGTTTTGATGTCACCAGACGCCGAAAGTCTGCTGAAGGATGAGATTGAAAACAATCAGATTCTTCAAGTAAACTCTGTGTCATCACGTAAACGCTTCCTTGCCGAGTTCAAAAGACGTTTTGAATCTCTACCCGTTCATTTCTGGCAAGCATGGCAGGGATGGAGCGAAGAAGGTCAGCGGGCTGGTCTTTTCTATGCCATCTTGAAAACCTATAAGCTCGTCTTCGATTTCCACTTCAATGTGGCCATCAAGCGATGGAACTCTGTTGACCATCAGTTGGCAAAGTTTGACATTATGATGGAGTTCAATGAGATTGCTGCTCATGACGAATTTGTGGATAGTTGGTCTGATAATACCAAAGACCGCTGTGCCAGTGCATATCTTACAATTCTACGTCAGGCTGGCTTGATGACGGAAAAGACGAATGAACTTCAGTCCATCCATCCTGACAATTCAGAATTAGAATACTATTTCCGTTCTGGTGAGGAGTGGTTTCTTGAAGCCTGTTTCCTCTATCCATACGAGATTAACGATATTAAAGCCAAACTATCATGAAGAGAATGACCGTTGAAGAGTTGTACAATTACCTCTGCTCACCACAGTTCTTGGATGAGAAGAGCGGTAATATCTTCTACAACTATTACATATACCAGTACCCTGCCAGCAATGAATATGAAATGCGTAGGCAGATACAGGAGTTCCGGGAGAAGTTGGAGCGTCCTACCAATTTCGTCAATGCCTTGGAACTTGACCTGTTCAAGGTGTTCTGCGACTATCTCAGGAATGAGAAGTTTGGCGACACATCTTTGCTGGAAGACACCTTTGAGGGTGACAAGACCCATCCCGAAATGGTAACGACAGAGTTAACCTCAGAAGCCAACTCCGATAACTTTATCCGCTTCGTGCGTGACAAGATAGAAGCGCACATGGCTACCAATGACGGTTATAACAAGCCATACGTGTTCATTCACGGCATCGGCAAGATGTTCCCATACATCAGAACGAATGTGTTCCTGACTCGCTACGAGAAGTATAACGATACATCACGATATAAGATAATCCTCTTCTATCCAGGTCATCAGGAGGGTAACTCATTCTCCCTCTTCGACACATTGGAAGATGCGCATACCTATCGTGCCATCCTATTAGTAAACAAATAATCCACCTCGATATGAAATTCAAAGATTTATACGAAAAAGGGCTTGACCGCAAGGTAAATCCTGCCGTCTCTGCCTCCGACCTCAGTGAAGACACCGTAATGACTGAAATTGTGGAGTATGTTTTCACCGAAGAAATTGTCATCAATCTCTTCGACATACTCACCAACATCAAGCAGAACCAAGGTAGCCACGTTGGTATTTGGATCAACGGTTATTTCGGTACTGGTAAGTCTCACTTCCTGAAATACGTCAGTTACTGTCTTGATGGGCATTATAGCGAACTTGCATTCATGCGCTTGGAAGAAGCCATTGAGGAAATCATCCGTAACAGCAACGGCATGACCAAGCTTGATGACCACGGTGTTTCCTTGTCGGAAGTAAAGTCTTTGAAGAAATGGTATTCTTCACAGGCAGAGGTTCAGATGGTGATGTTCAACATCGGTGACGTTCACGATGCCAATTCCAACCAGGCACAAGCGTTTACTACCATCTTCTGGAACCAGTTTAATGCTCAGCGTGGCTATAACTCCTTCAATCTTGCTTTGGCTCAGTATCTGGAGAAGGCTCTGGACGATGATGGCAAGTTTGAAGAGTTCAAAGAATATGTCAAGGGAAAAGGCTACGATTGGGAGCGTAATATCTCCCGTTTTGCAGCTGGTCGTCTTGACTTGGCTCTGCAGATGGCCAAGGAGGTTGACCCTGCATTGGCAACTGATGTCATCCGTACCAAGATTGTTAACAACGATGTCAATGTGTCCGTAGAGTCCTTTGCCGCCGAAATGAAAGAATACATCGATGCCAAGAACAACCGCAACTTCCGTTTGCTGTTCTTCGTCGATGAGGTGAGCCAGTTCATCGGACAGCATCGTGACCTCCTGCTACAGCTTCAGTCACTCGTAAAGCGACTGGATGAGGTTTGTGAGTCTAAGGTATGGATTGCATGTACAGCCCAGCAGACGCTCGAAGAGGTGGTGAGCAATGTGGGCGGTAATGCCACCAACCCTGAGGATGAGGTCGGAAAGATTCTCGGACGTTTCGAGGTTCGTGCTTCATTGCAGGGTACTTCGCCTGAATACATCACCCAGAAACGTATTCTCGACAAGAAAGGCGACGTGGAAATTATGCTCGCCGATATGTACAACAAGGATAAAGCCAAGTTGGATGCTCAGTTCGTGTTGCCAAGCACATACAAGACCTATAAGGATAAGGACAACTTTGCTGCCTATTATCCTTTCGTTCCGTATCAGTTCCAACTCATCAAGAATGTGCTTGATGCTTTTGAGCAGTTGAACTATGTCGATAAGCAAGTGAAAGGTAACGAGCGTTCACTTATCAACATCACCTATTCCATTGCCCGTGACACACAGGAAATGGAGGTCGGTGAGTTTATCCCCTTCGACAAGTTCTTTGGCGCTATGGTGCAAGGTTCCATGCAGCACTTGGGACAACGCGCCTTCCAGAACGCACGTCAAGCTCTTGATGTGATTGAAGACGAGAAGAAACAGGCTTTCTATCGCCGTGTCGTATATGTCCTCTTCATGATTTGCAACCTGAAGGAGGAAGACAAACAGCAGTTCTCGGCCACTATTGACAATGTGGTCACATTGCTGATGACGAAGATTGATGCCAGCAAGGCAGCCATCAAGCAGGATGTGTCTTCTGTACTGGCATATCTTATCGACAAGGCCGTAATCCGTAAGGTAAAGACCGATTCCGGCTCTGAGATTTACGAGTTCTTCACCGAGGAAGAGTCCAAGGTGGCTCAGATTATTAAGAATCAGCAGGTGGATAGCAACACCTATAGTGACGAATTGAGGAAGATATTCTTCGACCACTTCGGCAATCCATCCAATAAAGAGACCTTTGCCACTCGTTCCTTCAATGTGGGTATCAGTATCGATGGGCGTAACTATCTCAGCAATAATGCCGATGTCAATGTTGATTTCGTCACTACCGCAAGCACCGATTCACCTGACCAGTACGGCTTCAGTCTGAACAATACACCACAGGGAACACACCTCGTGTATTTCCTCTATCCGATGTTCAAGGACAATCAGGAACTTCGTGCCAACTTCCTCTACTATTGCCGTGTGCAGCGTTTCGCACAGGAACCTGCCATTAGTGAGGAACGTCAGCGTACCAAGATGCTCTTCCAGCAACGCGCCAAGGATTTGTACGACAAGGAAATCAAACCGCAGTTCCAGCAGATGCTTGATGCCTGTCCTGTTATCTCTTGCGGTGCAGTTCTTTCCCCATCAGAGACAGGTACAGCCAAGAAAGCAGAACGTTACAAAAATCTTCTGGCTCGCCACATGGAGTCACTATACCAGTTTGCAAAACTTGCCGACAACAGAGAAGTGCCAAAGACACAATCCGACCTATCGGCTAAGATTATGCGTCCTGTGGAGGATTCTTTGATAACTACACCGTTGAGCATTCCCGAAAAGAAAATTAAGGATTGGCTCGACCGCCAGCCTCATGATGTTACAGTAGCTGATGTCATCCGCATGTTTGCCAAGGTGCCTTACGGATGGAGTGATTTTGCCACCATTTATTTCCTCAATGAGTTGGTGCGTCGCCATCAGTATGCGTTCAACTATAACAACAATCCGAATGTCAGCCGTGAAGACACGGCTCGTAACATTGTCCGTGATGCCAGCAAGTTCACCGTTGAAAAGGCAAAGGCTATTTCTCAGGAAGTGTTGAACGACTTTATCGAGGCTTGGAAGCATATCTTCAATGTAATGTCTGTCAAGGGCAGCAATGACAGCACGGAGTTGTTCCGCAACTGCAAGGAAACAGATGACAGCGCACTCAACCGTCTTCTGAAGAACTACCGTGAACTGTCTCGTAAGATCAACGGTTGCCCGTTTGCACATACCATCGATGATGCCATCACCCTTATGGAGCAGTGGCTCACAGTCCGCGACCACCTGAAGTTCTTCGAGACCATTATTGCGGCTAAGGATGAAGCCAGTCAGCTTTTCGACAAATGCAAGAGCATCAACTCCTTCTTTGGCGATCAGTTCGACTGTTACAGGCAGATTCGTCAGTTTATTGATGAGAACAGGGATAACTTCTCTTTCCTCACCACCGAACAACAGGAAGCCGTCGTTGCTCTGAAGGCTATCAATACAGACGAAGAGCCTTGGAACAAGATGCCGTCCTACCTAAAGTTGAAGAAGAATCTCAATGGACAGTTACAGGAGAAGAAGCGCGAATTGGTGGAGGAAATCAAGGCCAAATACAACAAGGCTTTTGATGAATTGGAGAAGTATGCTACTGACATGCACGTTGCACGAGACAAGTTCGCAAAACGTGATGTAACTATTTCCTTGAAGACCGGCACCAACAACTTCTATGCACTTCAGGCCAATGCCAATACAGCAGAGTTCTATGAGGAACAAATGCGCAAGATTAACGCTGCTATCGTCATTCCGACGACACCAACTGAGCCAACGGGCACAGGCGATGGCACCACTTCCGTTCATGACGATGGTGGCCAGCCAACTCCACCGCAGCCCAGACCTCGTGTTCGTAAGGTGGTCAAGTTGAATACGCATACTACTGAACCGATGCATACAGAGGCTGATATTGACCTCTATCTGCAATCGTTGAAAGTGCAGCTCATGCAGTACCTGAGTGATGACAACGACATTATCGTAAATTAAGATATGGATACAAACCGACTGAAACGCTTCGCTACTGAAGCTCGCAATATACTGATGCAGGGAGTCGCCCATCGCTTTACGGCCTTGGGCTTTCTCCCTGATGGCAATGTAACTGAGGAACCGCTACCAATGGGTGGCGGTGCAACCTTTATGGGCGATACCGTGTCCGAGGACTTCTATCAGAAATGGTGTTCACTCCAACGTGCCGTAAAAGCACACAGCATTGAAGAGGTGGCTGAGGAAGCTGCCTACACCTGGTTCAACCGCATGGTGGCCATCCGCATCATGGTTAAGAACGGACTCATTTCGCCAGTCCTTCAGTATGAAAGTGAGGGCGTACATATTCCTCTCCTTGTGAGCGAGGCGCGTCAGGGACGTATGCCGGACATGAGCGCCGATGAGCAGCGAAAGCTTGAAGACTTGCTATTAGATGATGGCAAGACTGACGATCAGTTCCGCATCCTCATTGTGGCATTCTGTCATGCCAATCCCGTCATCAACAGCTGTTTCGGTCATATCAGCGACTACACAGAGTTGCTTCTACCAACCAACATCTTGGCAGAGGGTGGCTTTGTGGATATGCTCAACAATACAGAGTTTATCAGCGAAGAAGACTATCACTCGCCTGAACTCATTGGCTGGCTTTATCAGTTCTATATCTCCGAGAAGAAGGACGATGTGTTTGCCAGCTTCAAGAAAGGCAAGAAAGCCGAAGCCAAGGACATCCCTGCAGCTACTCAGATTTTTACGCCCAACTGGATTGTGAAGTACATGGTGCAGAACACCATCGGGCGCATCTATCTTGACAACAATCCCTATGAGGAAGATGTTCAGAAGAACTGGAAATACCTTGTTGAGCCAAGTGAGCCTACTCCTAAGGAGAACATTCTTCACTATGATGACCTGAAGGATTTAAAGTTTGCCGACCTTGCCTCCGGCTCAGGTCACATCCTCAATGAGGGGTTTGATATGCTCTATGACCTCTATGTCCTAGAAGGTTACAGCCGTAGTCAGGCCATTGAAAACATCTTCCGTTATAACCTTACAGGTGTTGATATCGACACTCGCGCCAAGCAGTTGGCACAGTTTGCCCTGTTGATGAAAGCATGTCAAAAGGACAGCAGCTTTGCTGATGCCCACATCATGCCTCGTGTATTAGATATGCCGGAACCTTACCCATACAAGGACAACCTGCGTGACACGCTCCCGCACTTCTTCCTTGGTGGCAATCAGGAAATGATTCAGGAGGTATGCGATGCCGTCGAATTGATGGATCAGGCCAAGAACCTGGGTAGCATCATGAAGTTCAATATCTCTGAGCGTACTCGTAATGCCATCATGATTCGAATGGAGGAATACGAGAAGGAAGCTCATGTTCCTGAAGCTATTCGTCAGCTGATGCCATATATGAATATAATTCTGGCTTTGACGGATGTTTATACGGCACTAATAATGAATCCTCCATATATGGGTTCTGGTAATATGAATGCAAGCCTATCAGAATATGTTAAAAAGAACTATCCTGATGGAAAAGCAGACCTTATGACAGTATTCATGCTTAAAGCAAAATCATCCATTAAAACTTCAGGTCTTTGGGCAATGATAAATCTACCATCGTGGATGTTCATCAGTTCATTCGAAAAATTAAGAACGGATCTGATTGATGAGGATTACATTGCAAGTTTACTTCATTTAGGTCGTGGCATTTTTGGTTCCGATTTTGGCTCTGTAGCTTTCGTTGTGAAAAACACTCGTCCTATCCAAAATGGAATATACAGAAGGCTTTTTAAGGAGCATGTACAAGTTAGAAGTGTTGAACAGATACAAGGTTTGTTCTTAGATAATAATTATGGCTACTATTCAAACAACCAGCTTAATTTCAAAAAAATACCTGGTTGTCCGATTGGTTACTGGGTTAATGAGCATTTAATGAATTTATTTAGACAAGATTCATTAGATACCAATTTTATTGTAAAAGAAGGACTAAAGACAGGAGATAATGATAGATTTATAAGAGATTGGTTCGAAGTCTCATGTCAATCAATGAATAACAAATGGTTCCCACATACAAAAGGTGGAGAATTTAGACGTTGGTATGGCAACAATCTGTTTGTTTTGAATTATAAAAATGATGGTGAAGAATTAAAAGCTTATGAAGGTTCTTCTATTACAGCGCCTGAATACTATTTTAGGCCATATTTAACTTATGGTAGGATAACAAGTGGTAAATTCTGTCTGAGATATACACCTTCAGGTTTTATCCCTAACATGGCAGGTTTATCGATCGTTCCTAAAGAGCAAAATACTAGCATGTTAAATGGGGTTTGTGGCTTTATGAACACAAAATTGTTCCAATTCATGCTCAGTGTTGAGAATCCTACCATAAACAATTCACCAGGTGTCATTGCTCGTACACCTATTAAGGTTGTTAATAATATAGACGATGTTGTAAGTGAATGTATTTCAATCTCAAAAAGAGATTGGGACGCCCATGAAGTTTCATGGGACTTCCAACTTAATGAACTCTTTACGATGGATGAACAGGTATTGTTTGACAATCTTGACTACATTATTGACAAGCACTATAAAGAGACAGGAGAGCACATTTGTATAGACCCTGCAGCACCTCAACCAGAGAGTGTGGAATGGTGCTACGATACCTACTGCACAAAGTGGGAACGTCTTTTCATGCAACTCCACGAGAATGAAGAGGAGCTGAATCGCCAGTTCATCGACATCTACGGTTTGCAAGATGAATTGACTCCAGATGTTCCTCTGGATGAAATCACCATCCTGCAACAGGGAGAAATAAAGATTGAAGACGGCGAACTGAAATGGAATGCCGACGTTGTGATGAAGCAACTCATCAGCTATGCCGTAGGCTGCATGATGGGCCGCTACTCTATAGACAAACCAGGACTCATCCTTGCCAACCAAGGTGATGGCCTGGAGCAATTCAATGAGCAAGTTCCTAACAGCCGCTTTGAGCCAGATGATGACGGCATCATTCCATTGATGTCTGCACAGAGTGACTTCGCTGATAATGCCACCATTCGCTTCAAGCAATGGCTCGTAGCAGCCTTTGGCGAAGAAACTTTGGTGGAGAACCTGAACTTTATTGAGAAGTGTCTTGGTAAAAGCATTGATGACTACTTTGTGAAGGACTTCTGGAAAGACCATAAGAAGATGTACCAGAACCGTCCAATCTATTGGTTGTTCTCATCGAAGAAGGGGGCTTTCCAGTGTCTGGCCTACATGCATCGCATGGATGCCTACACCGCAGAGCGCATCCGCACGAAGTACTTGCTGCCCCACATCGAATGGTTGATGCAGAAACAAAGTGAGATGGAGGCCAATGCCGCCAACCTCAATGCCCGTGAGCGCAAGGAACTTGATAACATCGGCAAACAAATTGAGGAGTGCCGTGAGTACCACGACCGCCTCCATGTCATAGCCGACGAACAAATCGCCTTAGACCTCGATGACGGCGTGGTAGTCAACTACGCCAAGTTTGGAGATGTATTATCAAAATTGAAATGAGTAAGGAAACACATATTGAGCATCTTATCCGGCTTGTAAGAAAAGAGAAAGTATCTCTCTTTATCGGTGCTGGGTTTTCACTGGAGGCAAAAGCTCCCAGCGCATGGGATTTGCAACAAGCAATCCTAAACGAATTACCCTCCGATGATATGAAGAAGGAACATAGAGAGGATAACCTTGATGTAATCTCCCAATTCTTCGTAGAAGAAGTGTGTGAAGGGTCAAGAGCGGAACTCATGGACTTGCTACAAAAGCAATTTGAGTTTGAACCAGAATGTATGGATGACCACCAAGCATTAGCAGCGATACCTCATTTTCATAACATTTTCACGACCAATTACGACACATTGTTGGAAGACTCGTACCCCAAAGAAAGATGTGCTGTCGTTAAGAAAGATGAGGATTGCGTGTATATTGACTCAAAGCCTGTCCGGGTTTTCAAAATTCATGGCGACTTTACGAATCGAGACTTTGTTGTTATAACTTCTCAGGATTATGTTGATTTGAAAAAACAAAAATACAATCCTTTGGTCTGGAACGAAGTAAAGTCTGCCTTTACAAGGACAAATGTTGCTTTTATAGGGTATAGTCTTTCTGATGAAAACATCATTAATATGATAAAGTTTATATCAAAGATTGTAAACCGTAATCAGCAGCAAATGTTCCTCATAGCTCCAGGCATAAATGAGACAAAAAGAAATCAATTAAAGAAAA
>Ga0326512_10004503_pt1 | contig 10110 bp, 3 predicted proteins | sample 1_2617_0518_D_FD_203652 | JGI IMG/M metagenome (GOLD analysis project Ga0326512, IMG submission 203652) | Bovine rumen microbial communities from UC Davis, California, United States - 1_2617_0518 | ecosystem: Host-associated > Mammals > Digestive system > Stomach > Rumen | place: USA: California...
TTTGCATCTGTCGCAGGATGCAGGCTTTTCATACCCAAGTTCAAGGAGGGTATCAAGTGCCGTGTACATCGTGAGATAAAAGGCGAAATCGGTAAGGTAACTATTTCCAAGACACCAAGCGGAAAGTATTTCGTTTCTGTATTTACAGAAGAAGAATACGCAACTCCGCTTGAAAAGACTAATAAGTCGGTTGGTGTGGATATGGGCTTGAAGGACTTGCTTATCACTTCCGAGGGAGAAACTTTTAAGAATAACCGATATACAAGAAGATACGAGCGCAAACTTGCTAAAGCACAACAGCATCTTTCCCGTAAGAAGAAAGGCAGTAGAGGGTTTGAAAACCAAAAGCTCAAAGTTGCCAGACTTCACGAAAAGATTGCCAATTGTCGTGCCGACTATCTGCATAAGTGCTCCATCTATCTTGTTAGAAGATATGATACCATCTGCATCGAGGATTTGAATGTAAAGGGTATGGAGAGAAACCATCACCTTGCCAAATCTATTACTGATGCAAGCTGGGGCAGCTTCGTTTCCATGCTTGCCTATAAGGCAGAATGGAACGGGAAAAAGGTTGTGAAAATAGACAGATACTTTCCCTCCTCGCAGACTTGTAATGTCTGTGGGTATATCAACAAACAGACTAAAGATTTGTCTGTCCGTGATTGGGAGTGTCCTGTTTGTCATACCCATCATAACCGTGATGTTAATGCTGCTATCAATATTCTTCGTTTCGGATTAAACCATATATCGGCAGGAACTGTCGATTACACGGGTGGAGAGGAAGTAAGAGCCAATCTTTTGAAAGGCCGTTCCTCTGCGAAACCCGAAGCCCATGAGTCTTTAGCTCATGGGTAGTTCACATCACCGTCCGTGAGGCTTTGGACGGAACACGGCCATTTCTCGACAAGAGCCTTCTCGGTTGTTCCCTCGTCTGCCATAGGGTCGTCGGAGTTAGTGGACTCTATCCGCTTCAAGTCCATAGTGTGAGGGAACATGAGCGTCAAAGAGTCCGCCTTCCTCTTGTTAGCAATCCTTCTCATCTTCCCATACATTTATAAAGCTTGTTTTTAGAGTTCACTGCAAAGATAGGCAATTATAACAATATAAGCAAATAAACAAGCAAAAAAAAATACGGGCGACACCATTTTTTTTGATGCCGCCCGAACTTACTATCTCACTTTTGTGCTAACCATCTTTGTGTCATTGGTCACAGCTCTGAACAGATAAAGGATTTCGTCATTGCTTGCTACAATCTTCTCCGCCGCCTCAGCGTTCCTTAGCGTGTTCGCCGCTATCTGAGACTGGTACTGCACTTGGGACTGCGCCATGAGCGTCATACCGTCCATATACTCAATAGTCTTGCCACTTTGCAACTGTCGTATCACGCTGACATCGGCACGGATAGCGTTTAGATAACTTGCGAGTATATCTGCCGTCTGTTCCGTGATGCCCTTTATAGATGAGCTCGTACTTGAAGAGCCATTGTTTAAGAGGGTATTATTCGATTTTTCAGCAATAGCCTCCATCTGGTCAAAGAGGACCTTTGAAGCTTCCATACCGTTATATATATACCCGTCTTTACCAAGAGCCTCACTGATGTCTGACATCCATTGCTCCTTGTTGCTGTCAGGATGCGACGCATCGAAGCTACCTTTATGGACAACTCCATTAGGGTCTTTATATCCGAACAACTGTTTTCGTAGCTTGTCGAATAACGGCTGCATGATTCCCAAGCTTATCATTTGCTTGGTAAGGCTCTGTAGTATGGAGGTTACGCTGTTCTTGAAGGCTTCTGCCGCATTGTCTCCATTCTCAAAGGCTGTCATTAATGCGTCGCTGAGCTGGTCAGCCCATGATTTCAAGTCTATACTGTACAGATTCTTTGCGATGTCCTCCGAAAAATATTTGATTTGGTCATCAAGCTCAGCTATCTTAGACTTGTATTCTTCAAGAGCGGAATTGGACTTTTTCTTCTTATCATTCTCAGCATTATACATATCAGCGTAGTCTTTCCTTTTCTGCAAAAGGAGGTTGTACTGTTGCTGATAGCCGGTTATATTTCCGCCTCCTGCCGCAGCATAATACTGCCGCATGGCCCCGAGTGCATCTCCTCCGACATTTGTTCTACCAGAATTATACATCTTCTGATATGAACGGATTACGTCTCCATAGTCATATCCCAAAGTTCTTTCTTGTGCCTTGGATATAACCTGAGTATAGCTCTCTATCTTCGATACATCCTCCTGCATCTTCTCTATCTTCCGCTGAAGTCTCTTGTCATGTGTCTGTGCTATGCCACCAACAAGACCGAGAGCGGCACCCGCTGCCATTCCATAAGGGCCAAGAGCAGACAAGGATGAGGCTCCACTGAGCATTCCGCTCATTACGCCGCCTGCATCAGACAATGCTTGTCCCATTCCTGTGTCACCAAGACCGAGCTTGTCAAAGGTGTCCGCTAATAGGTTCACGGCTTGCGACCCTGCGCTAAGAGCACCGATGAATTTCCCCATTGCGTTTTGCACGGCTTCACTGGACTTTTCCCAAAAGCCGAACGGATCGTTCACGTTCTTGGCAAATTCCGAAGAGGCTTGCTTCCCTGCCTTTTCCCGTTGCCCCGTATTCATGTCAGACCATTTGTTCACATTCCTCTGCGCTCTTGCGGCAGCGGCTATCTCAGACTTACCGCCAACTCCTGCAAGCACATTGTCAAGAGCCTGCACAAGCCTCTGTAGAACTGCTATAAGGTTGGTATCCTGCTCTCCCTTATCCAATGATTGCTGTTCTGCAAGTTGTGTCACTGCGGCATTTCGCATTCCCTGCAAGTCCTGCGTGTGTTTTGCCGGGTCGAAGAACAATCCGCCCATAAACGACATCTGCCCCACGAGGCTGTTACCCGAAGACTTTAAGGATTCACGCATGGCTTTCTGCGCCTTGTCAACCTCCGCGTTCCTCTTTGTCTCGTCGATGAGGTCCTCCGTGAAAGCCTCATTGAATCGAGTGATATAGATATGGGCGAGCTGCCTCACCTTTGAGCTCGGCATAGTAGTGGGAGCATTGAGCATACGCTGCATCTCCCCGTCGTATTGCAGCCAAGCGATACCATTCTTATTGTATGGGTTGTTGAGGATAGAGTTCTTGCGGTGAAGCCTGTCTCTCGTCTCTTTGCTCCCGTTCACGTAGTACATATTCCCGTTCTCATCGAAAGCCTGACGGTCTATGTCCTTCTCGTTCAGCTCGAACTGTGTTTGCGCTTTCTGTCTACGCTCCTTGAACGTGTTTGACGAAGTGTACAGTTCTGCGGCTGTTTCATTTGCAGCTTTCACCATGTTCTTCATGGCCGAATTGAACTGCTCTATAATGGAAACGATAGCGTCCACATGGTTGAGCATCTTGCTTGTGCGCTCCACAAACGCCTTATCACTCTCACCTTCCTTCCTTGGGAGATTTTTCCGCAATATTCCGGAAACTCGTGACTTAAGGTTGTCACCTGTGAGGTTATACAGCTCGCCCATATCTTCCGTCGAGAACATTTGCTCTCCTATCTCGGATAGCTTGCTCGACATAATGCTGTACAGATTGTTCATGTTCTCTGTCCAATCGAATCCTTTGGCTCTGCTGTCCACATTATATCTGAACCTTGACAGCTCCTTGGCGAAGTCTGTATCTCCAGTCTTGTCTCTGACGCTCTTGAACGTTTCGTAGGCGTTGGACACCAACTCTGTGAGCCGTTTGATACTGTCAGCGAACTCTTTCAGCCTCTTGTCAGCCTCTTTGGTGTCGAGTTGGTTGATTTGGCCCTCCACATTGGCGAGCATGGAGTTCTTCTGCTCCTTGCCGTTCTGTGTCCGTGGTTTCCATTTCCCTATGATGTCCTGCTCTTTCACGAGGACATCCCTTAGAGCTGCCAACGAGTCGAGCTTCTTGAAATCATCAGCGTTAATACTGCCTTTGACATACTCTCCTTTATTGAGTGCACTTTCCATACGCTCGCGCACCTGAGCGATGGCATAATCCTTATCCTTGTATCTGTTATACCATTCCTCGTACATCTGACGAGCCTTCCCAAGTGCGTTGATGCGGTCGTTGAATTGTTTGATGTCGTTTCTGTCGGCTTTTTCTGCTGCGGCTTCCGCCTTACGTTTAGCTTCCTCAGCCTTACGTTTAGCTCTCTCTGCTGCGGCCTCTGCCTTACGATCGTCTTTCCCTCCTTTATCGTCGCTAAGAGACTGATGCTCGCTTTCGAGATATTTCGTCCCTTGTGTGATAGTTTTCAAAGTCTCTATCCACATGTTCATGCTCTCGATGTTCCCTCGATTGTTCTGCACAGTAGTCCATTCGGATCCATGTACATAACCTTGCTTGTCTCTGTGCGAGCGGATGAAAGCATTGTTGTTCTTAATCAAAGCGTCTCTTGCCTTCACCAATTTATCAAGGAAGGCCTGTGCAGACTTACTGTCCTTGAAGTCAAAGTCTGGAGTGACATCAAGACCGAGAACAAACTTTATTCTCTGCTTGTTGGCATTCAGTATGTCCTGCGCTGTCTTTATCGCCTGCCTCTGTTTCTTGATGAACTCGGTGTAGTCCACATCCATGTCGGGGTCTACCTTTATGTTCATCTTCAAGGCACGCTTCTGCCACTCGGTCATGTTGTTAGCCTTTGATACCCTTGCGGATGTCAATCCCCATAGCCACGCCTCGGCGGTCTTGTAGCCTTGTTTCTTCGCCAAAGCCTCCAAGTTTATGCCAAGTGCCTTCGCTTCGGCCATAGCCAGCTTCTTAGCCGAATCGAAACTCTTCTTGACAGCATCAGAAGACATGTTTGGGACTATCTTGCCAAGGTTCTTTCCGAAGTCATCCTTGATAGTACTAAGCCCGACAATATCTCCAAGGCCCATTCCGAGTATATTGGAACCATTCTTGTTGAGGCCTTGGATGATAGCCTTTGTCATCTCCCGTGTGTCATCACCATTTGTAATACCACCAAAGGAAAGGTATCTCTTTATTACCTGTACCATATATCCGGCGGCGCCATCGGGATCATCTCCAAAGTTCTGCTTGACTATGGATGCGATGCTCTTCGACCATTCAGCAGCATCGGACTTAACCTGATCCCAATCAGATTCCATAGACCTGCGGAACGTAGCACTCTTGTCTGTAAGATTATTGAACACCGAAAGAGCATTCCTCCCTTGGTTGTCTTTTAGCCATGTAGTACTAAGTATCTCTCGGTAGTCTTTCCCTCCGAACCTGCTTCTTGACCTATTCAGTTCTTCTCTGCTCATAGAGGCAAGGCGCTGATAGAATACCCGCAAAGCCTCTCGTGTATCAGAGAGACCCTCTTCGCCTTGAATACGTGACAGCTCTCCCTTCAAGGCTTTATCTATGCCGAACAAATCCCGGTCGGAGATATAGTTTTCGTTGTTCTTGGATGATACCTCGTCCATGAACCTGTCACGGAACCTCTGTGCCTTGTCCGCATAGTCTTGCATGTCCTCCGTAAATGTGTCACCAAATCTTTGTGTGAACCAATTTCCGCCGGATATTTTCTTGTCTGCGTTCGCCAGCGCATCTGAATAAGTCTCTGAAATCTCATTCATCTTGCGATAGCTGTCTATCTTTTTCAGGATCTGCTCAAACTCTTCCTCCTGCGTCCGAATCTTATCCATGTCGAAGAGATCTCCGTCATAGAACGGACTAAGGACTTGGAGTTTCTTCTTCAACTCCTCTATCTCTGATGCAAGGTTAACTCCTTTCAATGCGTTTCTGTTCAAAGATATAGAGTTGGATGTTACGGCATCACCATTAACAAACTTAGTGCTGCTGTTTGTGTTTATCCAACCTCTGTCAGCATAGCTGTCGATTATCTCCTTTGCAGTCTTGACATTCGTAGCCGAGTCCTCTCTCATGCCGCCACCAAGCTCTTTCGCTCTGCTTGACAACTCTGACGCGCGGGTAAAGAACGATGTCACTGCGGATATGACCGCCATGAACCCAAGCTGAGGGAGCAATGCTGCCATGAAGCTCCTTGCTGCGGCAGCGGCTTGTATGAAGCCTAACCTGACGGACAGCAAGTGGCGTCTTACAGCTCCAAATTTGGATATAGCTGCGGCATCAGCTCTGTTCAGTCCCGTGGCCACCAACAAACGTTTACGTTGTGCTGCTGTAAGTTGCCCCGTGAGAGCTATACGCTGCTTCTGTATGTTGGTCAGTTCTTTGTTGTTCTTTATCTCGTTTACTTGGATAAGCTGATTCCTCGCCGTTTGTAAGCTTGACACCCCAGACTTTGTAATGCCGAGGCTGTTGCCAGCATTGCCTAACCACCTTTTCGCGCTTTCTGACGGATTTTGAAGTACTGTCTTCAAATACCCCAATCCCCTGCCATTGATAGTGCTGTTAAGGAGGTTCATTCCACGTTGGGTCTGTTGGAGCATTCTGTTTGTCGTAGCTATTGCGGCATTCTGTGCAAGCATACTCCTTCCGGCTATCATCTGAGCCGCTTTGAGCGTGCCATAGGCCGCGGCAACGCTCATAATGACCTTCGCATAACGCTCCCAGTGCCCCGTAAGCTCGTTTAGAGAGTTCAGTACGCCCATGAGGATGCCTCTGCCCGATCCACCAATCTCAGACAACATGATACGGTAGTTGTTCTTCAAGTTGCGTAGCTTACCACCAATGGTGTTATACTGCCGCTCCTGCATGTTGTAGAACCTTCCGCCAGGCTTATCCAAGTCCATGATAACCTCTTCCACGTCCTTAAACGGAATTTCCTTCTTACGCATCAGACCAAAGATGTCCTTCCTTGACATATAGTCAGACGGACGCCCTGCTTTCTTATCCTCATCAGCACGCTTGTTGTACAAGTCAGTAAGCCCGCCCACGAGGTCGATACCAGCAGTCTCAAACTGTCTGTTCTGAATACCCGACAGATAGCCGTATGACTTCGTGTGTCCGTATGCGAGGATCAGTCGGCTTACGTCCACATCAAGACCTGCACCAATATCAGTAAGCGATTTCATGGTGTCATAGATGTTCTTGGCCTCGATACCGAAAGCGGCCAGTTGTCTATGCGATTTCAGCAAGTCCTCAAAGGTGTACGGAGACTGTTGGGAGAGGTCTCGTAGTTGCATGTACATCTCTGTTGCTGCCGTGCCGCTTCCAAGGATAACCTCCAAAGATTTTTTCTGCAACTCTAACTCACCCGTAACATTGGTGAGCTCAGAAAGGAAGCTCTGTATGCCATAGACCGAGAAATACTGATAGGAAAGCGACTTTAGGTCAGATAGGACTTGCGACTGCCCTCTTGCCTCTCTTGAAGCACTGCGGAAAGCGTCAGCCAAGCGTTGCTGCTCGGCGGAAAGTCTTTCTGTTGCTGCTGCGGCTTCCCTTGCTGCCGACACTTCCGCCCTCAGACTTGATGCTGATACTTCTGCCTTACTGGATGCGTCTACATATCCTTGGCTAAACCTGAGTTGTCTTGCCGTTTCACCATTAGCACCGACACCCTTGCCGTCAGCTATGGATTTCGCTACAGCACGGAACTTCTCAAGCTCAGCTATGGCTTTTTCGAGTTCTGTCGTATCTATGTTGAGCTTACCTGCCTTCCCTATCAGCTTGTTATACTCGGTAAGTTTTTTGACAATAGTTGAGTAAAGGTCATTTGCCTCTTTCAGCTTTATTTGATCCTCAGTCAAACCGCCACTCTTCTTGTTGGCTCTGTCCTGTGCCGATGCCAACTTCTCAGCTTGGCTCCAACAGGAGTGATAGGCATAGGAAAGCTTGTTGAACTCCATCGTGAGTTCTGACACTTTTCCCTTCTGACTGAGGATTTCTGGATTTTTGAGAGCTTCCTCTATTTTTTTATTAAACGCTATCAAGCTCTCAAACACACCACCGGGACCCCCCAAACCGCTGTTTCCTACGAAGCGATTCCCTTGGTACTCTGTGATACCGTACCGCTCCATCATGTTGAGGAATCGGTCATTGAAATCCTTTCCACCAAGCATTCCAGCGACATTCTTCTGATAGAATGTCAGCTTATCCATGCTGCTCAACAGATTTTCCTGTGCGTTGGTGGCTTTCTGTATGTCTTGTATCAGCTTTGTGAAACCGTTGTCAAGCTTCGCTGCGGCATCTATTGCGCTAAGGCCGGAAAGAGAATCCTTGAAGCCTTGTAGTTTTTGCTTCAACTGCTCCAACTCCTGCACCCTGCCTTGCCCATTACTCCTCCCTATGACAGAATCGAGACGGGCCATAGACTCGGCCATCTTCTCATTGGCTACGTTCAGTTTAGGGACGGCTGCTTCCAACTTGTTGGCAAACTGCGTGAAGTTCTGATTACCACCAAGACCACGGATAAAATCCACTCCAAGAGGGGACTTGTTACCTATCTCACGTGCGAGGCCGAGAATGTTCGCAATATCCTCCTTTGTGCCTTTACTTGCGGCTGCGGCGGTCTTGAATTTCTCTATAAGACCATTCAACTCTTCGGACGTTCCCCTGAACATAGTCCCCTTTTGTCCAAGAATGTCAGGGTTCTGCTGAACCTTTAAGATAGCGTCCCTAAGCCTATTAAGGTTGTCTATATACGCCTGTATCTTATCTGTTTCTCCACCGTTTTTGGCAATCCTCGCCTTGTCGCTCTCTGCTTGGGCTATGGCATTGTCAAGTCTCATAAGGGCGTGTTCGAGCTTGTTGACGTTGTTGATATACTGCCTCATACCCTCGGCTGCGTCTTTCTGTGCGTCGCCGGTGGTCTTGGAGTTGACGCTGCTCTCGACGTTCTTTACCTGCTGTACGGACGCCAACAAATCCTTGGAACTTGCGGCCAACTGTTGCATCACCTCCTGATACTTCCCGCTCGACGCGGACAGCTTCTCCACCAAGTCGGCGAAAGGCTGCATGGCTTGTGTGAATGCGGTCAGCGATTGTACGAAGGCGGTATTGTCAATACCCTTGCCCATGTTGGCGGTAAGGTCTGCTATGGATGTCTTGATACGTCCGATACAACGCTCCACATTCTCTGCAAACTCTGTGAGCTTGGTGGTCTGCTTCGTGAAGTCGAACTCCATCTGCTTGGGCTGTGCGGACTGTACTTTTTTCTGAGACGCAGCTAACTTTTCATTCGTCTCTGCTACTGTTTTGATAGCCTCAGCCTGCGCCTTGGTCTGAGCTTCTGCTTTCTTCCCGGCCTCTACGGACTCGTTCTGCGCCTTTGTGATATTCAACATGCCTTTCTGTAGCTCCGCCACAAGCTGCGTAAGGCTGTCACTAACGCCAATCTTTATCTCCTTGCCGTTTGCGATACTCAACAGTTTGTTCAGCTCCTCAGTATAGTGCTTTATCTGAGACTCCAACCTATCGTGTATCAGTATCTGAAATGTAAGTGGGTTCATATCTAATCCTTCCTTATGTTGTCCTTACTATTGTTGTCAACAAGCGCATCTGCTCCCTTACCCAAGAAGTCGGACAGCTTAACGCCCTTGCCTTGTCTCTTTTTAGCCTTCCATCGCTCTACAACCTCCCTCATGTGCTCCGGGGTCTTCTTCTCAGCCTCTATCTTCTCATCACTCTTCTTGTACACCGTCAGAGGCTCGTCAATCATCATCAGCTGTACCTGAGCCGCCGTGTATCCCCACAGATAAGGCCATTCCTTGACCTCTATGAGTCCGAAGAGGAAGTATCGGCTTGTGTGGAGCCATTGGAGTCTTTTCCTGTCTGAGAATCTTGCGCCGAACGGAGTTCTTGAAGGGTATGTTCTGCTTCCCTCATCGTCATGTTCATCAGCGTACCCTTTGCCTCTGTCAAGCACATGGTAGTACCCAAGAACTGAACCCACGGAACTTTTTTTTTGCCCTCATTGAGCAATTCGTGAAGCTGAGCATCGCTGTATTCCTTGACATAGTAGAACCACCGCCACAGGAACCAATAGCACAGTTTCAACTTAACCCAGCTGTTGAGGATGAAGATTGCAGCCGCCTTGCACGCAAGCTTGTTGTCTGACAGAACCTCTCTAAGGATGTCGCCCTTGTCCCCGTCTTTCGGGTCTTGGTCGTCGGTGTCTGCCTTGTGAAGCAACAGCCTTGACAGCTTGACCATCTGGCCGTTTCTCAG
>Ga0326512_10004506_pt1 | contig 10109 bp, 15 predicted proteins | sample 1_2617_0518_D_FD_203652 | JGI IMG/M metagenome (GOLD analysis project Ga0326512, IMG submission 203652) | Bovine rumen microbial communities from UC Davis, California, United States - 1_2617_0518 | ecosystem: Host-associated > Mammals > Digestive system > Stomach > Rumen | place: USA...
AGATTAATAACATTGTTAATTACGCCACCTTTCTTACTAAAATCGATTTTCTTTATACGTTCTAATTTAGCGCCTTCTTTGGCAGCTCTCATATAACGTTGATCATATCCTCCTGCTAAATTAAATTGATAATTGGCAGTAAGTAAATCAGAAGAATTGGTAGCAATAGACTACCTATCCCTGGCATTTTTATTAATGTTACCAATCTTACTCTACATAAGTTTAGCTCTACCAATCTATTCATTAGCTTCGTCTCTAGCACCACCAGAGAATAATCCATATGTTTTATTGGCTTTAGAAGCAGCATCATCCATAAAGGAATATGCTCCTTTATAAGAACCTCCTATTTGTTTCTTAATATTATTATCAACTTGGAATTTATCCGTTGTACTAGAAAATATACCATTAATTAAACCAGCAGGAGTAAGTTTTAAGAATTTACTATCAAGTATTTTATCAGTAGTTGTCATCTGGTCTGTTCCTACTCCAAGAGCAGTAAGACCGTCAGAAAGAAGTCCACCTACTTTCATGGCACCGCCTATCATAGCACCGTAAGGTCCCATTGACGAAATTACTGAAGAAGCCATATCATAGGCTGAATTCATTCCATTAGTAAGGGTAGAATTCTTAGCAGCCAGGTCTCCAAAAAACATTTGGTCTACGGTATCTGCCATACCACCAGCAGCACCTGCTATCCCAGCAGTTTTATTAATTCCCTTTAAACCTTTAGTAGCTTTTAATTGCTACATCATTTTAACAGTTGAGTTACCAAGTATACCCGCCTTTGTTAAATCAGAATTACCAGTAGCAATACCAAACTAAGTTAAAGTATCGGTTGCTCCCATTAAGTCTATATTATTAGTAGGCTTCGCTTTCTAAATTTCAGAGGTTTGGGTTTGTTCAGTAGTATCCTCGAACTGTTGAGTAGTCTAGGTGCCCAACCCTTGGGCACCTTTAAACGACTATTCATATTCTTTATACTTTTCTAATATCTATTCTTCTGTTAGGCCAGTTAAACTGGCTTCATTCTATCTTCTCCATTCCTCTAAGGAAAGTGGACCTTTCTGAGGATTTAATTTAGAATTGTCTACCATTATGCGTAACTAACCTAATAAATTGTACTTAAGAAATCTATAATGGCTAATTCTTCTCCAGAATAGCGTATACGTATTTTAATAAACTTATCTCTAACATCTGTTTCCTTTCTATTATGAGCTTCTCCGAAACTATATTGATAAATACCTACATCATTTAACCAGTTAGTAGTATCTAATGGAGAATAATTACCATTTATTCCGAATTTACTCAAATCATACAAATGATAAAGAGCGTTTTGTCTATCTAATGAAGTTTCAGAAATACTGTTATTATTTGGATCAAAAGCAATTCCTGGGAATTTAATTTGACCACTTTCTTTGACTTGATCAGGTATTGGTGAATTAATTATAGGTAAAGTAGGTAGCATTTGATTACTATCATAAGCCCTTGCCCAAGTAGAATTAGCTGGAGAAATAAGAGGACCAGGAGTTAAAGAGTCCTTCTTATATTCATTTTTGTAACATACTAAAATAGGATTAATAGTTACTTTCCATCTATCTTCTAAATATTCACAATTACCAGAAATGATTGAACGTGCATCATCTTGACTTAAATCTTTAAGGTCAACTGCCATAGCATGGTTCCAAACTCTGAATTCTTGTCTTGTTGGATAATATACAATTTCAGCACCAGATAAATGACGGTAATCATGACCTTGTGGATATGTTACATGGATATAATAATCCTCAATATCATTTATAGTATCCTATCTTGTATAATATCTATGAACAAGATCAGCGGAACGTGGTACTTGTCGAGGTTGAACCTTTAAGAAATTCCTATCATAAGTAATATCTGCACCATTATATTGCCAAAGAGCTTTTAAAGCTTCTTGTCTAAAATACATATTTACTTTATCTTTTGCAAAATCATAAGCCTCACCTACTACTTCATAATGGAAAGATTCGGGTTTTGCCTTATTTGCAACTAACTCAAGATTTGTAAATATCTTATGTAGAGATGGGTCATCAACTACAACACATTCAAACTCAAATGGATGTTGTTTACCATACCAATAAGTTGGATATATATCATCAGCAATATCAATCAAACCTGCTTGACCATGTTTCCAGAAATCAGAGGTTAAGAATTGCATATTCCATTTAGTTGTAAGACCTATCACAGACTCATACTATGCTGCACTTACTAACGATGTATTAGCAGCATAAGCAGCTTTCATATTGTAATAAGTATCACTTAAATTATTATAATTCTATGTGTCTAGAATTTTAACTTTAGCAGCGATATTTAATAAAGTAACAATTTTATCTGGATTTAATTGCTCTTCTCTTGGTAACATTGGTCGTTTACCAGTGATATCCTTAAAGATTGGTAAATCTTCGGAATCTTTTCTGGTATCTATAATCTATTCGACATATGTTCCATACATAAAGTGATCTGAGAATGGTGCATGTTGCTAAGGACGATCGATAAGAGAACCCAAGCCACCACTGCAAGCATATACTCTAGGAGGAGTTCCTAAGTATACTATAGTATCATATTCAAATGGTCCTCCACTTCTTGTAAGAAGTTTTTCAGGTTCAATAGTAGTACCTTCTGCTTGACCATACCAATGTTGAGCAACTAACGACATTAATTGATCTATAGGATATATGGTGTTAGGATCAATTGCAGACTCCATAGTAGATTCATTATTAACAAAGAGTTTAATCTTGTTAACATCATAATCAGCATAAGCATGTCCTGCAGAGTTACGATAATAAAGTTCCGACATCATAACTTCTGGGTTAGACGGAACACCCTGAACTTTAACACGATTACCTGTCTATACTACTTGTTCTGGAGTTAACTACGGATCAGTAGTAGCATATACAGCATGATCTTGTGTAATACTTCCACTACTATATACCAAATTATATTCTTGATTATCCTCTTTATTAAAGAATAAACCATATATTGGATATAATAGGTCTTCAGGAGTATTATCATGACCCATCTAATCTTTAAACATACTATCTATAATGGATCCCATACTTACATCACCGATATGTTTAATCTTGAAGTTTTTATAATTCTTCCAGGGGTCTCTACATAGTTCATAATCAACGGTGTAGAATATATGACCATCTGGTAATACCCTATTAGCTAGTCCCAATACTCCGATAAATCCATCTAAATCGGCAATAGTAGCAGTAAATGCTCCGCTACTTTGACCAGCAGTATATGTTTTACTCTTCTATTTACCTGTTATATCTTCATAATTAAAAGTAAATGTTAAATTATCAACTACTTTAGAATCAACAGAATAGTTATTTACAACAGTATTTGTGAGAGTAATACCATCTGCGAATGAATTATCAGCATGAGATACTCCTAATTTAGCAATCCATTTGCTTACATTTCTATCAAATGAGAAAGGTATATTATTAATATCTTCCATCATCGATGGAACCCAGCTATAGAAAGTAATAAATTTCTCAAGAAGTTCTGACCAACATAGGTTCCATACTTTTTCTTCAAATCCATAAGTATTATCATAGAATGTAAACATTACATCTCTTTTAAATGAATTGTAACAAGTCTTTACATTTCTAATACCTAAAATTGGAGTATTTTCTCTTTCACCTAATGTTATATTATTGTTCAAGAACTCTTGTACCCTCATATCTGAGATACATTCAAGAGCTTGTCCATCAGTTCTCCAAATTTTCTTCGCAACTGTGTCCACACCATAGACATACTATCTAGCGTTTCCGACCTTTCCTGGGGTCTTCAAGACACTATCTGCCCACTGACTACCAAACATATCAGACAAAATAATTGGAGCCTCTGGGAGGACATTATGCGTAGTTACTTGATTTGCTCCTGCTGCGACTTGCTCTGCAACTGCTTGTTTATTTACAGGAATTCTAGCTACACCATGTTCAAATACACAAATAAGATCTGATTCAAGAGTAATTAATTTAACGATTTCACCATACTCACGAGTATAATCACGGTATGTAGTTGGTCTAAATACTCTGTAACCATTCTTATAAGCATCATTTATATGTATATCTGAATACATGATTCGTGTTCCGAACCAGTTCTTAATATAAGGTACATCAGGAAGCTCCATATTTAGTCTTTCACTTACTGACTTACTAAATCCTTTGTTATAAATTTCAGAATCAGAGTGTTTGTAAGTTCCAGTAGCTCTCATATCATTATATGGGAAATATCCTTTTGGATGTCCTGTCATACCAGTTTCGGTTATATTAGAACCGTCAACAGTACGAATATTTAAATTGTACGATGAACGTACTCGGAATGTTGCCCAAGTTCCAATTTGAACAGCATTAACGTCACCTGAATTAATCAAATTGTATTGGTCAGGTTCATCAACATTATAATGTTCTTTCCAAGTATCATCTTGTACAATTTCATCATTATAAGGAGCACCTGGATCACAGAAGTTCCAATGCATCCTATGAGTAAATTGACAAATATAGCAATCACCTCTATAAAGTTCATAGGTATAACCATCTCCTCTATTATCCTCACTATCATTTATGATAGCTTTCATAGGAGTAATTAAATTATCATCAACTTCTCCAATATCATATCTATCAGATATTGCATAGAATGGAGTATTATCCTACATTCTTATAGTAAAATATTTCTCCATATTATTTGTAGAGTAATCTGGGATATAAATATTCACAGTCTCAGCTGGAGAGAATTTATTATTAGTATCATTAAATCCTAAATAAGCTCCAAAGCTTCCTCTTACTATATCTGAATTAATTTGTTTCTCTGAGAAATCATCCCAACGACCTTCATATTTACCTCCAACAGTTTCATATCTCCAAGCTTCTTCTGCAGCACCTGCTCTACTTCTAAACTTAAGTTTATCTATACCAGTAAGTGTCACATCGCTTGGTACTCCAATAATTTTGAAATCATACATATTTCTAATGCCCATATCATAATAAGAAGGAACAAAGTAATGTCTTTCATTATTACTAAAGTAATTGCTACTATGACCAGATAATCCATTAGTGCATTGAGTATTAGTCAAACCTATTGTATGTTTATTACCTGTAAATATTGAGTTAAAATACCCTTGATTAACTTCGTAGTCTGGGCAAAGAATACCTTGTACTTTAACTCTTGAAGGGTCTACAATAATTACTCTATCTTGATACGTCTATTTAAGTAATCTAGATTCAGAAGTTTCTTTAATTACATAACCGTCTGGACATTCAGTTTTACGTCCATTCAACTCTACTTTAGCAAATGTTCTACCAATACCATAACGTACTTCTTGAACTGCTCCTAAAGTGGCAATAGTGGCGGCAGTTCCTACCGCAATAGTTCCTAATGTTAATGCAGTACCGGCAGCAATTGTACCTGCAGCAATACCAGTAACTGCTGATATAGTACCAGCTACAGCACCTAAAGTAGCAGCAACGGCACCAGCACCCGCTGATACAGCACCTGCTAAAGTAGTAGCAGTGCCCGCAATTACAGCACCAGCAGCACCGCAAGTAAAGACTGTAGCAGCAGCTATAGCAGCAATACCAATACCTATTGCTAAACCTGTAAGAATACTTCCGAATAATCCAGAGTGTTTCTTTTCAAATTTAAATTGGAATCTACTTAAGAATCCTTCAGTTACATAGTTTACATCATTAATATCTTTAGTAGTAATATGAGTATTATTAGAAGAATTAACGTAATTGTCTAAGAAACCTCCTGCAGTGGCAAGACAAGGAGTAAATGAATACTAGTCTACACCAATAGTAATACCCTAAGCAAGAATTGTAGGAATACGAGTTTGTCTTACAAAGAAGTAACCTTTAACATATTTCTTTAACTCTTGAATAGTCTCATCATCAACTCTAATGTTAATACCATAAATAGTATTAGTGTCTTTAGAAGGTTTGAATCTTATTACACCTTTGACATTTTCATCAAGGAGTCCATCTCTATTTGGATTACCCTCAATATTTTCTACTGGGAATAATTTATAGTTAGACTCATTGAACTGGATATAATTTCTTTCAACAGTTTCATTACCTTCGTCATCGGTTTTAGTAATATAAACTGGGAAATTAGCAAACTAACCATCATTATATTTACCTAATTCATCAATTCCTAAATCTGTAAATGCTCCATATTCCTAGATATTATTAGCACCACGAATATTAAATACTGGAGACAGTTCATTATTAGGTAAAATGTAAACTATTCCGAGTCTATATATTTCTTCTCCCCAATATCCAGTTTTATTATAGATAAATTGAGGATCAATATATCCTTTCTCGTAAGTAGATATAACATATTCTTCATCCATATCTACATTATAGGTTTCCTACTTAAGATATGGCAAGAAACGTAATGATAAATCAGATAATTCTTTGTAAGGAATATCAGGTTTATGCACATTACCTAAGAATAACATATTCTAACAAGCAGTTTGTGCTTTAGCTGAATCAATTACATTGTAGTTCAAGTTAATATCTTGAGAACTAATATCTATAACTGTTTCAAAACCTGTTATGAAGATTGTAGCAACCCCGGAATTACTTACCAAGAATTTCTTATCAATTTTCTTGTATTCAGTAGAGAACTGTTCATCTTGTTCTGCAGTATATCTGCTATAATACACATATACATTATCATAAGCTGAATCGATATTAGTAATCATAAATGATACAGCTTTATGACTATTTTGATTTGCAGTTCCTGTGTGAACACTTGAAGGATCATTAAATCCTATAAATATACTAACTAATCCTGACTCTCCAACGAAGTCAGTTTCATTTCCATCTGCATCTGATAATTTAAAGTAAAAATGATAGTTACCTATAGGCATATTACCTCCAGAAGCAACTCCCTTGAAGCTTATTTTAGGTATTTTCACGATTCTCTTATATAGAGAAGTATCAATATCGAATTGATTACCCTAATCGTAAATATTGGTATCATTATTGCCTTTTCTATCTACTATCTCGTAAGTGTTTTTACCTGTGGCACTAAAACGAGAATTTATCATGCGAGGAATATTAATTCCATCATTGATTATAAGGTTTACTGAACCATCGTAAGAATACTAAGGAACAATATTTACAGGATGATTAATTGAGAATTGTAATTCGTCTGTAATAAAATCTACTAATTCTCCTTTCTCATGTAGTTGGATATCATCAGTAACATTAATTGTACCTTTCATCCAACTGTTATCATGTTGTACTATTCCAAATTTAGTTTCTAATTCTTCTTTAGTGTAATATTCACCTTTATACTCAAACATGATTTTATTGAGCCTATAATTTCTAAAAGGATTGTATTCATAGACTAGGTTACCCTTTGTCGGAAGTAACCTAGTCTATATTTCGAAATTAATAGGATCTTCTACAAGTTTTTTCCATACAATGTTGCTCATCAGATAGGTATGTCTTCAGGTCTCATCATGTTACCTAATGGTACTAAAATTTCATCTTTTCTCATATCTCTAATACAGAAATCTTCTTCCTCTTGTCCATGTATAGAGAATCTATCTTTCTCAGCAGGAGCCCTGTCGTTATAACTAAGTACTAATCTATCTTCTTCCCACTTAAACATTTTATATATGTATGGGAAAGTCATTCTACCCCAAGCTGGGTTATATGTTACGGATAGATCCCCATTCTCATCATTTATTTTCTCTATACATTCAGCACTAAATGCTTTACTAAGTGTTAAAACCGTATTATTCTCGTCTAACCAATATAACTTATCCTTATCAAAATTAGAAGATTGAGCAGGAACCCTATTACCGTCAGCTTTTAATACCATAGCAGTGGTAGAACCTTCAAATGCTAAATCATCATACTTTGGAATAAGATATTCTAGCTTATATTGTATTGGATTATTTTTAACGCAACCCTGTATAGTTAAAGTAACATTACTGTTATTTACCTGATTATTTTGTACTCCGCTATTAGTCTTTACACGAGCTATATAATCATCAAAATGAATATCATGTAATGATATTAATTTATTATGGTCAAATCCCTGTCTTATCTTAGCTACATATACTATATCTTTCGTATATACTGTATAATTATTGTCCATATGAACAATATCATTAGTTTTTAACACTTTCTAAGCTTCATCAGTACTATATAGATATATTCCACATAGTATGGTTGCTATATATTGTCCAATATATTCTGGATATTTCTCTTTATAAGGAGATTTAAACTGTACTTTTTGTCCAGATTTTTCAACCTAGAACATTGTGTTGAAGTAATGTTCAAGTTTATCATCTCCAGGATTATATCCTACTGCAGCTATTTGACGTCCATCACTATCATTCCAAGAATGTTTTCTTCCTCTGTCCTAGTCAGTAGTAGCATAGTTATTGATTTCCCCTGTGCCATATAATGTTGCCCATTTACCATCAATTGTACTATGATACCATCTTGCATCATCGCCTGACGAACGATTTCGTGGGTCAAAGTTACATAAAGCGGAATATTTACTATCATATTCAGCACTTAAGCCCCAAAGGAAGAATCCTTGAGTTTTAAAACTGAACCACCAATCTCTTCTATCTCTGAAAAAGTATCCACTGTCATAACCAAATACTGAATGGTTTTCAGAATCATCCCAATCATCGCCCCAAGCACCTGTATCCTCTGGCCAAGAATTAGCTGAAGCATATGAAAATCTTCTTACTGTTAAGTGAGATTCCTCACCATCACCATCATCATACATATTAAATGTAAATAGGTATTTTACATATGGAAGTTTATTAGAATCTATTCCTAATCCGTATATTTCCAAATCATCCAAATTACGTAATAATGGCACTAAACATGGTGCTGTTAAATTTTCTTCTATATTAGTATAGTAATATTTACTGTAATGAATAATATCAGCTTCAAAAGTTCCAGCCCTATCAATACTATAAATATCTCCAAGATTCTTGGTTATATAATGCTTACCTGCAAGAGGTTTAGCAGTATTGTTATAAGCAATATACTCTTGTTCTCCAGAATATGTATTTTGTTGTCCTGAACCAAAATTAGTTACTTGGAAATTATTTATTTGGTCTTTATAACCATCAGCGGCTTCCCATATATCTTTTCCAGCTTCGTTAGAATAGAAAGAATTAACAGGGAATTTAGTATTATTTAATACGCCTCTTAAACTATTTCCTATTTTAGTCTATGTAGTATTTTCAGCTACAATAGGTTTAATGCCTGCCCATTCACTATAATTACTTTGACCTGCATGAACTATGTCAGGATCTTCAACAATATTCTCTACATATTGGTCACAATCTGTATAGATATCGATACTCATAGCATCATATACACCCTTGTTGTTATTACTGTTAGCATCGCCCCTTAAATTAAAAGTATTATAGGTATTACTTAAACCGGCTTGTAAATAATACTTAGTATTATTTCTATTATTATCCTTATCAGTAGATATTACTTGAACAGTAGCAGCAGAATTTAAATATAATTCCGAAGAATTAGTAGTTTTCTATCTAAGATATGGACTTAAATATGGAACACTCTCATAATGATAATTATCTGAAGGACTATATGCAGCTCTTACATCTAAGTTTAGTAAGAATGGTAATGTATCAAAGTCAGTAGCATTTGAATAATACTGATTATACATTGTATTTGTCCAGAACCATCTGTAATAAGTTTTAAATTCAGTACTTATAGAAGTATCAAGATTTCCTAAAGCATCCTTTTGGCAATACTTTACAATAATCTTTACTAAGTAAAGAGCATTAGAATAAATAGTTCCCGCGTCATTGATGTATAAGTCATTTGTAGCAGTATGTGGAGTACTAAAACCACTTTGCACTGAATAATTTTCATATGCGACTCCGTTACTATAATAAAGAGGTCTAGGTTCTTTTACTGCGGAAGAACTATTACTAGTTTTATTAGACATGTAAATAACATTTTCCGCAAACTTAGTAGTCTCAGTTCCTAAGTGATAAATAGGCTTACCATCGGAATCAGTAGAAGTAAGGTTTGGACTAGAAGCCGCAC
>Ga0326512_10004510_pt1 | contig 10108 bp, 17 predicted proteins | sample 1_2617_0518_D_FD_203652 | JGI IMG/M metagenome (GOLD analysis project Ga0326512, IMG submission 203652) | Bovine rumen microbial communities from UC Davis, California, United States - 1_2617_0518 | ecosystem: Host-associated > Mammals > Digestive system > Stomach > Rumen | place: USA...
ACATGAACTGGAAACATTTTCATATATGAGTGGCGTTAAGTACTCAGATATGCCAAAAAATCCTAACATGGGTACTGCTGATACAACGGGTGAATACGCCGTAAGACGTGCCATGCTAGAGCAAAAATGCAAAATCATTGAAGATACTGCCAAAAAAGCTGATGCAGAAAATTGGAAATTTCTTATAAAGTCTGCGTGTTACGAATATTCGGTAACATATTTACAAATGAATGGTATGTATCTTGGAAAATCAGCTTTTTATGAGAGAAGAAGATACTTTTTCTTTTTGCTAAACAGTGCAAAGGCTTGAAATACGGAAAACAAGGACACATAAAGCCAATATTATGAAGATGGTAGAATTAGATTGTACCCAACAATAATTTAATTTCATACCTTTTTCATTTTCTTCCTCTTTGTGGGTTGCGTTAACTATATGTTGCGTAACCCACTTTTCTGTTAAGGAGATTTTGTTATGGAATATATGGTTATATGTTGTCCTAGCTGCAAGAAATCAGTTGCTAGATATGACTTAAAAGGTGAAATAGACGTAGTTGCAGATTGTAAAAAGTGCAATTTGCGCATTACTTATCACGTAGATACAAAAGAAATCACGACAAGAAAGATACCACAAAGAGCAACAGTTAGTGGATTGACATTCAGAGGGTAATTTATGGATTCTTTAAATCAGGTGCTCCAAAATAGGGGCAGAAAACAACTATATACAGACGTACCAGAGGTAACAGTTGACAATATCGTTGATATTCTGTCTAAGGTAACACCATATTTTCAGAAAAATGCGACTGATTGTCAGTTTTTAATCAATTTTGAGAACGGTATTCAGCCACTTAAGCGAAAAAAGCCTAAGTCTTATAGGCCTGATATCGACTTTGAGATTGTTGATAACGTTGCTAATGAGGTTGTATCGTTCAATCTTGGCTTTAAATGGGGATATCCTATGTCTCTGGTTCAGCGTGGTAATCAGAACGATACAGAAGCTATTTCGCTACTGAATGAGATGTATTATCAGCAAGGAATACATGCAAAAACTCAGCAACTTGGCAGATTTACAGAGGTAACAGGTATTGGATATACCTATGTAGATATCAATGATGACTATGAGGATGGTGAATCGCTCTTTACAGTAAATGTACTTGACCCAAGAACAACATTTATTGTCCGTTCCTCATACTATGTTGACCGTAGACCTATGCTTGCGGTCACTTTTAGAGAGGATGAAATAGGAAACATACATTACACTTGCTTTTCAAAAGAAAGACGTTTTGAAATCATCAACGGCTATAAGATTGTTAGGGGTATAAAGAGTTCAGATCGTGTTGAATGGAAAGAAGATAAATATAACGGTTCAATAAATCCACTAGGGATGATACCTATTGTTGAATGGTTCTTATCATATGACCGTCAAGGATGCTTTGAAAGACAGATTGATTCAATGAACAACCTAAATCTGTTAATTTCAGACCTTGCGAATGATGTAGACCAGAATACACAGAGTGTATGGCATACTAACGATGTAGATTTTCCGACTGAGGAAGTCACAGACAGTGACGGTAATGTGTCAGAAGTAGAAAGAAAGCCACAATCAGGCGATTGGGTACAGACATATACTAGTCCAGATGGAAAGACACCGTTTATTAAGCCTTTAACTCTTGATTATGATTATGACGGTATCTTAACTAACTATATGACACAAAGAGCGTTAATCTTGCAGAAGTGTCATGTACCACAGAGGAACGACAATTCAGGCGGTTCAACAGGCGTTGCTATGGATACTGCTAGCGGATGGGCTGATGCCGAAGCAGTAGCACAAGCACAACAGAATATACTTGAAACGTGCAAATTAGAGGAAATAAGGCTAGTTTTAAAGGCAATAGCTATAAATCCTAAGACACCTAGTAATTGTCCTTTATTAAGCCTTAAAACGATAAATATTAAGCCTATGATACAGAGAAACAAGAACTACGAACTTTCTATAAAGAGCACTGCACTTGCAACTCTTATCAATACAGGTGTCTATGGAAAGAATGCTTTTGAGACAGTTAATATGTTCCCAGATGTTAACCAGGTATGGGAAAACTCAAAAGAGCTTGTTGAAAAACACCAAAACAAGATTTTTGGTGAAGAAGTTAAAGAAGAGGAAGTCACATATACAAGTGATAATCCTATACATCAGATAGAAAACAGTCCTAACATTGATGGTATGAGTAAGGAAACAAACGATGAATCTAGCAGAAATGGTTGAGGAACTTGTCGAGTTAGGATATAGCCAAGAAGATGCTGAATATGAAGTATATAGGTATGTAAATGATAACCAAGAAAGAAAAAGCACACCTATTGATTTGTATTTGAACATAATGGATATATCCTCGAAAGATAAGGAAGAACGTAAAAAGACAACAGAAGATCTATTTGAAATGATGATGTTTATTTTTGCGCTTATAAGGACGCAGAACGCATTTAATACATTCGATGCAACAAATATACGTTATCAGCTAATAAGTGGCTACAATGAGATTCTAGGACAGTTAACAGACCTAAATAATGAAACAGAGAGACACGTTAATTATTTTGCTGATAACTTCATGAAGAATACAAGTGAAAATCTGAATGATTCTTGGTATCTATCAGAAGATAGAGCGTTGTTTATCGCAGAAAATGAATCGCTTGATAGCCATGCTTATAAAGACTACAACAACGCAATTAAACGTGGCTTTAAGCATAAAAAGTGGGTAGCGCAGTTAGATAAGCGCACAAGAAAGACACATAGCGAAGTAAACGGCACAGTAATAGGAATTAACGAGTATTTCCAAGTCGGAAACGCATATATGTTTTTCCCTAGAGATACGTTTACATCTGAAAGTACAGGATATGATTATCCAGAGGAAACAGTCAATTGCAGATGCACAGTAAGGTATACAAGATAGGACAAAATAAATTAAGCTAATTTATGGCAAGGATAGGTTGACGAACCGAACAACACATTTCACTGTCTCAATGTGTTCTCCTTGCCTTTAATTATATGAGACAGAGAATTGGGAGAGACAGTAGAATGAATAAAAGTGTTGAAAGAGATTTTGAGGGAGTATGGATTCCAAAAGAAATTTATCTGAATGATGATTTAAACGCGTTAGAAAAGATTATTTTCACAGAGATAAACAGTTTAGATAGACACACAGATGGCGGTGATTACTGTTATGCAAGTAATGAATATCTTGCAGACTTTTGTAAATGTAGTAAGAGAAAAGTTACGGACGCTATCAGCAAACTTATTTCTATTGGAGTTATCAGAGTTGTTAAGACAGATGGCAGAAAACGTTGGTTAGAATCCTACTTAAAAAACGGATGCGAAAAATTTGCTACCAAGACTAGCAAAAAATGCTATGCAGAAAAGCAAAATCTGCTAAAAAGTAATACATTTAATAAAACAGTTATTAATAAAAAAATATTAAATGGTACAAAACAAGAGTTTTGCACTTCCATCCTCGAAAAAGAAATAGAAAAAGCTTTTAGAGAAACAGAAGTACCTTTTAATGAGGATATCGAAAAAGCCATTATTTACTTCTATAAGGCATATAAAAATACTTTTTGGGTAGAACACCCAAGAATAAATCAAAAAGCCATGAATGGGGTAATAAATCGTTTTTCAGAGGTAGCATTAGACCTTGACTATGAACAGTATGTGATACTCATTGATGAATACTTTAGCAAAGAGTGTTACAAGGCTGATTACAATATATGTCACTTCGCAACAGAGGGTATTTTACAAAACCTTTATTACGAAACAATTTATTAAAAGGGGATACAAATTATGACATTAGCACAGTTATGTGCAGTATTAACAAACGACACAATAATCAAAGTTACATATAACAATGAACTGATTGCATCATTCGCAAGAGAAACATACGAAAGTCTTTCTGAAACAGTTCTTGCATACACAGTAACATCTATCACTATTACGGCTACATCTAATTCAGTGAAATATGTTGAAGTAGTGGTTGCTTAAGCCTTTGCTTTTTACATATAAATCCTCCAAAGACCGTCATGTGTCAAAGCATGGCGGTCTATTTATATTTACGTTAGAGAAAACGTTAATCACACAAGAAAGTTAGAGAAAACTTTAATCACACAAATACTTATTGCACAGAGAAGTGGGTAAAACACGAAAGGAAACAATATGAAAAATACTCATGTACCAATGAATTTACAGTTTTTTGCTGACGGAGAACCATCCGTAGAAACACCTAAAGCAGAAGAACCAAAGGTAGAAACAAAGGTAGAAACCAAAGATACATCTGCTAAAGAGGAAAAGAAAGAGCCTGACATTCAAGAGCTTATGAACGAGATTGCAAGACAGAAACGTGCCATTGACAAGCTGACACATGAAAATTCTGATCTAACAAAAAAGTATCGTGCAACACTTTCTGAGCAAGAAGTTGCATCTATTGAAAAAGCAGAAGCACAGGCAAAGCAAGAAGAATATATAAAGAATCTTGTTCGTGAGAATAACATCAACAAGTTAGAAAAGTCATATCTTGGTATGGGTTATACATCAGATGAAGCCGCTAGAATTGCAGTTGCTGAAGCTGATAATGACTTTGAAACTCGAATGAAGATTATGAATGAAGTGGATGCTCGTAAAGCAAAAGAACACGAAGCTAAATGGCTTGCTGAAAGACCACAGATAAATTCAGGTACAGAGGGAAAAGAACCAGCAGATTTCTTTATTCAAGGATTAGCTTCCGTTCCTACAAGGTTCGGAAAATAATTATACATTTAAAAGAAACGCCTAAAAGGGCGTTTTTTTATTTCCCAAGAAAGGAGATTATAAAATGGGAACAGTTAATTACGCTTCTAAATATGCTGACCAAGTGGATGCAAGATTTACACTTGGTGCACTCACACAGGGTTTTGTTAACGATAACTATGATTTCGTTGGAGTAAATGCAGTAAATGTATTCTCTAGAGACCTTGCAACACTTAACAACTACACAACATCAGGTACATCAAGATACGGTACACCAGAAGAACTCGGAAATGCCGTACAGACACTTACACTTACTCAGGATAAGTCTTTCACTTATGTAATTGATAGAAAGACTGCTGAGGACACAAACGGAACAATGGAAGCAGCTGCTACACTTGCTGAGAATATTGACAACGTTCTTATTCCAACAATTGATGCTTACAGACTTTCAGTTCTTGTTGCCAATGCTCCTACATCTGGAACATATTCAGAAGCAAATCACACAGTAAACGCAACTGCTACATCTGCCGACAATGCTTATTCTGAATTTCTTAAGGTTCAGGAGATTCTTGACGATGATAAAGCACCTGTTGGTGGTAGAGTTTGCGCAGTAACACCAGCATTCTACAACTACATTAAGATTTCTGATTCATTCACAAAGTCAGGCGATTTGGCAACACAGATTGCTATTAACGGACAGGTTGGTGAGATTGACGGTGTAGCTATCGTTAAGATGCCTACATCTTACTTCCCATCAAACGTAGATTTCGTTATCACAAATAGCGCAGTAATGCCTTCACCAATCAAGATCTATGAGCTTAAGATTCATGATGATGCACCTGGTATTTCAGGTTCACTTGTTGAAGCTAGATTCTACTATGATGCCTTTGTTCTTGGTAAGAAAGCTGATGCAATTGGTGTTCATACAACAATCGCTAGCTGATGATAGGCTTAGAAAGGGGAAAGGATGTTTAAAGTTGAAAAAGACGGTTATGTAATGACGGTCAAAGACGGTAATCAGCTTACGGCATTCCTTAACAATGGTTGGAAAGAGGTTTCTGTTAAGGCAGAGACCTCTTCTAAGTCTACCGAAGAAGTTAAGGAAGATGGCAAGCATACACGCAAAGAAATAATGTTCATGAAAACAGAAGATTTGCAGAAACTAGGTGCTGAACTTGAAATAGATGATGCATCTGAAAAGACTGCAAAGGAGCTGAAAACGCTTATCTGTGAGAAACTTGGACTTTAAGGGGTAATCTGATATGACACTTGATGAGATGCAAACTGCGATTGTAGCTGACCTCACAACAGAACTGAATACAGATGCAACATTCAACGCTGATATCTTGAATATCAAGGTAGCAAGTGCGATACGTTCCGTTAAGATGGCAAGGCATTATCCATCAAGTTACACAGATGATAGAATTGCTACCGATATGGAGCAGTATTATGACATAATCGAGAAAGTTTCACTTGCTAGGTATAACAGAGTTGGTGCTGACGATGAAACATCACATAGTGAAAATGGTGTGACTAGAGCATACCGAGACGAAGAGAGCTTACTAAACGGTGTTATACCACTTGCAAGGTGCTTATAAGAAGTAGTTTGTGCATGAGATATATTCTCGTAGGGAAAAAGGCACTAATTGGCGGTGGGTTGTGCTAACACTCTTATAAGGGAGATTAAAAGTATGTCATTTACGCCAAGTCAGATATGGGCTTTTGTAATTGCATTAATCGGTCTATCCCTTACCATCCTGAATGTTATTGATAAGATAAATTTGTTCATCCAGAGGGCACAGAAACCAAAAGAAGAACAGAGCAAACGAATTGATAACCTCGAAAGTGAGGTAAAAGACTTGAAAAGATACGTGAGCACCGACGGGGATAGAATTAAAGAGCTTGAACAAGGGAATAAAGTAATGCTTCATTCTATGAGTGCATTACTAAGTCATGGTATTCATGGAAACAATGTTGAAGAAATGACAAAAGCTAAAGAAGAACTTGACAGGTATCTAATCGAGAGATAGAAGAAATGAAAAAAATAAAACTTACTAAGGCGAGAACACTAACGTTATACGTAGTGTTCTCTTTTTTAATGCTAATTGTATACACGATAGTCGAATTTATCGTATCAAGCATAACGGGGATATCGCACGATACCCTTACAACTTGTTTTTTTGCGGCGTTCGGGGGAGAGGTTTTAAGTTGTGCGCTTCTTAAAGTAATCAAGATAAAAAAAGGAGACGTAGAATAATGACGCTTGAATTATTTATTTTTCTAGTAACAGTTGGTGCAACACTTTCTAGCGGTGCAACACAGGTAGTTAAGAACATCTTGGATGAAGTAAAGGTAACATATAGTTCTAATATCGTTGCTATTGGTGTAGCAGTGGTAATAGGTCTTGTTGGTGCTTTTGTAGGATATACACTTCTTGACGTTGATATCACAGTTAAGAACGTTATCTATGCTTTTCTTGTATCTGGATGCGTTGGTGGATGCTCAACTTTTGGTTATGACAAGGTTGTACAGACAATTAAACAGATCAGTGGGGGTGTTTCATGAGTTATACTGCAACAACATTCCTTGCTAAGTTCAAGGCATACGCAATCGCTGATATGAAGTCCAGCGGTATTCTTGCAAGTCTTACAGGCGCACAAGGCTTTATTGAATCAAACAAGGGTAATAGTGGACTTACAACTAAAGCAAACAACCTTTTCGGTATCAAGGGTTCTTACAACGGACAGTCTGTGACAATGGAAACAACAGAATATGTCAATGGTGTTGCTACTAAAGTTAATGCGGCTTTTAGGAAATATCCATCTTGGCAAGAATCTGTTAATGACCATTCTGCGCTATTTAACAGACTTTCTAGGTACTCTAATCTTAGGGGCGAACAGGACTTCAAACAGGCTTGCATAAATGTCAGAAAAGACGGATATGCAACATCACCAACATATACAACAACACTTCACAATACTATAAAGACATACAAGTTATACTTATGGGATTATGAGGTTGTTAAAGACTACACATATGACAAGTTAGATACTGTTAAGAGTGGTTCTTATGGTGGCACTGTATATCTATTACAGACACTTCTTGGAATATCAGCCGATGCAATAGCGGGTACAAAAACAGTTCAAGCTATAAAGGACTTCCAGACAAAGAACGGACTCACAGTTGATGGTATCTGCGGTCAGAAAACATGGAAAGCACTTAAGGGATAAACTATGCGTGACTTAGAGAAGAATAAGACAACTTTATATTATGCGCTTTATGAGAATGTGACAGAAGATGTATACGAAACCGACAAAAACGGAAATGTTATATACGATGATGATGGAGACCCTATTGTTATCGGTTCTGTTAATAAGCTATATGGTGATTTAGTTGATTTTAGCGGTAATATTGCGTTTTCGGGCGGTGAAGTAGAAGCTAAAGCCTATGGTGTTAGCGTTACTGATTATGATTCAAAACTTGTCATGCCTAAAGGCGCTATTCCTATTACCGAAACAAGTCTTATCTTCGAGAATGCAGTTGATAGCGTAAGTGAAAAAACTGCGGATTTCCATGTTATTAAAGTCCAACCTAGCCTAAATCAAGATGTATTCTTACTTAAGAGGATTACGAAATGAAGAATCTCAAAGTGGAACTGTCAACCAAAGGCATAAATGAAATAATTGATTTTTTGGAAAATTACAGAAATGAATTAGACCATAAATGCGAAGTCTTTTGTCAAAAACTTTGTGAACTAGGGATTGAGGTTATAGATGCACGCATTGTTGGTAAGGGCGATAGTGATACATCTCACGAAACAGAGATAACAATAGGCAAGGATGGCACATATACTAATGCACGACTTAGGTTAAGCGGTGAAGATATTCTTTTTATCGAGTTTGGAGCGGGCGTACATTACAATGGTGCGGCTGGAACATCACCTAACCCTAAAGGTAGTGAACTAGGCTACACAATAGGTTCTTATGGAAAAGGACATGGTACACAAGAATTTTGGTACTACAAAGACGATAGCGGTAACTACGTTAGGTCTTATGGTACACAAGCAACCATGCCAATGTACAGTGCATCAATAGAAATGATTAAACAAATGAAGTCTGTAGCGAAAGAGGTATTCAATGGCTAATAACTACGGTGACGAATGGTATTCTTACATAGAATCAAGGGTACTAAGCAAAGTTAAAAAAAATATAAGTTACGAATGTTCATTCACAACAGAATCTATGAATGTTACCGATACATCTTTTCCTTGTGTCTACTTACACGAGCTTGAAAATCCCGAACTCGGAACTACTATTGATGGACAATCTGTTAATGGTGTTTTATGTAGCATACAAGTAGATGTTTTCGCCACTACAAAGAATGAAGCAAAGCAGATATCAAGGCTTGTAACAGAACAAATGAAAGCTATGAGATTTCAAGCCGTTGGATTGCCTTACTATGCTATGGATGATACAGACGTACATCATGGAGTTATGCGTTATCGCCGTGTTATCGGTGCTGACGATAGCTTGTAAACGTTGCCAAATGCGGAAATAAGCGCATATGACAATAGATATAATAGGTAACAGATAAAGTTGACTGCTTATGCGGTCTTTTTTTATTGCTTTTAAAACGAAAGGAGACTTAAAAAAATGAGTACTTATACAAGTGGTATTTCATCACTCGGTGTAGAACTTGGCTATGGTGCATACACAGACAACGCTACACTTCCTTCAACTCTTACTGCACTTGGTAGAATCAATTCTATTGGCGGTATCGAACTGTCAACAGAGAATATTGATAGCAGCTCACTAGTTGATAAAATTACTCAGTATATTTCAGGTAGAGCTGACACAGGTGGAGAATGGACAGTAACAATCAACCTCACAAATGAAACACTTGCAGAATGGGAAGGACTTCAGGGTTCAACTAAATTCTTTGAAGTTTATCATCCATCACTTACTAAGGGTATCTGGGTTGTTGCAACAGTACCATCAAAGCTTGGACTTCCAGAGATCGGTCAGAATGAACTTCTGACATATGAGATTTCACTTACACTGAACTTCTACTATGGTTATGCAACAGCCGTTTCAGTAGAATCAGAGTGATTGTAACTTTTGGTTATGTAAAGGTAGGGGCGGATTTCGGTCTGCCCCTTTCCCTATAATATAGGGTGGGAAAGGAAAAATAAACATGGAACTTACAGTTAGAGATAAAACATATAAGATTGAATTTACAGTTGAAGCGTCACTATGTGATGAATGTGTTGAAAAGACAACAAGCCTTATGGTAGATATTGGTAAGGCACAGAACGAAAACGATATTGAGGAACTTATCAAGTCA
>Ga0326512_10004511_pt1 | contig 10108 bp, 25 predicted proteins | sample 1_2617_0518_D_FD_203652 | JGI IMG/M metagenome (GOLD analysis project Ga0326512, IMG submission 203652) | Bovine rumen microbial communities from UC Davis, California, United States - 1_2617_0518 | ecosystem: Host-associated > Mammals > Digestive system > Stomach > Rumen | place: USA...
CTGCATTACGAATATAAATCTCGTCATGACCAGACTGTAATCTTTCGTCTAATGCATCAAACATGTCGTTTCCAATACTTTCAGGAATATCTTCTACAGGATAGTCTTGATCGTCTGTCAATGTTCCGTCTGAGTAATAGTTCAGATCGACTGTTCTATACTCTCCGTCACCTCCGAACTCTTCCTTTGGGATTTCATACGTATCACCAGGTTTTTTCTGATCGATTAATGAATCCTGTACTGGAATATCAGCAATGTCTTGGATTGGAACATCTGAAGGCATCCTGAAGCTATCGTCAGAAGAATATCCTAAGCTGTCTGTAACTGATCTATATGTTGTTTTTGCCACTTCCGGATACTTTTCGGCAATCCTTTCTTTGCCTTCTCTATTGTCTTCAGCAACTTTGTGAAGTTCTTCATTCAATTTGTCTTTGAATGTCTCTTTAACTGATTCAACCTCAGTATTCAATTTCTTTTCGTATTTTTCTTCAAGAGCACAATAAGAAGCTCCTACACCTGCAAGAGCTCCAAATATCAGCCCCAGAATGAACGCAACTTTATTGTTCATTCTTTTTCTCCTTTCTTATAAGTTTCTAAATTATCATTTCAGGTCTTGTGAAATCGATCCAGATTCCGTCTTCATCTACCCTGTCAAATGGTTTGAATACGCCTGTTCTCTGCTGTTCAAGCAGGTATTCTGTGTATTCACGCTGCAATTGTGCAACTGGAACTTTCTGTACAGTCGGTGAAACAGTCAGAACATAGATCTGGAATTTGTTTGGCAAACCATTTTCATCTAGCTTATCAATACCTCTTCTGTATTTCTGCCCTGAAACACGCATCGCTTTCAACGTGTTATCGTCTTTTGGTGCTTCCTGCAAAAGAGAATATAAGTCTGCCATACTAACAGAACTATCTATGCTATCTCGCATCTTTCTGTTCATTGCTTGTTGAACACTTGCCCACTGTGCAAACAGATAACCGAGATCTCTTTCGTGAACATAGTCACCCTTCTCGTCTTTTTCGTTTCGATCAATGAAAAGAGCCCACTCAGATGGAATATCAGCAGTCATAGTCTTGTAGACTACTTTCTCCTCACCTTTTTCGTCTTTAACAGTTGATTCCTGAACAGAATACATTGCCTTAGTGTCTGCTTCTTCTCCGTAAGTATCAACAATGTTCCCACGATACTTAGCAAAGCTTGCTGCTGTAACTGTCGCAAGTGCTGCAGAGTTAGTCCATCTGTGATCTGTCTCAACAAATGAACCTGTAGTCAAAGTTGCACCGACAATAAATTCCAATGTCGGCCATCCATAAGTCTTAATTGCAGATGCTACTGTTCTGCCAAGACGATTCCGAACTTTCTTCTTTCTTTCATCATCTGTGATTACACCGGTTTCAGCTTCCATCTGGATCTTAGTCAATTCATCTGTGTGTTCTTTGATCGTCGGATGGAATTTCGGTGACTGGATTGCAGTATGAACAATACTTACTGCCATTAATATCATTCCTGCTCCAAATCCGATTCTTGGAGCGTTCTTTTTCAATGTCTGAGCGATTGCCGCTGTGTCGATTTTCATTTCAAATATCTTCCTTTCTAATTCAATGGCGCAGGAGTTGGTAAATCAATCTTGTACCTACCATCGCTCACTGCATATATCCTTGCATTTCTTACATCTGCCCAGCCAAAATCATAGTCTACTGGATCTGGCGTAAGCGGAACTTCTAATCCAGATGCATTAACATATTTGTTATTGGCTAATTCAATTAAATATGCAACGCGAGCATACTGGTATTTAATTACAGCATCTTCAAGCTGTGCTTTTGCGTATTGCGCTTTTCCAAGGTCTGTGAAAAGTAAATCTTTATATGTCGGTTTGTTTCCGTTTGCATATAATACTGGCTCAGAAGTAGTTTGAGCTCTTCCTCTTGAACGATCATACATTGTTCCATAAGATGGGACAGATACTCTTGTGTTGTTAGTTACTGTAAAGCCAAGAGTGTTATAGAAAATACTGTCAATCGTATTCTTTGCCGCGTTTGTGACCATATCCACTCCTGTTGGGATGATTGAATTGAACCAAATATCTTCGAATAACGATTTTCCGGATTTTCTGCCCTTGAAGATTGCGTCCCAAGTTCTTCTCCAGAAACCAGGTTCATCTACTGAAATGGACTCCTTACTAACAGGCTCGAAGTGAACATTCCTTGGGTCAATTTTTGTGTCAGACTTTACATCTTCAGGTCTAGGTTTGAATTCTTCCATAAATATCTTTTCTCCTTTCAAGAAAAAGAAAACAGACCTATAAAGATCTGCTTTCTTTCATAAAATATCACCTATTTTCCAACTACTTCTGCTTCAACCTTCTGAACAGTCTCCTCAGCAGGAGTTGCCTCTTTCTTCTTGAAGAGATTTCCAAAGGTATTCTTCAACCATTTCCAACCTTTTGGTAATTCGACTTTGATGAATTCGCCGGCCTTTGATACCAGATATAAAGTACCGCCAACAACACCAACGATCATAAAACCATCGATCATCTTCTGATTGTTTAATAACCCCTTTAAGAAATCCTTCTTAACTTCCTCATTAATAACAACATCCTGAATTGTGTCCTGAACAGCTTCATTGATTTCCATATTTTTTCTCCTTTCTCAATGATACTTTCTATAAAGTAGTTTGTTTTTTACGCGAAAGTTAAGACCAGTAGTGCTTTTCGAACCACTGGTCTAACATTAGAGAATATAATCCATTAGTAATAACTGGGAGTATAGATCGGATCCTCATCATACTCGATCCTGCGGTATGCACATCCATATAACGGACTATTTGGATCGCGTACTATATAAGAATCTCCAAGATGTGCGCAGAAACCTTCATTAGGATAATCTTTTGACCATCTCATCTTCATCAGTTTGTCTACATCTTCATCTGGAATGTGCTGAAGAACCTCTGGTGGTAATTCTGTTAACCATTCATATAGACTAAGTTCTCCGTCAATACTTCCGCTCATTTTGTGAATTGCACGTCCAGCATATACATCAAACTTCGACGGATCATCCCAGAAATACCGGTATGTTAGTGGCTCATATATCCATGTGCCTGCTTCGTTTTCATTCTTTTTAGGATTTTCAGTAACATTTACTCCTGCTACAGGTGGATGAGCGTCAGATTCCTTCTGATTTACTGCATACTGAACTTTCTCAGCTTTCTTTTCGCCGATCTGTTCAACCATTTGAGCCTTGAACTCGTTTAATGCAGCTCTACCAAGACTTACCTCACTTACAAGATTCACAACATCTTTCTGCAATTTGATCTGCTTATCTGCTGCATTTACAGTTAATGCACTACCTGCAGCAAATGAAAGCCCTGTCTTCCAGAAGTTCTTTACAACGATCTTTGCTGTTTCCTTAACTGGGAGCTTCTCGGTATTGAGTTCCTTTTTCTTTGTCTCAAGCTCCTCTTTCGCTTTAGGTGCAGCCTTGATTGCTTCATATACTGCTACTCCAAAGCAGAATATCGTAGCTACTGCAGCCAATTCTGGTGAATGCTTTTGTGCCTGCTCACCAATTCCTTTGAGATTTTCTCTCAATCTTTCTGATAGATTCGTTTTCATAAATATCTTTCTCCTTTCAAAATGAATCTAAAAAGAAAAGAAGCTCAGATCTTATTCTGAACTTCTCCCATTTTTGCAAAACCTTTTTGTATCGTATCTTGCACCGCTTGTAAGATTTTGTTGTCCATTTCTTTATCTTTTAATGTGGTTCCATACATTGTTAGTCCACTTCCCAATAAAGTAAAGAACATTCCTAAATATCCTACTACTTTCGGTGACCTTAAAACTCTACCCATGTTTAGGTTCTCCTTTCTATAATATCCTTTGTTTTTTAGACGAAAAAAATAAGAGACTTACATAAGTCCCTTACCTCCAGGAAATTTAAATCCTGATGAATTAGATCTTCCTGCTTGAGTAGTAAACATATTACCGTCAAGCTCGAATTGCATCGTCTCTCTCCTGTGTTCTTTTAACGTTCTCCTATACATAAGTCCGCTTGCGATAATGCCTACAAATCCTAGCACTGGACCTGCCCAGAACTTTGGATGCCACCATTTGTTCTCGTTTTCGATCTTTGCTCTTTCGAGTTTGATCTTTTCAAGCTCAATTTCATGGTCCATTTTGTTCTTTTCTTCATCCACTAGGATCTTGGCAATTTCAGCTTCTTGTTTACTTAATGTCAAGAAATCATCTGATTCCACAGGACATACATCCTTTCGATCGTGACAGTCGTGTAACGACTCTTTAATACAGTTCAAATCTTTTTCGTCCATATTATTCTAACCTCCTATAACGGGACATGAAATATCAGCGAACGTCTCTATTTACTACTTTGTGTACTGCTCCAGTTGCTACTGCCCCGGCCACAAATCCTGCAATAAGGCATGCAGTATTGGCAGTCAAGAACAGTAATATCTTTGATTCCTGGATCATCTGTTTCAATCCGGTTTTGAATTCCTGCTTAAATTCTGTTTTTGTCTCATCAATCTTTTTGTCAAATAGCATTATCTTTCTCCTTCTTTCTTAGTTCCAAATAGTTTTCAATTATTTTTTTTACATTTTCACAATCAGCAAGATGCTTACAAGCAAACCATCTTTCGTATACCTGGTCATTTGCGTATGAGGTAACAGATTCGATTTCAAGCCTTGCACAGCTAATACATGCTTCGTTGAGTGATTCTACATTAATCTTCATTGTCTTTCTCCTACTCCCATTTTTCATAATGCCAAAACGCATTTTCTTGCATGATTTTTATCGTCGGCAGACTATCCCCATTTTTTAAATTAATAGCGATTTGAAAGTCTGTAATGCCTTTAACATCACTCACAAGTAAGTCAGCATTATTGATAAGCCATTGTCCTGCTTGTTTGATTTGTCCTTTAAGCATTCTTTGGTATTCAGCACTTGCATCTTTCATTCTGTTTCTCCTGTAATTGCGTCAATGCAATCATTCCACCCATTCACATAATCATTAAACAAATCGCTACCCTGCGGTGTTTTCTTCTGTGGCAATGGTCTTAATGAAACACCTTCAAACCTAATCGGCTTTGTATATTTCCATGCGTTTTCATCTTTGTTTACCAAATAAGCATTTTCTTTTATTTCAATGTTCGCTTTGGAAAAACCAAGAATAATATTATCTGGTACATCAATAACCAACACTGCTTTCATCATCTTTCTCCTTTCAAAAGTGAAGAGGCCTAGTTGCGCTCTTCCTTATCTTCTTTAACGAAAATATCTTCGTGCAAATAAGCCCCCACAAGTACACCGGGAATAAAACCAAACATCATAATAATGATGAATAGTACAAACCAATCACCTAAATACGACAACATCATTCTATCCTCCTTGTCATAATAGACTTTGTTAATTTCGCGAATTATTTCACAAGCGAATTTAGCCTCGCCAATCGGATCGTTCCTGTCCTGTCAATTTGGAATATCTAGTTCCTTAATTCCTTTGTTCTTCATTGCTGGCTTCCTTGACTTCCACAATCAGATATTTCTTTTTTCTCAGTTCTTCGAGTGGACAAAGAATTACCATCTTGTAACGATCAGTATCTGGATCAGATGTGTCAACGCCCATCAAAGCATCAGCTTTTCCAAATATCAGCATGATGGCACTCGCGTAACCTACTGCAAAACCAATAGCCACAGTTACAAAAATCAGCATATAGTTCATAATTTACCTCCTTGGCAAAAGAAAAAGAGGCTAAGCATAGTTTCTGCTTTCCTCTCTGTCTCTAAGATTAGATCTTAAATTGTTTGCTTCATTTTTGATCATGCTGAGTGCTGTCTTTGCTTCACCATAATTCTTTCCAATTACGAATATAGTTTTCGCAATACAGTAACCACCAACGATCTTTAAAAATTTATTTAACATTATCTCATCCTCCTATAATGGAGTTTGAAATTTACGCGAAAAAGTAAAAGAGTCTTATTTAGACTCCATAGATTTTAATGTCTCATTCCAATAATTTTCTTGCCATTTCCGTCGTATTATTGCTGCGTTTTTACAAATTTCTTCATTTTCGCAACGTATGACTTTAGGTCCAATGATGCTTTCTCCATTATTCTTGCCTAAAGGAATATACGTTAAAATCGGTTTTAAAAATTTGCAATCTTCGCAATATCCTTGATACGGGAAAATCGTTGCTGTAGTATGAGTTTCTAATTGTCTACGTTTTAAATCTTCTAACTCTTTTTCTTTTGCTTTTTTAATGATTTCATCTTTTGTCATAATATCTTTCCTCCTATAAAGGGACAGGAAAAAGAAAAGAAGCTACTTTTTAGCTTCTCCTTTTTTCTTGTTGCTATTACGCATACAAAAATCCATTCTGACTGCATTTCTACATATAGCTTCATTCTTACAGCAAACGATTTTAGGTCCGACAGTTGTAGATGTATATCCATTCATCATCTTTCTATGAACCGGCATTCGTATAATCTCTACTTTTAGAAATTCGCAGTTAATGCAATCATCTTTAAATGGAAAATTGATCGCTGCAATTTCAACATCAGGGTTCCACATCTTAAGCTCTTCTAATTCTTTTTCTCTAGCTTCGTTTAAAGTCATTATTCTTTCCTCCTATAAAGGAGCTGGAAAAAATAAAGAGCTTGCTTTTTCTGCAATTTAATCAAACTTCGAACTCCTTAAATTCCGCAGTTTTACCTCTTTATTGACTGCGCCCCACTTAATACCGTTTCTCCTTTCGTCATAATAGGCTAAGAAAAATAAACGAAAAAGAAAAAGAGTCTTATTTAGACTCTTCGTTTGCATTTGCATTATCCTCTTTTTGTGCAAATTTCTTTTCAATAGCTTTGCGACCGTCTTTACCGAATTCGTAAGCTCCTCTACAAGCTGCACATAAAATAAGTAATTTGCATGCTGCATTAACGATTTTGTTCATAATTATCTTTCTCCTTTTCTATAAACTACTTTGTTTTTTACGCGAAAGAATAAAGAAGAATTTCCTGTAAAGCTCGTAATACGTATCTTTGCAGCATGGTATATTGTCCTTTGTCTTAAAGTATGTATACGGATAACCCTCAGTAACTCCTTTGAAAATATAAGCACCGAGGACTGGATCAGTAAGTTTGCTGCATTCCTCTATCAGTTCCATATTGTTCAAATATCCTTCTCTGATAGCATAGCCTCGTTCCTGATCGCTGAGACCATCCGGATTAGTTTCTGAAATTATCCCTCCAGGAATTTTTTCACATAAGTCATTATACTTCCTTTTGAATTCAGGATACTGCAAACAGAAATGCTTAAGTTCATAATATCTGTGGCGGGAAATGTAATATGGATTGCTTTTTGAAATCTCGGATCTAATTACTGTTCCCATACATATACCCCGTTTCTTCATAAAGTCTTTTAGGAGAAATATAGTAATTGATTCTCCCTTTCCTAGAGCTCATCTCTCTAACATCTGTAATTCGCTTTCCGTTTCGAGTGGCAAAACCAATAGGCAACCATCCTACGATCAATCCTGCTCGGATCCAATACGGATCTTTTTTGTACACTTTAGCTGCTACTGCAACCGGTACAGATCTTCTTTCATCAAACATTAAATATCTCCTTTCATAATGCTGATGAAACCATCATAAAAAGAATATCTGTAACCTCTGTCCGGAAAAAGAAAAGAGCCTGCTATTCAGACTCCTTTGCTTTTCTCTTTTTATAAACCTTAAACAATTCAAATCCGATGAAACAAACTGTGAATAAAGCACCAATTTTCATTCCTTGTTTGTGGCCTTCGTCGTATGCGTCACGAACACAAACCCATACAATATCTGGATTAAAATCGGTGTCAATAGCATCACAAAATATGTCGTCGATTATTTGTCTTCTTTTAGTTACCATAATCTTTCTCCTTTCTATAAAGGGACTTGAAAAATAAAAGGAACTGAGCAATCGGTCCACAGAAAACCTACTTGCGGTAGGAATAGAATTGTCTATTCGCCTTCGTGTCTTACCATGGGATTTCCACCCACACTTTGTTCCTTTAAGAATCGGTTCGGTATGCGGAGTTGAACCGCCTTCGATTTAACATGATCACCGGATCTCTCACTTGTCTTCACAGAATATCTGTTACTGGTTTTACCCACCAAGCACGTCTCGTTGTCCTCTTCTCATAATAGGCTGTGTAAATTTAGCGAAAATTAAAAGAGTCTTATTCAGACTCTTTTAATCTTTTAATTGTTTGCATGATATAGAAATCGTCCATATCAGAATTTACAATTGCCGTTACTGTTTTGTAGTATTCTGGTCCTTCGCCTTTGGAAATTTCTTTCATAAGTGTGAACTTATAGAAATCATCCATATCTGATTCTGCGACTGCTTTCATAGCATCACCGTAATCATATGCTTTCGATTCTTCTTCGTTCTCACTATTTTCTAATACTGTTTTTCCAATTGCGTATACAATACCACCACCCAATAAAGCTAAGCCTTTTAAAAATTCTTTCATAGTTATTTCCTCTCTTTCTATAAAGGGGCATGAAAAATAAAAGGGACTTATAAACCCATTTCAGCCATAAGTTCCTTTCTCATTTGTTCTTTAAGTAAATCCATTTTTGCTTGTTCTCTTTTCTGAGCTTGTAAGAATGGTTTCTGATGTTTCTCAAATCTTGCTTTTGCATTTTGGTATGCTTGATCGCTACAAGCCGCATAATAATACTCTCTACGAATCTTATTAAGTACTCTTACATGAATGTTGTATCTAGTTAACATTTCTGTAGAATACTTTAAATATTCGTCACGAGACATTTTCGGTTCTTTCTCGCCCCAATAACGATCATATGCATCACAAATTTCTTCTCTGATTAACATCAGTTCATCAAAACTAAGTTCATAAATTGAATTTCTCATTAATAAATTCCTCTCTTTCTATAAGAGAGTATGAAAAATAAAAGAGTCTTATTCAGACTCTGATACATGAAAATATTGGCATATTTCGTGATTAATTTTTCTTGATTTGTATGACTTTAAAATTGGTGACATCTTTTTAGCAATTTTCTTTACTGCATTATATATTGCTTTAATAGCCACAGTTTCAACAGTTTCTTCTACAAATTCATTATCATTTTTAACCATAAATACTTCCTCTCTTTCTATAAGAGACCATGAAAAATAAAAGAGGATTTATAGTCCTCTTTATAACCATTTATGTTCCAAGGCTTCTTTATAATGCTTATAAAAAATATCAACCCATTTGGCATTACGATTTGATTCATCAAAGTCTGGTTCGTCTTTTTCCAAACATTCCATAGCTTTTGCCGAGTAATCGAGCATGCCTCTTGCATAATATCTTAATGCATCCTTTTTAGTCTTGAAATGATTAATGTTATAAATACCCATCTTTTTTTACCTCTCTTTCTATAAGAGAGTGTGAAAAATAAAAGAGCCTTATTCGGACTCTCTTAGTTTTCTTCCACAGAATGGACAATAAGAAATATTTACATAAAGAATAGTTGTCTTCTCGTTTCGACCACTAACATATGTACTGATTGCTCTTTCCCTGCCGTAAGCAATCTTGTAAATATGATTGTATTTATTTCTTCCTATTTCAATTTCTTTATTCTTGCAATATTCACACATAACCATTCTCCTTTCTATAAAAGACAGAGAAAAATAAAAGAGCCTTATTCAGACTCTCTTATTTTAAGTTCTCCATTTTCTAAGACATCAATTTGTAGATCACTATTTTCTATCCAATTGATTACTCGATTAATTTCTTCATCTTCACCAGATATAACATATTCGTCATGTGAAAAACTATGGTAAATTAAACTAGTGTCAATGCTCTTTTTTACATCAACATTAATATAATTTCTCCCAAAGTTTTCAATAATTATCTGTTCAGATCCTGAAAACCAGCAATAAATTGTAATCTGTCTACTCATAATAATGTTCTCCCTTCTATAATATCCTCTGTAATTCGCACGAAGGTGACGACGTGATATGATGTAATTGGTTCGTACATTGTCATAAGAGAAAGGAGAAAGTTTACATGACAAGAACCATGCACCAAATGCAAAAAAAATAAAAG